>CERD01014780.1_pt1 | contig 109533 bp, 77 predicted proteins | sample 530931 | NCBI WGS metagenome assembly CERD01 (sample SAMEA2621101, study PRJEB7988) | marine metagenome | isolation source: saline water (ENVO:00002010), including
AACGCCGCGAGCCACAAGCCCGCAGGTGCTAGGCGCCATTCAAATTCAAATCCTCGAGCGATACGGCTTTCATAGGAGACGGCGCATGGCTGACCTTCACTCTCTGACCGAGGTCGAGCTTCAGCACGAATCGCTGCGACTGTCGGTTTGCCCAGCATTGGGCGGGGCAATCACTCGATTGAGCGTCGATGGCATCGATTTGCTACGACCTTGGGACGGCTCCGACAGCGTTCGACGTACCGGCTGCTTTGTCCTTGCACCGTTTTCCAATCGCGTCGGCGATGGCGGGTTCATGCATGAGGGAACACGTTATCCGTTGCGCAACCTGTCTGCCGAACACCCGTTGCCGATTCATGGAGTCGCCTGGAAGCGCGCCTGGAGCCTGACCGAGCAGACCTCGACCAGTCTTCGCCTGACCTTTAGGCATCAGCCGGAGGGGGAAGGCGTGCTTGATTGGCCGTTCGCTTTCGAGGTGGAACACGAGATCAAACTCGACGATACCGGCGTTGCACTCCAACTGCGGTTGCGCAACATCGACAGCCGCTCGATGCCCGCTGGTCTTGGCTGGCACCCGTATTTCCTGCGCCATGAGGCGTGCCGGCTGCAGTTCGAAGCGCAGGGTATCTGGCAGAACGACGCTCAAAACCTGCCGTTCAAGAAGGCGCCGATCCCTGCTGAATGGGACTTTTCATCCGAGCAATCACTTCAGCAACCCGGCCTGGACAACTGTTTCGTAGGCCGCACCAAGCCAGTAACCATCCGCTGGCCGAACGAAGGGGTAGCGCTGACCATGCACGCCAGCGAGTCACTCGATCATCTGGTCGTGTTCACGCCACCGGCAGAAATGGGATTTTTTGCGGTCGAGCCGATTTCTCATGCCAACAATGCCCTTTGCATGGACGATCCGGACGCAAACGGAATACAGGTGCTGCAGCCCGGCGACACAATGCAGGTCAGTTGCAAACTGCAGATTCAGCGTATGGCTCGTACGGTCCAGTAGCGTCTCAACCAGGTGTTGATAGCTCAGCGTCGAAGGGCGGGCGAGGGGTGCGAGCGCCCATCCAAGAGCGCTCGCGGACCGTCACGCCGGGCTGATGTTTTGGTTGATGCGGAAGAGATTTGTCGGGTCGAACTTCCTTTTCAGATCCACCAGTCGCTGGTAGCTCGTGCCATAAGCGAAGGCGGTGCGCTCAGCTTCATCACTGGTCAGGAAGTTCACGTAAGCGCCACCACTGGCAAACGACTGCGTACGGTCAAAAAACTCCCGCGCCCAGGCAATGCAACGAGCATCCTCATCGGCCGTTTCCCAGCGGACATGCACATTCATCACATAGTTGGCGTCACGACTCGAGTAAGCCATGGCGTCAGGCTTGGTTCGTCCTGTTTCGCCACCTATCGTAGCGACGAATATCTCGCATTGCGGTGAGGGCAGTGCATTGGCGTATTCGATGACGGTATCGATCAACCCCTCGTCGAGCTCTGAGAAATTGTGAGATTTCCAGTAGTTTCGGGAGCCCGGCGTCAATAGCGGATCGAAGACCTGCTGCCAATCGACATACGGCTGCACGCCGATGTGCTCACCGTAGGCGGAACCAAACTGCCTCAGTGCCTCCACATGTTTCATGCCCTCATCGGGGTCGCCTGCGTAACAAACGGCCAGCACAACGATTTCTTTGCCGTGGATCTCTTCGGCCAGGAACGGCAACGGCGGCGCCTTGCGGGCAACCATCCAGACGTTGAGCTCATCCGGCATCGTTTCGGTGAAACGAGCGAACTGGGTGATGACGGATTTCGCCTGTTCAAACGGAAAGACGATGAGGCCGCACAACACGTCAGGCCCTACCGGGTGCAGCCGAAATTCGAAACGGGTGACGATGCCGAAATTCCCGCCGCCGCCGCGAAGCCCCCAGAACAGATCCGGGTTTTCCGACTCACTGGCGTGCAGCTGACGGCCATCGGCGACTATTACATCCGCCCCCAGCAGACTGTCTACGGTCATGCCGTACTTTCGGCTGAGCCAACCAAAGCCGCCGCCAAGGGTCAGCCCGGCCACGCCCGTGGTGGAGTTTATGCCCAGAGGAGTGGCGAGGCCGTGTGCTTGCGCAGCCGCATCGAAGTCAGCCAGCGTGCAGCCCGGCTCGACATAGCCTCGACGTTGTTCCGGATCGATACTGACGTCTTTCATAAGCGAGAGATCGATCATCAGGCCGCCGTCACAGACTGCATTCCCAGCGATATTGTGTCCGCCGCCCCGGATAGAGAAAGGCAGGTCGTGTTGGCGAACGAAGTCCAAAGACCGAACCACGTCGTCAGCTGAACCGCAGCGCGCGATCAGCGAAGGACGGCGGTCGATCATGCCGTTCCAGATCTGGCGCACTTCGTTGTATTGGGGATCTTCGGGAAAAACGAGCGTGCCCGCAAAGGCCGCCTGGAATCCGTCCGTCGCGGTGTGTGAAAGCTGATTCATAACGATCACCGTTGAGTATGCCGGAAGGCACGCACAAGGCCTGCCCACGGCTGTGAAGGGGAGACTACGACCTTCTGGCGATAGTCGATGCCTCACAGCACCCCACAACTCGGCATTCGTCAGCGGATATGCACAGTATAGGCACTCAAGTCAATAGTGCCCGGCTGATTGAGAGGTTTCGGTGCGTGGGATGGGCTTTCTCGCTCTGCTAAGCCCTACAGTGGCAAAAAAAAGCCCGTCACTAGGACGGGCTAAAGTTTCCGCAACAGGAGCGAGGAGTGTTGCGTCCAGCGTGGTGGTGACGCTTACAAGATCGAGATCGGGTAGTTGAAGATCAGACGGTTCTCGTCAAACTCGTTACGGCTGAACGAGCTGTCACGACGCATGCTGGAGTTACGCCACTTGATGTTCAGGTTCTTCAAAGCGCCGCTTTGTACGGTATAAGCCAGCTCGGATTCGCGACCCCATTCCGAGCCTTCGTCACCGCTTGCTGTGGTGATGTTGTCGCCGCTGATATAGCGGTTCATCAGGACCAGGCCAGGGATACCGACGCCAGCGAAGTTGTAGTCGTGGCGAATCTGCCAGGAGCGCTCATCGGCCGCGTCATAGGCGGAGTTGAAGCTGTCGTTAGCTACCGATGCACCGCCGGTACCGTTAACGCGCATCCACTGATTACCGCTGACTTTCTGCAGGCCGACGTAGAAAGTGTTGGCACCGGCTTGCAGGCCAAACAGACCGGAATAGGTCTTGTTGTCCAGATCGCCAGCCAGGGCGCTGCCCTCATCCTTGCCGGTGAAGTAGCCCAGGTTCGCGGTTAGGGCCAGATTTTCACCCAGCGGCTGGACATGTAGCACCTGCGCATAGCTCTGCTGGTAGATGTCCTCGAGGCGGGCATGCCACAGACCAACCTTGGTCTTTTCATTGAAGGTGTATTCACCACCGATGAAATTGAAGCGGTCTGAAGTGGCAGTAATGCCGTTCAGACCGTCCTTGTACGACATATCTTCCATGCTGGCATCGTCACGGGTGCTGTTCTGGCGCATCTGACCACCGAACAGTGACAGGTTGCTGATCTCTCTCGACGAGATCATGCCGCCCTGGAAGGTTTGCGGTAGCGAGCGGCCGTCATCCGCACGGAGCACGGGCACAACAACCTGCCACTCACCGACACGCAGTTCGGTTTCCGACATTTTGGCTTTGGCAGCCACGGCTATCCGACCGAAGTCATCCGCTGGGTGGCGATCAGCACCAGTGCCGTGAGTCGGGAGCAGGCCGGTTCCGTAGGTGCCGGCACCGCCGTCGAGCTTGACTGCCAAACCGGCCAGCACATCAACGCCAAAACCTATCGGGCCAGGGGTGTAGCCGGACTGAGCATTGAGAATGAAACTCTGGGTCCACTCCTCAGCCTTGTTCTGGCCGCCGTTGTAGGCCGGGTCTACGAAATTACGGTTGATGTAGAAGTTACGAGCGTTGAGCGTGACCTTGCTGCCTTCGACAAAACCGTCCGCAGCGTAGGCGGCGGCAGGGATGCCGAGCGCTAGCGACAGAGTGCCTGCGAAGACGGCGGCAGACAAAGAATTGCGTGGGGTCATTGTTGTTGTGCTCCCTTTTTTAAGTAGTCCGCCCAGTGCGACAGTTGTCAAAGACGAGGCGGGATAAAGCGCGACCGCTGTTCAAAGCGACGCTGTCGGCGCAAAAGACCTGATATCAGTTGTCGTACGACAGATCGGATTATGGCTGCCGAGTGTCACTTGTCAATTCAATTTGTAAAGAATTGTGAGAGCTCAGACTTTGGTCTAATGCTCTATTTGGCAGGCTTTAGACCTCGAAGAGCAGCCAGTTGATATTGGCTTGTCGAGGGGTAGAGATACGATGACCCCGAAGCGACTCTACCTATTCCGCAGAAGGCCACCAAACGGGCAGGAGTCGTCTGATGTCTTGCCTGGCGAAGCGGTCGTCGATCAAGTGGACAACGCCGACGTCTTCGGTGGTGCGAATAACTCGGCCGGCGGCCTGCACAACCTTTTGCAGCCCAGGGTAGAGGTAGGTGTAGTCATAGCCCGCCCCGAACAGCTGATCCATCCGCGCTTTCATTTGCTCATTGACGGGGTTGACCTGTGGCAGTCCCAGCGTAGCGACAAAAGCGCCGATCAGACGCCGACCCGGCAGGTCGATACCCTCGGAAAAAGCACCACCCAGTACGGCGAAGCCAATACCGCAACTTTCATCCGTAAAACGTGCAAGAAAGGCATGGCGCGCCTCTTCATGCATGCTCCGTGTCTGCTCCCAAAAGGGCAGCTGCGGATGCTGCGCAGCGAGCAGGTTGGTCACTTGCTGCAAGTAGTCAAAGCTGCTGAAGAACGCCAGGTAGTTTCCAGGACGCTCTCGAAATTGCTCGACGAGCAAATCGACAATCGGCTGAAGTGAAGCGTAACGGTCGTGATAGCGGGTCGAAATGTGCCGAGCCAGACGCACCTGCAACTGTTCGGACTGGAACGGAGAGTCCACATCGAGCCATACGTGGTTGAGCGGCAGGCCGAGCGTGTCGGCGTAGAAACGCTGCGGGCTGAGGGTGGCTGAAAACAGCACGCAGGAGCGCGCGTCTACGAGGCGCGGCTTCAGGAAGGGCGCAGGCAGCACGTTGCGCAGACAGAGCACAGAGGCGCGTGTCTCACTCCGTGTCGGGAGCAGCGTGCAGTCGAACAGCGAGTGATCTCCGAACAGCTCAGCGAGCCGGCAGAAATGCATCGCATCGAAGTACACCGACTGCAGCGCCGGATCGAGACCTGCGGGGTTTTCCGCGAGATGCTCGGTGATTGCGCTGACCGCCTGTTGCAGCGCGCCAAGAAGCTTGTGTGGCAATTCCGGCTGGACCTGATAGCTGAGGGTTTGCAGACGGTGCACATCACCCCAGCAGCGCAGCACACGCTCGACTGGCCTCTTAAGTGCTGCCGGAAGTATCTTCCGTAAGCCTCTGAAACTGCGAATGTCCAACTCGGCGCTGTACATCGCCCTGGCGCGTTCCAGCAGGTTGTGGGCCTCGTCCACTAGCAACCCGATGCGCCACTGATTGACCAGCGTCAGACTGTAGAGCAGGGCGCTCAGGTCGAAGTAATAGTTGTAGTCGCCAACGACCACATCGGCCCAGCGAGCCATTTCCTGACTTAGGTAATAGGGGCAGACCTGATGGGCCACGGCCACCTCGCGCAGCGTCGACTGATCGAGAAACGGTCGTCTTATGGCCTCGGCGCGCGCAGCGGGAAGGCGATCATAAAAGCCACGCGCAAGCGGGCATGATTCGCCATGACAGGCTTTGTCCGGATGCTCGCAGGCTTTGTCCCGTGCGATCAGTTCCAGCACGCGCAACGGCGACGAGGCCTTCAGGCTGGCAAGTGCGTCCAGTGCCAACTGCCGACCGGAGGTTTTCGCGGTGAGAAAAAACAGCTTGTCGAGCTGCTGACCGGGGACTGCTTTCAGTTGCGGAAACAAGGTTGCGAGCGTTTTGCCAATACCGGTTGGCGCCTGCGCCATCAGGTGGGTACCGGTGCAGGCAGCCTTGTACACCGCTTCGGCGAGCTGTCGCTGGCCGCTACGAAACTCACCGTAGGGGAATGTCAGAAGCCGTAATGCCTGGTCACGCTCGGCTCGATGGACCAGCTCCTGTTCTGCCCAGACAATGAAGCGTTGACACTGGGTTTCGAAAAACGCCTGCAGATCTTCAGCGCTGCAGGTTTCGATGAGCAGGGTTTCCTTCTGGCTGACCACATCGAAATACACCAATGCGATATCCAGTGACTGCAGCGAGCGCATCTGGCAGAGCAACCAACCATAAACCTTGGCTTGCGCCCAGTGCAGGTGGCGGTGGTTGTCCGGTTGCCGGGCAAGGTCACCTCGGTAGGTTTTGATTTCTTCCAGCTGATTCTTCGTTGGGTCGTAGCCATCGGCGCGGCCGCGCACGCATAGATTGCGGTAGGTGCCTTCAAGCGTGACCTCGCGTTCGTACCCATCGCCACGCCGCGCGGTGACTGTGGCGTGACCGGCGATACCTTCCAGCGCGGTAGGCGAGGGCGTGAAGCGCAGATCCAGGTCACCCTGCTTGGCGGTGAACTCGCACAGGGCTCGCACCGCGACCCGATAACTCAAGGCGCAGCCTCCGACCACTGCACGTAGCAAACCGCGAGCGGAATCTGCTGCCTCAGCGCGAATTCGATCCAGCGCTTCTGATTGTCCTGCAAGCGGTCGCCAGGGCCCTTCACTTCGATCATTCGATAACGCTGCTCGCCGGGCCACAGCTGGATGAGGTCCGGCAAGCCGCTGCGATGGTTGGGCACATCCTCAAGGATGCGCTGAAAAAATGCGCGCAGATGCTCGGCTGGGATACAGGCGAGTGCCAGCTCCAGCAATGCCTCGTCGAACAGCCCCCAGCTGACGAAATGCGACTGCAGGCCAAACTTCTCTCGAAACGTGCGACGAATGCAGACACGGTATTCGTCAGTGCCGAGCTTGCTCAGACACTCGTCGAACAAGCCGGCACGACGAGCATGGAAATCAGGGCGCGTCAGATCAGCCGGGCCGGCGTGAAACGGGTGAAAGAACGCGCCGGGCAAAGGCGCGAAAATAGCGTCCCAACAGAGCAGACCAAGCAGCGAATTGATCAGCGCGTTTTCAACGTAGTAAACCGGCGCATCGCTGCGACCGAGGTGCGCGCGTACGGCCTGCTCGACGCTCATGCCGTCGGGCCTGGGCAGGCTCAGGTCTATGCGTTCTGGCTGCGCCGCGCGCACCTGACGCGCGGCCGGCTTGCCCAGCGCGCGTAGCAGGCGCGGCAGAATACGCTGCAGTTGCTGGGCTTCATGCTCACTTTCAGGCTTGGCCTGCGCCATCAGGGCCAGCTGCATGGCGGCCTCTGGCTGGTCGCAACGCTCCAACACCCGGATTGCACGCTCGCGTGCGCCGGGATAGCAGTTGGCTGCATGCAGGCGCAGCGCCAAGGGCAGATCACCGTTGCGCTCGCATTGCCTGGCGATGCTCATTATCAGTTTGCCGCGGCGATTTTCCAGCCATTCATTGGCGTACGGCGTCGACGAGATATCGGATAGCACCGCTTCTACCGCTTCTCCTGCCTCGAAGCGTTCACGACAGTGATGCAGGTGCAGGTAGGCATCCACATCAGCGCGCGCATGGAAGGCGCGGGAAGCCGGGGAGAACGCGACCTGCTCGTAGCGAAAAATGCCTAGATCGGCGAGCACGAACTCGGACCAGTCTTGATGGATGTTGCCGAAGAACATCAGCCGCAAGCGGTCGCCCAGATCGCCAATCGTCAGTGCGAACGCCGCGTCCTCAAGCCCCTCACACCAGCTGCCAAACGGCTTTGGCTGGGGAGCTCCGTCCAGCAAGGCCTGGAGTAAATCGCTCTTGCGCCGGCCGCTATTTGCCGCACCGCCACAGACGCGAAGCAGCTCGTCTTTTTTCAGCAGACCAAACAGCTGGGCCAAATCCAGCGTCGGGTTGATCTCGACCCAGCCGTGTTCGATAAGCGCAACGGATGCCTGCATGGGGCAACCAATCTCCGCGTAGCGCAGCTTGCTCGCGCGAAACAACGTGCCTTTGCGCATGACCATGCGCACCAGCAATGCCTGCGCGGCCTGCGGAACCTGATGAAAATGGTCGAGAAAGGCGCGCTCGTGATCGTGCAGCAGATCACCGTGGCGCTCACCAACCCAGGCGAGCACTTGGCGAAAGTTATCGAGGTAATAGAAGGGGTTTTCCAGCGCCTGGGGCATCGAACGTCCGGTTCGGTCGAGCATGGGCATGGCGCCCACAAGGCTGTGTATTTATACAGTTAGCAATGGTTTTGGCAATGCCTGGACGATCAGTGGCGACGACCTCTGCACCGGCGGGGCTTGGAGAGCTATAGAGTAAGGCTTGGCGCTCAACCCACCCGAGCCTTGGCCGGGTGGGTTGAGCGCAATGAGGATCAGACCGTGCGGGAAAAACGGCCCCGTTGCTCGCCGCCCAGATAGGCGTCGAACGCCATGGCGACGTTGCGCAACATCAACTGCCCCTGAGGCAACAGAGCCAGGGCGTCGTCATTGATTTCAACCAGCCCGTCGGCGACATGTTCGTCCAGCTTGGCCAGTGAGTCGGCGAAATAATCCTGGAAGTCGATGCCGTAGCGCTGTTCGATTTCGGCGTAGTCGATGCGGCCATGGCACATCAATGAAACGATCACGTCGCGACGCAAGCGGTCGTCCTCGCTGAGCTGATAGCCGCGGTGCACCGGCAACATACCGTCGTTGAGCCGAGCGTAATACTGCGACAACTCCTTTACGTTCTGGCTGTAACTGTTGCCGACTTTACCGATGGATGAGATACCGAGGCCGATAAGGTCACAATCGGCATGGGTCGAGTAGCCCTGAAAGTTACGCTGAAGCGTGCCATTGGCACGCGCGAGGGTCAGTTCGTCGTCAGGCAGGGAGAAGTGATCCATGCCGATATAGACGTAGCCCGCCTCAGTGAGCCGCCGGATGGTCAGCTCCAGCAGTTCGAGCTTTCGCTCGGGCGGCGGCATGTCTTCCGGGCGAATCAGCTTTTGCGCCCGGACCAGATCCGGCAGATGCGCATAGCTGTAAGCCGCAATTCGATCCGGGCGGATGTCGATGATCTTGTCCAACGTCACGCCGAAGCTTTCAACGGTCTGCAGCGGCAGGCCGTAGATGAGGTCGACGCTGATCGACTTGAATCGGGCGTCACGCGCAGCTTGTACGAGCTCTCGGGTCTGTTCTTCAGTCTGGATGCGGTTGACTGCAATCTGCACCTGCTCGTCGAAATCCTGTACGCCGAAGCTCAAGCGATTGAAGCCAAGCTCGCGTAGCTGATGGATCTGAGCCGGGGTCACGGTACGTGGATCGACTTCCAGCGAAAACTCGTGATTGTCACTGTCGTCCATGTTGAACGCGTCGTGCAGTGTCGCCATGAGATCAGCCAGCTGTTCACTGGTGAGATAGGTTGGTGTGCCGCCGCCGAGGTGCAGTTGAGTCAGCTTGCGCGAGCGGTCGAAGAGCGCGGCCTGCATCCTGATTTCGCGCTTGAGGTAATCGAGGTACTCGACGGCGCGATCGGTCTTGTGAGTAATGATCTTGTTGCAGGCGCAGTAGTAGCAAAGGCTTTTACAGAACGGGATATGGATGTACACCGACAGCGGCTTGGGCGTCGGGGCCTCGTTGGTTTCCTGCGCAGCGCTGCGGTAATCATCCATGGCAAAGGCCTGATGAAACTGCGGGGCAGTGGGGTAGGAGGTATAGCGAGGACCGGGACGGTCATATTTCTCGACCAGGGCGCGGTTAAAGCTCGGCGTTTGGTCCATGTAGGGTTTCACCTTGATTTCATGATTGTGAGTGGCTGGGCCGGGCAGGGCGGTCGGCAGCCTGCGACATCTTGGCGCGAATTATCGCGTTTCCCCAGGCGGACTGGGCCTGTCCCAGATCAAGAACCGGTCAGGCTGGACGCGTGGACGCCGAGCGGTCGTCACATAAATAGTAGGCCAAGCTGCCGCATGCGCGGCAGCTGCCATTCGTGATTACAGCCGGAACTGGCTAACCAGACGATTCAGCTCGGCCGCCAGCTGCACCAGTTCTTCACTGATCTGTGAGGTTTGAGACGCATCGGCCAAGGTAGTGTCAGCAATCGTACTGATAGTGGTGATGTTGCGGTTGATTTCTTCGGCAACCGCGCTCTGCTCTTCGGCCGCCGTGGCAATCTGGGTGTTCATGCCGTTGATGGTATTCACTTCGCCCGCGATCACGGTGAGGCTCTGAGCGGTCTTGGCTACGCAGTCCGAACCGGTTTGTGCGCGAACCTGGGCGCCTTCCATCGCCTGTACGGCATTACGGACTCCTGTTTGCAGTTGCTCGATAGTGCGCTGGATTTCTTCGGTCGACTTCTGCGTGCGCGAGGCCAGGGTGCGCACCTCATCGGCCACCACAGCGAAGCCGCGGCCCTGCTCTCCGGCGCGAGCAGCCTCGATGGCAGCATTCAGTGCAAGAAGGTTGGTCTGCTCGGCAATACCGTTGATGACGTTCAGCACCATGCCAATGCTGACACTGTCGGTTTCGACCTGCTTGATCACATGCGCCGCTTTTTCGATGTCCTGAATCAACACCTCGATGCCATCCAGTGCCTCGGTTGCGAGGTTGACGCCAACGCGCGATTCATCATCGGCGCCGCTCGAGGCCGATGCTGTCTCGTTAGCATGCCGAGCCACTTCCTGAACGGTCGCGCTCATTTCATTCATGGCCGAGGCGACCATGTCGGTTTCACTGCGCTGCTCCATGACTGCGGTCTGGGTCTTTTCCGCAACGTTCGACACCCGATTCGATACCTCACCCAGCTGGTGGGTCACGGCAGCCACCGCTTCCAGACTGCTGCGGAATTTGAAGATCATGCGATTGAACGCAGTGCCCATGGCGCCGACTTCATCCTGAGCGTGGACGGCCACTGTACGACTGAGGTCCTCGTCCTCTGTCATCGCCTCCATGGTGTGACGCATGTCATTGACACGGCTGATGATCACCCGGCGAATGATGTAGCCCATGACGACCATACCCGCCAGTAGCAACAGCGCCTGGATCACGGCTGAAGTCAGAATGTTGCGATGCACCTCGCCGTCCAGTGCGGACAGGTCGTAGCTGATACGGACCGCGCCCATCACGGTGTCCTGTGGGACCTGGTGGCAGGTCAGGCAATTGGTGCCGCGGTAATCCTGTTGCGCGTGGATCGGATTGATCACCGTCAGTACACGGCCATTCAGGCCCTCGCTCACTTCCACGGTGGCGTCGCCAGCAAGAGCACGGTTGTCCAGCTCGTCCTTGGGGGCCTGATGCTCGAATCCGGGACCGAAAACCTTGGCCACTGGCTCGCCGCGGATGATGCGTGCATCGATCACTCCCGGCCGGGCAAGAATCTTGTTACGCAGCACTTCTCGCTGGCCCATGGTGCCGGTCAGCATCATGGTATTGATACTGTCGAAATAGGAGTCAGCCGTATCCTTAGTCTGCTGTTCGACGACATGCAGTATCAGCTGCTTCTCTGAACCCGCCGAATAGAACAGGGAGGCTGCCAGGACCAGGGCGAACACCACCAACAGGGCCAGGTTGATTTTTGTTTGAACGGACATTTGCCGAGCTGGAGAGGTACTGTTCATCCTGTTCCTTAGGTACTGCTGCTACACGAAAACGAAACCTTCACGAGGACGCGGCGGACCACAGCGGGCGTCCGGTTCAGGGCTTGGTCGCTCTATCTGCCTGACTTATCGGCCGGACATCCCTTCTCTTTACAAGGTTTCTCGACGCCACCCGGCTGCAGGCAAAGTGCTATCAGCAAAGCCGACGACATCGTAGTCGCTGTTCAATCGCGTTGAGCCATGGCTCGCGATGAAAGGAAATCAAACTCAAGGTTTGTTGATTTAGATCAAGAAATACCGAGGAGCAAAAGGGCGACTTATGCCGCTTATCTCATCGCGCGGCGAGCGTTCGAACATTCGGCAGCACCAGTCCATTCAGCACGCATTTGCCTCTCGAGGCGCTGGAGGGCCGCAACGGCAAACTTTTTCCCTAAGCCTCTTGGCAATTTCGGCGAGCCGGTCCACGCTATGCCGAGGCCGTGTCAATGACCATCCGTCCGGATTATGGGGATGGCGAAATTAGCCCAGCCGTATTCGAACCCCGAAGCGATTCGGCGGTCGTAGCCTCTAGTCAGTCGCCGTTGGCGGGGCATGCAGGTTATGGCTGCTGACCGATCCAGGCGCAGTGCATCAATTGGACTCATCTTTTCAAGGAATCACATGATCAAGAAATGCCTTTTTCCTGCGGCCGGATATGGCACGCGCTTCCTTCCTGCGACCAAGGCCATGCCCAAGGAGATGTTGCCGGTAGTGAACAAGCCCCTGATTCAATACGGGGTTGAAGAGGCACTGGCCGCTGGGCTGAGCCAAATTTCGATCGTTACCGGTCGCGGCAAGCGCTCCCTGGAAGACCACTTCGACATCAGCTACGAGCTCGAACATCAGATCCGTAACACCGACAAGGAAAAATACCTGGTCGGCATCCGCAAACTCATCGATGAATGCAGCTTCTCGTATACCCGCCAGGTCGAGATGAAGGGTTTGGGTCATGCGATCCTCAGTGGCCGTCCACTGATCGGCGACGAGCCCTTCGCTGTCGTCCTGGCCGATGACTTGTGTATCAACCTCCACGGTGATCCGGTACTGGCGCAGATGGTCAAGCTGTACAACCAGTTTCGTTGCTCGATCGTTGCAATCCAGGAAGTGCCGCCGGAAGAGACCAGCAAGTATGGTGTGATCGCCGGCGAGATGATCCGTGACGACATTTTCCGTGTCAGCCACATGGTCGAGAAGCCCAAGCCGGAAGATGCACCGTCCAACCTGGCAATTATTGGTCGCTACATCCTGACGCCGGATATCTTCGACCTGATTGAACAGACAGAGCCAGGCAAAGGCGGCGAGATCCAGATCACCGACGCTCTGATGCGCCAGGCTCAGGACGGTTGCGTGCTGGCGTACAAGTTCAAGGGGCAGCGCTTCGACTGCGGCAGTGCCGAGGGCTATATCGCGGCCACCAACTTCTGCTACGAGAACTTCTACCTGACCGGTAAAGCGTTCTAAAACCTAGCGCTGTGCAGGAAGCCACCTTCGGGTGGCTTTGTGCGTTTCAGGGAGCGGGCATTTCCTCAGCGCCGGGCCCAAGGGGCTGACCGTAGCTGAACTCGACATAGTTGCCAGCCGGGTCGCGAACACCGCAGTAATAGCCAACGGGGTAGGGTTCGTCCCTGGGCTCCCAGATCAGGCAACCAACCTGCCGCGCTCTGTCAGCAATTGCATCAACCTCGGCGCGACTGGACAGGGCAAAGCCAAAATGGCTGTAGTCATTGTCAGCCAGTCCACGGTCCTGCCCGCCGGGCATGATCACGAAAATGAACTCACGCTCTTTTCCTGGCTCGGCCATCCAGACAATGCGCGATCCCTTGCCGGCGCGCTCATGAAACACGTGCATTCCACAGAATCGCTCATAGAAGGCAATGCAGGCGTCCAGATCGGGCACGTGCAGGGCGAGATGAGTGAGGGTAGGGCGCATGCGATGCTCCTTCAATGAATCCAGCCAACGGGCTGGGTTATGCTGTGCGATCTACAAGGGAGACAACAGTTCATGGCTTACGACTTCGATCTATTCGTCATCGGCGCCGGTTCCGGTGGCGTCCGTGCCGCCCGATTTGCAGCTGGCTATGGCGCCCGCGTGGCGGTAGCCGAAAGCCGTTACCTGGGCGGTACCTGTGTGAACGTCGGCTGTGTGCCGAAGAAATTGCTGGTCTACGGCGCCCACTATGCCGAAGACATTCATGAAGCCAAGGGCTATGGCTGGACCATCGACGGCGCCAGGTTCGATTGGGCTTCGCTTATAGCCAACAAGGATCGCGAGATCCAGCGTCTCAATGGCATCTACAAGAACCTGTTGACTGACAGCGGCGTCACCTTGCTGCAGGCCCATGCACGCCTGGTTGACCCACATACCGTCGAGGTCGATGGCAAGCACTACAGCGCCGAGCACATTTTGATTGCAACCGGCGGCTGGCCATTCGTGCCGGATATCCCAGGACGCGAGCATGCCATTACCTCCAACGAAGCCTTTTACCTTGATGAGCTGCCCCGGCGCGTCCTGGTGGTGGGCGGTGGCTATATCGCGGTCGAGTTTGCCTCGATCTTTCATGGCTGCGGTGCGGATACCAAGCTGCTTTACCGCGGAGAACTATTCCTGCGCGGTTTCGATGGTTCGCTGCGTGATCATCTCAAGGATGAGCTGATCAAAAAGGGTCTCGACCTGCAGTTCAACGCTGACATCACCCGCATCGACAAACAGGCAGACGGTACGCTGCTTGCCACGCTGGAAGACGGCCGCACCCTTGAGGCGGATTGCATTTTCTACGCCACCGGGCGTCGGCCTATGCTCGACGGGCTAGGGCTGGAAAACGTCGACGTGGCTTTGGACAAACATGGCTTCATTGCCATCGACGACCAGTTCCGCACGACGACGCCATCAATCCTGGCAATCGGCGATGTAATCGGTCGAATCCAGTTAACCCCCGTCGCGCTCGCCGAAGGCATGGCGGTGGCTCGGCAACTCTTCAGACCCGACGAATACCGGCCAGTCGACTACCACAATATAGCCACAGCGGTGTTCAGCTTGCCGAACATGGCGACAGTCGGGTTGACCGAAGAACAAGCACGCGAAAAAGGACACAAGGTGGTGTTGTTCGAAAGCCGTTTCCGACCGATGAAGCAGACCATGACCGACAGCCTAGAGCGAAGCCTGATGAAACTGGTCGTCGACGCGGACACCGACAAGGTGCTGGGCTGCCACATGGCAGGCCCCGAAGCGGGAGAAATCATTCAGGGCTTGGCCGTTGCGCTGAAGGCGGGCGCTACCAAGCGAATCTTCGACGATACGGTGGGTATCCACCCGACCGCTGCTGAAGAGTTCGTCACCATGCGCACCCAAACAGGAATCTAGATAACAGTTGCGCCTGGTTGCGGCGAGCTTGCGGAGACGGCGAAGGAGGAGGGGGGCCAGCTGCATCAGCCGGCCCTTTGCCGCAGAACGCGCGCCCCTCTGGTTTGGTTTGCGCCAAATGTAGTGTCGTTCCGCTGTCAGTGCTGCATGTGTTCGTGAGTGCTAGGCGTCGGGGCTTGGTCCTGGATGGACACCTCGACGGTTACTTCACCCGCGTGTTCGAATTCGAGGGTCAGCGGGAAACGTTCACCCGCAGCGAGCGGGGCGCTCAGTTCGAAGAGCATGACGTGGTTACTGCCTGGCTTGAACTCGACCTGGCCACCCGCAGGCACCTCGATCGAATCGATCTGCTTCATGCGCATCATGTCGCCTTCGTGCACGTGGGTGTGCAGCTCAGCCTTTTTCGCGCGCGGTGTGTGCACGCTCAACAGCCGGTCCGGTGCATCACCCGGGTTTTGCAAGGTGAAATAGACCGCACCTGTGGGGGCGGAGGGCGGCATGGCGCGCGACCACACATGAGTGGCCTCGGGTGTTGCACCCATCATCTGGTGGTGAGCGTGGTTCTGATCAGCTGCCGTTGCCGACAAGCATGCCGTGCCGAGCGCAATAAAAGTTACCAGGCGAAGCAACATGGAGATCTCCGAGGTGTTTGAAAGCGCAGCACATTAGCATGCTGCGTCCCGCTGACGTTGATCTGCGTCCGTGACGGGCATAGGCCAGTGTGGCGGCTGCGCGATTTCAATCAATCCACAGTGAGATCAACGGAACCTGCAGCGTCGCATCGTTTCTGTTTGAATGACACACGAACCTTCCGATCGGAGATGCATCAGCACAATGGAACGCAGTCGCTGGAGTCACAGGTTGCTGTCTGGCGGAAAGGAGCCCGATCCGCGCTTTACCCTGGCCAACGAACGGACCTTTCTTGCCTGGATACGAACGTCGCTGGCCGTGCTGGCAGGCGGCGTTGCGGTCGAGGCCTTCGCCAGTGAAATCTTCCCGCTGGAGATACGCAAGGTTCTGTCGATTTCACTGTTGCTACTGGCGATGTTCATCAGCTCGACCGCGTGCTTCCGCTGGCTGACCATCGAGCGAGCCATGCGTCACCAGGGGCCGTTACCATTCCCGCTGTTGATCCCGATCTTGTCCATCGGTGGCACGCTGGTGACGCTGGTCCTGATCGCTTTCGTCGCGTTACGCAACTGACCGAACTCCGATGCATATTTCCTTTCGCCGCCGTCTGGAGCCCAAACCGCCGCCGCTACCACTGCATGAAGACCCTGGACTGCAACCCGAACGCACATCGCTGGCCTGGGGCCGGACCCTGCTGACGTTGATCACCGTAAGCGCACTGTTTCTGCGCTGGATGCCTTACCACGGGACATTCGTCGCAGTGTTGGTCGCGCTATCCCTGGCCACTGCGCTGGGCATCTGGACGTCCCAGCAGCAACGCTACACGCGTAGCGCCAGCGGGGTGAAAAGCGGGCGAATCCAAGCTGATGCGCTGTCAGTACTGTGGCTCGGTGTATCGGTGTTCGTGCTTGGCGTGCTAGGGCTCTACACCATCATTTTCCTGCCAATTAGCAGCTAGACAGTATTCATAGAGAGGCTTTGATGAGCACCGCCAATCAGCAATTTGCCAGCGACAACTATTCCGGAATTTGCCCGGAAGCGTGGGAGGCGATGGCCCGGGCCAACCAAGGGCATGATCGCGCCTACGGTGACGATCAATGGACGTCGCGCGCAGCCGACCATTTCCGCCAACTGTTCGAAACCGACTGCGAAGTGTTTTTCGCCTTCAACGGTACAGCGGCCAACTCACTGGCATTGTCATCTCTGTGCCAGAGCTATCACAGCGTGATCTGCGGCGATATCGCGCACATCGAAACCGACGAATGCGGCGCACCGGAATTCTTCTCCAACGGCTCCAAACTGCTGGTGGCGCGGACCGAACAGGGCAAGCTGACGCCCGCGGCCATTCGCGAAATAGCGCTGAAACGCAAGGACATCCACTACCCAAAACCGCGAGTTGTCAGCCTGACCCAGGCCACCGAAATTGGCACTGTCTACCAGCCAGACGAGCTCCGCGCCGTCAGCGACACCTGCAAGGAGCTGGGGCTGCATCTGCATATGGATGGCGCACGCTTTGCCAATGCCTGTGCTTATCTTGGCCTGTCGCCGGCAGAATTGAGCTGGAAAACAGGCGTAGACGTACTCTGTTTTGGCGGCACCAAAAACGGCATGGCCGTAGGCGAGGCCATCCTGTTCTTCAACCGAGATCTCGCCGAGGATTTCGAGTATCGCTGCAAGCAGGCTGGCCAGCTTGCATCGAAGATGCGTTTTCTATCCGCGCCATGGGTAGGCCTGCTGGAGGGTGGCGCCTGGATGAAATACGCCGCACACGCGAACAGCTGCGCGCAGTTACTTGCCAAACTGATCAGCGACGTGCCCGGTGTAGAACTGATGTTTCCAGTGCAAGCCAACGGCGTCTTTGTCAGCATCCCACCATTAGCGCTCGAAGCACTGAGGAGCCGCGGCTGGATGTTCTACACATTCATCGGCGTGGGCGGCGCACGCTTCATGTGCTCATGGGATACCAGCGAAGAGCGTGTGCGCCAACTGGCAGACGACATACGCAGCGTTGTTCTTGAAAATCAGTAAGCCATGGAAGAAGAGCCGCACATGTCATCCCAAAGCAGGAGGCTTGTGCGGCGAGAGTGCGGTCGGTTTGTCTCACACAGCAATCGTGAGTCCACGCGAACACATTAATCAGGCACACTATTTAACATAATATACATTATGCGAATCAGGTTGCTACTCAATGAGGTGATTGGGCAGCGACCACTCATGGCCTGCAACCTAACCCAATTTATGGGCGACTCTGCCATCCACCCATAAACCTATAACCATCCGAACTTCCTTATCCGCCAAGGTGGTCATCCTGCGTCGGGCCATTGAGCGTGCCGCTGACTCGCCATCGGAGTTGAGCCGAAGACAAAGTCGTAGCAGCTCCCATGCAACGCAGCACCGGTGACTACATGAACAGCGACCCTCAGTTGCCCCGGCATGAGTTGCCCCTGCATGCGGACCACGTAGCCAGCGAACAGCCCAGCATGATGCGCAGGTCGTTAAGGGCCGCGCTGTCGCTCGAACTAGCAGCACTCATTTCGAAGCCATTTACGGCGAACTTCTTTGACGCTCTGTTAACAAGGCACCAATGGGATGCAGATCACTGCAATCGCCAGAAAGAAAATCGCGAAGTCGAGACCGACTGTTTCTTTAGACGCGCATCCCTTACAAACTCCAGCGCAAGGTCACGTGCCCTCCGAAAGCCATCGCATTTATCAGTGCCACTGTCTGCATCTAGATCTACAGCGGATTGTGCAGTCTCAAGCTTCGACGATATGCAGTTTGCAACCGTTGGTTTTTGCTCTTAGAGGTTGGCTTCAAGTAGCGAAACGAGCCCGATCCGGCAGATTGAGCACAACGAAAGCCTCTTGTTGGTCACGTCAGGACGCCGACGAGTTAACAGTTTTGCGCTTGCTTGCCTGCCAATCGATGACAGCCGCACAGGCCCCACGCATCATGTTCGCTCGCTGTCGTGCCGCAGGAACAAGGAACTGGCCCTCGCATGCAACCTACGCACTCTGCCTCCTTGCTGGAATACGCCGGGCTCACCTCTCCCGGTCGAACACGTGATCACAACGAAGACGCTCTGCTCTGCTCGCCAACGCTGGGCCTTTGGGCCATCGCTGACGGCATGGGTGGTCACCAATGTGGTGAGGTCGCAAGTACACTGGCGCTCGCGGCACTGGAGCAGGCGCTAGAAAGTGGCGAACCGCTGGACACTGCTGTTCACGTAGCGAACCGAGCCGTACTCGACGCATCCAGCGATGATGGTATGGGCACGACCCTTGTCGCGGCGCATTTCGACGGGGTCAATTTCAAACTTGTCTGGGTGGGTGACAGTCGAGCCTATCTTGTCACTGCCAACGGGATTGTGCAGCTCAGCCGTGACCATAGCTGGGTGCAGATGATGATAGATGCTGGTGAGCTGCAGCCGTCCGATGCTCGAGGACATGCCTGGCGCAACATCATCATGCGTTGCCTCGGGCGCGAAGAACCGTTGGAGATCGGCACCTGCAAGGGCACACTTGGCGGCGATGAATTGCTCCTGCTTTGCAGCGATGGGCTGACCAACGAACTGACTGACGCCCAGATCCACGCCAGCTGCACCTTCGCCGATACGCTCGAAAGTCTTGTGGAGTATCTGATCGACCAGGCGAATAACCACGGTGGACGCGACAATATCTCCTGCATTGTGGTCGGACGAACTGCAGTCTCTCCGACGACCGAGTCCCGCACACGGCGGCTCATCAATATGCTGCTAAATCCCCTGAAGTCGTAAGTAGGCCCACGTTTCATGACGCAACGGATGCTAGAAGTTCCCGGTTATCGCCTGCACAAACGCCTCGGAAAAGGCGGAATGGCCGAGGTCTACCTGGCTACGCAGCTTTCGCTAGACCGTGAGGTCGCGGTCAAGGTGCTGTTACGGACCGAGGACGCAGCCTTTACCGAACGCTTCATTCAGGAAGGCCACATCGTCGCTTCGCTCCGCCATCCTGCAATCATCACGATCTATGACATTGGCCAGGTCACTGACGGCCGGCACTACCTCGCCATGGAGTACATTGGTGGCGGCGACTTGGCTCAGCATCGCGGTCTCGTCTTCTCCCCTTCGCGTGCGCTGGACATCATCAGGCAATTGGCTGGAGGGCTGGCCGTCGTTCACGACGGCGGCCTGGTCCATCGAGATGTCAAACCCGCCAACATCCTGTTCCGGGACGATGGAAGCGTCGTGCTCACCGACTTCGGCGTGGCAAAAGCAATAGAGCTGGACAACGAACTTACCCACTTCGGAATAGCTGTCGGCAGCCCCGCCTACAGCAGTCCGGAGCAGGCCCAATGCCAGACACTGGACGCACGGAGCGACATTTATAGCCTCGGTGTGATTCTTGCCGAGATGCTGATTGGCACCAACCCATTCCGCGCAGGCAGCTATCCGCAAACTGTACTCAACCACGTACAAATGCCAGCGCCGCAGCTACCGCCAGCGCTAGCGCCCTATCAGATGCTTCTTGATCGCATGCTGGCCAAGCAACCGAGCGAACGGTTCGGCAGTTGCCGCGAATTGCTGGAAGCCATCGACACACTCACCGAACCAGACATGGATCAGACTCGTATCGCGCCGGCTGTTGTCATTGCTTCTCGCCCCAGACGACGGTCCCGCCGTCGTGGGCTGAAACGATGGGGGGCTATAGGTGCGGCGATGCTAGCGACGGTTGCTCTGGGCGTTGGTGGTTATCAGTGGTTCCAATACACCCGCATCAATGACTTCCTGACACGCGCTGAGGTTCGGCTGGCCAATGGGCAGCTGATTGCACCGGCTCTGGATAACGCCGATTACTACTACCGCCGTGCATTGCGTCTGGATGCGGACAACCCGAAGGCCCTCGACGGGCTCAAGCGCGTGCTCAACGCCCGTATCGCCGAATCGCTGGTGCTGGCCGAACAGCGGCTGGCGGAGGATCAGTTGCTCGAACCGGCCGAAGACAGCGCTGTGCACTATTTTCGTCAGGTGCTTGGCTGGCTACCGGAAAACGAAGCTGCCCGCGTCGGCCTGGAGCGCGTAAGCCAACGCTATACCGAACTCGCTGAAGCGGCCTACGGCCGGCGCGAATACGCAGTAGCGCTCGAATACATCCATCAAGGCCTTGAGGCTACGCCCGAGCAGGCCACCCTCCTCGCTTTGCGCGACGGGCATTTGCAGCGAGTCGCCAAAGCAAGAGCGCCTCGTGTTGCGAAACGGATCGCTGTCAGCACAGCCCGCACCACCTCCAGTACCCCTGCGCAGGCCCAAGCGCCTGCCAATCCGGTGAAGCGACTCTGGAACCGAATTTTCAATTGATGAGATCGCTCGGCCGCTTGGTTTGAGCCCACCCTATCCCGCTCAAGGTAATGCATAGATGCTCAGGATCCACTTCGTTGACAATCGCCAGAGTCCGGTATGGCTTGCCGATGAGACATTCACTCTTGGCTCTGACGGCAGCAACGATCTGGTACTAAACGACGTCGGCATTGCACCTTTTCACGCTGAGTTGCGCCACGACAATCGCTTCTATTACCTGACGGACCTCGGTACACCGAACGGTAGTTTCGTCAACGAAGAAAAGATTGGTGAGCGCTATCAGATTCGCTCTGGCGACCGCGTTCGCCTTGGCAGGCTGGAGCTGGAGATCGTCGATCCCGCCAAGGTCGGCGCTAAGGTGGCGACTGCGCCACGCTGGTTGTTGCAGGTCGTAAAAGGCGAAAACCAGGGACACAAGTACCACATCACCGGCTCGATGACGTTTGGGCGGTCGGTGAAGTGCGAGCTTTGCTTCAGTGACGCTGAGCTGTCGCGCCGGCACGCCGAGTTCTATCTCAAGGGCGACGTACTCGAAGTCAAAGACCTGGCATCAGCCAACGGTTTGCTCGTCAATCGCGAGAAGGTCACAACAGCCGTGTTGCAGCCTGGCGATCAGGTCCAGCTGGGAAACACGACGTTGCTGGTCATTGGTCCCAAGGTCGACGCTCCGGCAGTTGCGGACGAAGATGCCACCGTTTTCATTCGCGCCGCCGACCTGCCTGCCCATGCGGTTCCTGAAGCGAAGCCCGCCCGTCCCCGCCCCGCCACGCCGAACCCGCTCCGCACCGCTGCAGCGATGGCACCAACCCAAGCGCCGGCCGAACATTCTGTTTCGCGTTGGCGCCTCGGACTACTGATCGGCGCTCTTGCATTGGCGGTCCTCGCTGGACTCGCTGCGCAACGGATGCTGTAACGACTGACGGCAAGCTAGGTTTCAGAGAACACAGCCAAATGCCAGGTCCCACTCCGCAATGATTGAGGCGTCGAGATGCATCCGATTCCGAAGATTCAAGCTCGACTAGTCGTCGCTGCGGTACTGGCGACGCTCAGCTGCAACGTCGCAGCTGGCATGAGCATCGAGAACATTGAGAACATCGATCGCACTGTCGATGAGTCTGCGAAAGCCGTTATGGCTGAGCACGGGATTCCGGGCATGGCGGTTGCTATCACCGCTCAAGGTCAACAGCGGTTCTTTGATTTTGGCGTGGCGTCGAACAAAACTGGCCAGCCTGTAACACGCGATACGTTGTTTGAGGTGGGCTCGGTCAGCAAAACGCTTACAGCCACGCTAGCCGCTTACTCGCAGGCGCAAGGCAAACTGTCGTTGAGTGACAGCCCCTGTCGCTACCTGCCAGCGCTTGAGTGCGACAGGATCGGGCAGATCAGTCTGATCGATCTCGCAACGCACACAGCTGGCGGCTTTCCTCTGCAGCTGCCAGACGACATTCAAACCGAGCAGCAGCTGACGCAGTATTTCAACAACTGGCAGCCGCAACATCCCACCGGTCGCTATCGCAGCTACGCCAACCCCAGCATCGGGCTGCTCGGACGGGCTGCGGCAAAAAGCCTTGGGATGCCCTATGCCGATGCGCTGCAGTCCCAGCTGTTGCCGAAACTGGGCATGGTCGACACTTATCTCACAGTGCCACCCGAGCAGATGACGCGCTACGCCCAGGGTTACGACAAGGCCGGAAAACCAGTTCGGCTGAATCCAGCGCTGTTGGCTGACGAAGCCTATGGTGTGAAAACAACGAGCAAAGACCTGCTGCACTTTGTTGACGCCCAGTTGGGCGGCGACGAAATGGACACATCAATCAAGAGCGCCGTGGCGGCCACGCGAACCGGCTACTACCGTGTGGGCGCCATGACCCAGGCTCTGGTCTGGGAACAGTATCCGTACCCGGCGAAACTGGACGATCTGCTAACTGGAAATGGCAGCTCCATGGTCCTTGAGAGCAAGCTGGTGGAGCCGATAGCGCCGCCCCTTGCACCGCAGCGGTCTGTCTGGATCAACAAGACCGGGTCAACCAATGGCTTCGGCGCGTATGTGGCTTTCGTCCCAGCCAAGCAAACCGGCATCGTAATTCTGGCCAACCGGTACTACCCGAACGAAGAGCGGGTGAAGCTCGCCTATCGGATTTTGCAGCAGCTGGACTGATGAGCTCCGGCAGCCCTAAGGCTGCCCACCAAGCCGCCATCGATGAAGCCTGGCCGCCCAGGTCTGCGGACGTTTGGCGGTATGAGCACGGCGCCACGCCTCGGCAACGGCGAGACTGGCCTCGGCCAAGGTCGGGTTGATGTGTACGGTACGGCGCAGTTTGTTCAACCCCAGTTTGTGCTTCATCGCCAACACGAACACGGCAAGTGTTTCACTCGCGCCATCCCCGACAAGCGTGACGCCAATGATGCGGTCGCGCCCGCGTTCGGTGAGCACCTTCAGGAAGCCGCTGTTACCAGCGCTCATCTGTGCCGCCTCGAGCGAATCGAGGTCGAGCATGGTCACCTCGTATTCCACTTCAGCCAACTTTGCCTGGGCTTCAGTCAGGCCCACGCTGGCAATCTCGGGGGAAGTAAAGGCCACACGGGGGACCACTCTGTCGCTGACCATGAAACGGCGGAATCCGGAAAATAAACCATTGGCGGCGGCGTACCAGGCGTGGTGTTTAGCGCTTTGAAACGAGCTGTCCGGACCTGCCACTGCGCCCACGGCATAGACGTTCGGGTAGCGCGTAGCGAGGTATTCGTCCACTTCCAGACTGCCGTCCTCGCGAATGTTCAACTCCAGCCTTTCCAGCCCTAGATTGTCCAGGTGGGCTTTGCGTCCCAACGCAAGCAGCACCTGATCGAACGGCAGGGAATGTTTTTGCTCATCAATCAAACAGTCCAGGCGGCGCCCGTTCTCGACCAATTCGAAACGCTGTGGTGAGACCTTCAATAGAACCTCAACCCCATCGGCGCGAAGGGCGTCATGGACAGCCTCGCGTGCCTCTGGCTCAGCGGCAGCCAACAACATCTCGCCTTCGACGGCCAGCGTTACCTGACAGCCGAGGCGCTGAAATGCCTGGGCCAGTTCGCAGGCATTGGCTTCGCCTCCCATGATCAGCAGCCGCTCTGGCCGTTGCTGCAAATCCCAGACGTTCTCGCAGGTCAGCGGCTCGACGTTTTCCAGGCCCGGTATCGGCGGGATGACGGGCTGGCTTCCCGTAGCGATGACGATAGCGCGGCTGCAAAGGGTGCGATCGCCTACCTGAACCGACCAGGGTGAGGTCATCTGGGCTTTACCCCGGATCATCTCAACACCGGTGGCCTTGCAAGATTCTGCCGTGACCTGCTCTTGCGCCTCGTCCAGCGTGCGGCGCACCTGTGCCATGACTTCAGCAAAGTCGACTTCGGTGCGCAGGCGAATGCCCAGCGTACTGCCATGGCGCAGCGCGTAATTCATGTTGGCTGCCCGCATCAGCGCCCTCGCCGGAACGCTGCCACTGTGCAGCGCCGCGCCACCAAGGCGCTCGCTCTCGACCAATGCCACCCGGGCCTTCATCGACGCCGCAATCCGAGCTGCGGCCAGGCCCCCGCTGCCGCCACCGACGACTAGCAGGTTGTGCTCAAAACTTTTCGGCTTTTGCCAACCCTTATAGACCTTGCGCGCCTTGTAGAGCGTCAGCAGCTTGGTCGCAGCCAGCGGAAAGATGGCTAGCAGGGCCAGCGTCCCGATCAAGCTCGGCGAGAGAATGTCGGAAATTTCCCGAATGCGCGCGAGTTGCCGTCCGGCACCTACGTAGATCGCGTGCCCAGGCAGCATGCCGGCCTGGGTAGTCCACCAGAACGTCCACATGCTCACGCGCGTAAGACCGAGCGCAGGATTCAATAGAACGAAGGGAACGAGCGGAATCAACCGCAGCGAGAACAGGTAAAAGGCGCCATCCCGCTCGAGTCCCCGATTGATACTCGCAATCTGTTTGTTGAATCGCCTCTGAACCCAGTCGCGTAACAAAAACCGGCTGATGAGCATCGCGACCAGCGCGCCGATATTGCTGGCGAAGGAGACCATCAAGGTTCCGCCAACTAGGCCGAACAAGGCTCCGGCGAGGAGCGTCAGCACCACGGTGCCGGGGAACGACATGACCGTCAGCGCTACGTAAGCGGCAAAAAACACCGAACCGGTCCACCAGGGGTGCGCCTGAACCTCGTCTCGAAGCGCCCCGCTCTTCGCCTGGATCATTTCCAGCGTCAGGTATTGCTCAAGATCGAACCAGAGAAAACAAGCTGCCGCGACCACGAAAGACAGCACGATCAGCCAACGAGTGAGCTTCATGGATGGCAGTGCTCCGCGGCACGGCTGAAGCATATGCTGCTGACAGACGGACAGGTGAGACGAGCCCGAGGCATCGATAGCCTTGGCTGGCAGTCGCAAGGGAAATGGCAAATCATCGGAAAAACTCTAACCAGGGCCTTTAGTTGGAGCTGACTGGTCCAAGGATGTTCCGAACTAGCCGACGATCAGCCCGAGCGAGTCACCTCATGCCCAGCTGCACCCGCATCTCATCGGTGATTTGCTGGTCCGCCTCGTCGATGCCTGCCCACGGGTCGTCATCGCCCTGCTCTTCCAAACGTGGAATGAGGTTGCGGATGGTCCAGATATTGGCGCCTTTGAGATCGGCCAGTTCATCTCGATGGATAGGCACAGAGACAGCGAGCCCCTCGCGTGCCCGCACTGAATAAGCAGCGACGGTGCTCGCGCCCTTACTGTTACGCAGGTAGTCGATAAATATGCGCCCGACTCTATTCTTCGGCCCGCTGACTGCAGAAAAATGCTGGGGCATCAATTTCGCCATGTACTGGGCAATCGCCTGGCTGAACGCTTTTACTTCTGTCCAGCTGTGTATTGGTTTTAGCGGCACCATGATGTGCAAACCCTTACCACCGCTGGTTTTCAGGTAGGACTGCAGTCCGATTTCATCAAGCAGGGTTTGAGTCAGCTGAGTGGCTTCGACCATGCGCTTCCAGGGCAGCGCGGGGTCAGGATCGAGATCGAGCACGAAGCGATCTGGGTGATCGAGCACCGGCGCCACGGCATTCCAGGTGTGCAGTTCTATCGTGCCCATCTGCGCCGCGCTGATGAGCGCTTCAGCAGTGTCGATGGTCATCAAGGCTGCATGGTTGGGAAACAGCGAAGTGTCCAGTTGAGTGATATGCGGGATGCTCAGTTTCTCGGTGTGCTTCTGAAAAAACAGCTCACCGTCGATTCCCTCTGGAGCGCGGACCAACGCAAGCGGACGCTGCGTCAGGTGCGGCAACGCCCAGGACGAGACCTCGGCATAGAAGCGCGCCAACTCCATCTTCGTCGCACCGATCGACTTGTCGATGATGCGCTCAGGATTGGAAATCTTGACTCTGCCACCCGCCGTATTCGACGCTAGGTTGCTTTTTTTAGGCTTCGCGGCGCCGGTTGCCTTGGCCACTTTCGCTGCGCGTTCATGGGTGATGGCTTTGGCAGGTTTATCCGAGCGCAGGCCATGAAAGACGGAATGGCGAACCACGCCTTGGCGGGTCATTTCTGCATAGGCGACCTCGCACATCAGCTCCGGCTTTAGCCAGTGCGCGCCGCGAACGTCGGCGGCGGGCGGTGCTTTGGCTAACGGACTTTCATCGACCTCTAGCGGCTTGAGCTTGGCGTGCAAGCTTTCCAGCGTGGCGTGGTTGAAGCCTGTGCCCACCTTACCGGCGTACAGCAACCGACCTTGCTCATCGTGAAGGCCCAACAGGAGCGCTCCGAAGCCGCTGCGTGCGCCCTTGGGGTCGGTGAAGCCGACGATGACGAACTCCTGCCGATTCTTGCACTTGATCTTGACCCAGCTGTTGCTGCGCCGGGAAACATAGGTGCTACCTGCACGCTTGCCGATCAGCCCTTCAAGCTTCATCTGGCATGCACTTTCAAGCATGCTCTCCGGCTGATCGGTAAAGTCAGCGGAGTACCGCAGCAACTCGCTCTCGTCAGCATCCAGTACTTGATTCAGGGCAACCCGGCGTTCCTCCAACGCAACCTCGCGCAGGTCCATGCCATTCAGATAGGGCATGTCGAACAGGTAATAGATGATGCTGCCGCTGCGCCCTGCTTCGAAGGCGTTTTGTAGTGCCTGGAAATCCGGCGTGCCGTCTTCGTTGGGCACTACTACTTCGCCATCGAGCCAGGCGGACTCCAGACCCAGCCCGGCCAGCGCTTCGGCTTGCTGTGGCATCTTGTGCGTCCAGTCATGGCCGTTACGCGTGAAGAGCTGGACCTTGCCAGACTCGATGCGCGCCATGATGCGATACCCGTCGAATTTGATTTCATAGCGCCAGTCACCGTCAGGCACCGACTCAACCAGCGTAGCGAGCTGCGGTTTCAAGCTTTCCGGTAACGGGGCCTGTTTGGCGCCGGACAGCGTCGCGTTTGGTTCATCCTTGCGGCTGCGCCGACGAGCAGGCGTCTTAACGGCTTTGGTTGCCGCCGGGGGGTTAGCTTTACCTCGCTTGCGAGGAATCAGGGTTCGATCGCTCAGCACACTGTTTGGCTGCTCTTCGACGATCTTGTAATCGCTCTCTGGCCTGGCCGCATCATCATTGGATTTGATCAGAAACCACTGTTCCTTCCCCCCCTCCATGCGGGTGCGAACCAGATTCCAGGAACCGCTGAGTTTTTCCCCTTCAAGGCTGAACTTGAGCTTGCCTTTGCGATAACTCTCTTGCGGATCTCCCTCCGGAACCCAGACACCACGATCCCAGACGATGACATCGCCCGCGCCGTAGTGTCCTTTCGGGATGCTGCCTTCGAACGTTGCGTATTCGAGGGGATGATCTTCGACATGAACGGCCAGACGGCGGGATTTCGGGTCGAGCGACGGGCCCTTGGGTACAGCCCAGCTTTTCAGCGTCCCGTCGAGTTCCAGTCGGAAGTCATAGTGCAGCCGAGTCGCGTCGTGCTTCTGGATGCAGTACTGCAGCGCATGGGCTTTGCGGCGTTTACCAGTACCGTTCTCGCCGCCGGGCTCGGGGGTCGCGGTGAAGTCGCGCTTTCGGTTGTATTCGTCCAAGGCCATGGCAGCGACTCCATTATCGTTTTGATCAAGCTGCGCGCCTTCTGCCAAGCGGTTGCGCTAGGGTGTTTACATCTCGGCAAGGCCTGCTAGCGTTTGTAGAAGTTGAAAAACCTAGGCTGCGCCACCTCGGCGCAAGCCACCCACATGCGGACATCGATGGGAGGAAGGATCATGGGTACACGTCTACCTCTGCCCACCATAGAGAACATCCTTCGCGACTATCTCCATCCTTTCCGCTGTGATTGCCATGCGCAGGAAGACAGTCATCTCACCGTGCGGCTCTATGAAGACACCGCTGACGGTGAGGAACTCACCGTGTTCGGCATAACCGACGATCAATGCCGGGATGCCGCAAACCTCGTCCGCCTGGCGCAGGAACTGCGCTTTGAACTCTACGCGACGCGCAGTGGCATGCCGGTCGCTGCGGATGTCGCCAATGTTGTCGGCGGCTAGCCATTCGGCATCGCAGCACCGACAACCAGGGCGGCCTGCTCTATCAGCGCTTCGCTTCGGTATGCGGTTCGGCAGCTCGGGTCAGATAGGCCTGGGTCAGCTCGGCCAGGTGGCTGCGCATCCACTCGGCCATTGCGACTTCCTCACCGAGGATGCGTGTGCAGACGTCAGCAGTTTCGGTGTCGCCAACCGCCTTGGCTGCAGCAATGAGGATCTCGTATGAGGCGATCTCAAGGTTCTCGAAGACGTAGCCCATCTGCGCGCCTTTGACGATTTCGTCATTGACCATCATCCCGCCCATGGCCTGCCCCATCGCCATCATCTTGCCGCCCAGGTCCTTGAAACCTGAGTAGGACTTGTCGTAACGCTGCAGGCAGCTCTCGATCAGCTTCGCCTGGTTTTGCGTTTCGGTAATGTGCTGCTCGATCCGCGCCTTGAGCTGCGGATAATGCTCGATGCGGCTGGCCTGCTTGTTGAGCATGGTTTCAGCCTGCGCTTCCATGGCATGCGCGTCGCGAAGCCATTCAATCAATCGTTCAATGCGGACGTCATTTCCCGTCTGAGCGCTTTGCATGTTTCTCTCCCACTGGTTTGGATAGCCATCAGGGCGTTATCGCTGCCCTCTTGTTATGTGTGAGAGATGGCAGGCCAGCAAGGTTCCGCGGACCCGACTGGCTGCACTGCCATGAACTTTGCATAGGGCAACCAGTCCCTCATGCAACGGATTAGACGGAGCTGACCTCATCGAATTTCTAGATCCCCTCCTCCAGTGGGAAAACTACATCACCGAACCGGCGTTACGCACGCTTCTGGCCTCCGCCTTCGTCGTGGTCTTGCTCAGTGTATTCAGCCGAGTGCTGACGGCCGTGATGCTGCGGCTGGGCCGCGGATTTCTGCTTACCAAAGCCGTCTCGGAGCAGCTGGAAAAACCCATCCGCGTGTTGCTGCCGCTGCTCGGCCTGCAAGCTGTGCTGGCGGCGGCCAGTGACGACCTGGCCTTGATCAGTCTCGCTCGACGCCTCACCGCATTGGTCATGATTGCCTGCTTCACCTGGCTGGCCATGCGACTGATGCGAGGGCTTGAACAGGCCGTACGACTTAGAAACCCCGTCGACGTCAGCGACAACTTGCGTGCGCGCCAGATCCAGACGCAATCGCGGGTGCTGTTGCGGACGCTGAGCTTCTTCATCCTCTTGATCGGTGCCGCCGGAATGCTCATGACGTTTCCGGGTGCTCGCCAGTTCGGCGCCAGTCTGCTGGCCTCGGCGGGTCTCGCTGGCCTGGCCGTCGGCTTCGCTGCGCGCCCGGTGCTGGCCAACCTGATTGCCGGTATACAGATCGCAATCACCCAGCCAATTCGTCTGGATGACGTGGTGATCGTCGAAGACGAGTGGGGGCGGATCGAGGAAATAACCGGAACCTACGTGGTGGTTCGGATCTGGGATGACCGCAGGCTGGTGGTTCCTCTGCAGTATTTTATCGAGAAGCCCTTCCAGAACTGGACACGCCGTAATTCCAGCATCATCGGCTCAGTGTTTCTTTGGGTCGATTACTCGCTGCCACTGGAGCCCGTGCGCGAGGAGCTGCGCCGCCTTTGCCGTGAGGTGCCTGAGTTATGGGACGGGCGCGTGATCGTGCTGCAGGTAACCGATACCAGCGAGAAGTCAATTCAGGTGCGGGTGCTGGTCAGTTCGCCAGATTCATCGCGCGCCTGGGATCTGCGCTGCCACCTGCGCGAGGCGTTGATCAACTTCATCCAGCGCGAGTATCCCGGCTGCTTGCCGCAGCTGCGCGCGGATCTCAACGTGGGCCGGAAGCCAAGTGTCGAACATTCCGTTCCCGACCATATCGAGCCCGAACGTCAGCCGCCGGTGTGACCACAGGAGTCATGCCGGCTGTGCTGCAATATGGGGCGTTACGTTGCGAACTGTCGTCTCTCGGTGCGCGGAGGCAGTCACCGCGAAGTCATTCGTGCTCGCGCAGTTTACGTACCAGCTGTTCGTATTTGCTCGGCAACTGCTCTAGCCCGTAGCGAGCTGCCTGTTTACGAATGGCCACGCGATCACCTTCAAACTGAACGGTCTCGCTGATGCTTACTTGGCGCTCCCCTTGCATCAGTGCATAGGCGTAACACTGTGTACCGCCGGCATCCTCTCCGCTGTCGTCGGCCACACCGGTGTTTGCAATGGCGATATCGGCAACGCTGGCGTTCAGCGCGCCGATGGCCATTTCGGTGGCGACCTCTTCGCTGGTAAGGCCAAAGGTTTCGATAGTTTCGAAACTGACGTGCAGCAGCTGGTTCTTCGCCTTTGGCGAGTAGACAACGAATCCGCTGTCGAGCGCTCTGCCACAGCCCGGGATGTCGCCTAACAGGGAGGCCATCAGGCCACAGGTGCAGGATTCCGCAGTGGTCAACATCATCTGTTTGTCACGAAGAAACCGCACGATTTCAGCAAGGTCTTGCATGGTCTTGACTCCGGCTTTCGTCTTGAAAAAAGCTGACTTGAGTCAAATTTCCGAGGCAATACCCAAGGGCAAAGTTCCAAGCTTCGGTATTCCGCCTAAAGGCGAGAACTATTTCACGGCGTGCCGGTCTTGTTTCAGGGTAGGGCCAACGCAGCTCTACGCCGCTCCACACGCGGCCTCAATACAGAAAATTCAGCTTTGTCGTGCTCATGGTTTGCGGCGCCCCGGTGGTGCTGCATGGAAGAAACGTGCTTGTAGCAGGCTTGGCAAAGAGGCCGGCCGCTTGGGGAGAGGTAAATTATGAGTATTGCTGCTGTGAACGCCCGGCCTGTCAGCTTGAATATCGCACAACGCCTGGCACCGCCAGCAGAGCGACCCCTGCTGCAATTGCGCAGCACGCAGGACGACAAGAAGAAAATACTTTTCGTGACGTCCGAGTTGACCGATCTGGTCAAGACCGGCGGCCTGGCCGATGTGTCTGCAGCCCTCCCCCGAGCCCTGAGTGATCTACACGACGTGCGCGTGCTCATCCCCGGCTATACCCAGGTGATGCAGTGCGGCGAACCGATACGAATTGTCGGCAGCGTAATCTCCCACGCTGACCTGCCGCCGAGCCGCATTGGCCGGCTAGACATGCCTGACGGCCTGATCATCTACGTGGTGATCTGCCCGGAACTCTACGAGCGTGACGGCCTGCCGTATGGCGATGAGCATGGCCAGGACTGGCCGGATAACCCGGTGCGCTTTGCCCGTCTCTGCATGGCAGCGACCGATATCGCAGACGGCACGGCAGGCATTCGTTGGACACCCGATCTGGTCCACGCCCATGACTGGCCGACGGGTCTGACTCCTGCCTACATGCACTGGCGCGGGCTTACCACGCCAAGCGTGTTCACCATTCACAACCTGGCGTACCAGGGCAACATCGATATGAGCCTGCGTCGCTCGCTGGCCATTCCTCTGGAAGGCTGTGGTCCCGAGCGCATGGAGTTTTATGGCTCGCTGTCGCTGCTCAAAGCCGGCATCGCCTATGCAAACCATGTGACCACCGTCAGCGCGACCTATGCCGAGGAAATCACCACGCCGGAATTCGGTTGCGGCATGGAAGGTTTCCTCAGCATGAAGGCACGCCAAGGCCTGCTTAGCGGCTTGCTCAACGGCATCGAAGAAAGCTGGGAGCCGCGCAGCTGTTCTCATCTGGTCAGCCCGTTCGGCCCGAACGATTGGTCCGGCAAACAGGCCAACGCGGCGCACGTGCGCGAACTGTTCGAGCTGGACGCAGGTGATGGCCCGCTGTTCTCGGTGGTGTCTCGCCTGGTGCACCAGAAAGGCATCGACCTGACCATTGCGGTTGCCGAAACCATTGTGGAACGCGGCGGCCAGCTCGCCATCCTGGGTCGTGGCGAGCCACACATCGAAGACGAGGTTCGCCGCCTGGTCGAGCGTTTCCCCGGCCGTGTCGGTGCGCATATCGGCTTCAACGAAACCGACGCCCGGCGCCTTTTTGCCGGCAGTGACTTTCTGCTCATGCCATCGCGCTACGAGCCGTGCGGCCTGAGCCAGATGTACGCACAGCGCTTCGCGTCATTGCCGATAGCCCACCGCACGGGCGGCCTGGCGGACAGCATCGACGACGGCGTTACCGGGTTCCTCTTCGGCGAAGCCACCGTCGACAGCTATCGCGGCGCAGTCGAACGCGCCCTGTCGGTGCATCAGAACGCCCAATTACTCAATGCGATGCGCTGCCGTGCCATGAGTGGGGGATTTTTCTGGAGTCATGCGATCGAACCCTATGACCGGTTGTACCAACGCCTGCTGGGCGGACGACGCGAGGTCAGTGCCACTATCTAACGAGGTTGATCAATGCAGAATAGGCCTGCCCGCAACGGGCAACACGGACCGGTGCTACTGGAAGAATCCCGTACCCGGTTCAGGCTCTGGGCACCGGACGCGCAAAGCGTCAGCCTGGTGATCATTGGCGGCGCTACGCTGCCAATGCAGGAAGGTAAAGACGGCTGGTACAGCATCGAGGCAGATGTCGGCGCCGGCACGCAGTACAGTTTCCTCATCGACGATGAACTTCAGGTGCCCGACCCCGCGTCCCGGGCACAGTCTGCCGATGTGCACGACCCCAGCGTAGTCGTCGATCCTGCTGCCTATACGTGGCGCAACGCGGATTGGCCGGGCCGCCCCTGGCACGAAGCCGTGCTCTACGAACTGCACATTGGCAGTTACGGAGGCTATGCGCAGATCGAACAGCGTCTTCAGGCGCTGGCGGATATCGGCGTGACTGCGATCGAGTTGATGCCGCTCGCCGAATTTCCCGGCGACCGCAACTGGGGCTACGACGGCGTTCTGCTCTACGCGCCGGAAGCTTCCTACGGCACGCCCGATCAGCTCAAGCACCTGATCGACACCGCTCATGGTCTGGGGCTGATGGTGTTCATCGATGTGGTCTACAACCACTTCGGGCCGGACGGTAATTACCTGCACAGCTACGCCAAGCACTTCTTCCGTCACGACCAGCAGACGCCCTGGGGAGACGGCATCGATTTCCGTCGTCGCGAAGTGCGCGATTTCTTCATCGATAACGCCCTGATGTGGCTGATGGACTATCGCTTCGACGGGCTGCGAATGGACGCTGTCCACGCGATTCCAGACCCGACGTTCCTGCCCGAATTGGCCGAACGCGTGCGTGCGGAGGTTGAGCCCGGCCGCCATGTGCATCTGGTGCTGGAGAACGAACACAACCTTTCCAGCCTGCTCTCCGATGACTTCACCGCTCAGTGGAACGACGACGGTCATAACGTGCTGCACACCCTGCTCACCGATGAGAGCCAGGGCTACTATGGCGATTACCACAACGATTCGACCGGCAAACTGGTGCGTTTTCTCGGTGAAGGCTTCGTCTATCAAGGGCATGAGAATCGCCGTGGTGAATCGCGCGGCGAGCCAAGCGGTCACCTCCCCCCGACCGCCTTCGTCCTGTTTTTGCAGAATCACGACCAGACCGGTAACCGTGCCTTCGGCGACCGGCTGATCAACCTGGCGCCACCCGATGCACTGAAAGCGGCGACGACCGTACTGCTGCTTTCGCCCATGGTGCCACTGCTGTTCATGGGCGAGGAATGGGGCGCGCGCGAGCCCTTTCTGTTCTTCACCAGCCATCACGGCGAGTTGGCCGATGCCGTGCGTGAGGGTCGTCGGAGTGAATTCGCGGAATTTGCCGAGTTCGCCGACGAGCACACCCGCGAGCGTATACCCGATCCAAACGCAGTCGAGACGTATGAGGCTTCCAAACCTGACTTCAGCAAACGCGACGAGCCTGAGCACGCCGAATGGCTGAGCCTGTACCGCCATCTGCTGCAGCTTCGCCACGCCGAAATCGTGCCGCGGCTGGAAGGCTCGCAATTCCTCGGCGCTGAGGCCCTGGGCGAAAGCGCGGCCTTGGCTCGCTGGCAACTGGGTGACCGCAGCGAGTTGCGCCTGGAGCTCAACTTGAGTGGCAACGACCTTGCCGTTACGCCCCCTGCCTCGACTGCGCGCTTGCTGCACAGCAGCCGTGAAGGCGATTCAGGCGGCACCGACACATTACCTGCGCGCACCGCCAGGATGTATTTGCTCGAATCAGCAGGAGTGTCTTAATGAGCGATGAACGACTGAACCGCCTGGCCAAGGCGGCTGGCCTGTCCATCGAATGGGTTGATGCGGATGGCAAGGATCAACGGGTCAAACCGGAGGTCTTGCGTGCCGTGCTCGGCGGGCTGGGGCTGCCAGCCACAAGCGACGAGGAGATTGAACGCAGCCTGGAAAAACTCGACGCCGGCTCAGGCGCGGCCAGTGTGCCGCCGCTGCTGACGCTGGATCAGGGCGCGCCGCTGGACCTCAGCCAGTACTTCGAGCCATCGGCACCTTACAGCCTGACCCTCGAAGACGGTAGCGAGCAGGACGGAAGCCTGGATAGCCAGTCGCGTCTTGCGGCCATCGATACGCCCGGCTATCACCGGCTGAGTATTGCTGACCAGCAGCTTACGCTGGCCGTCTCCCCTGCCGCCTGCCCTAGCGTAGAAGACGTGGCCGGCCCGGGAGCCTGGGGGGTTACGGTGCAGCTCTATGGATTGCGTCGGCCCGGTGATGGCGGGCTCGGCGATACCCAGGCACTTGAAGCGATTGCGCGCAATGCAGCTGCACATGGGGCCGACGCGCTGGGCATCAGCCCGGTGCACGCGATGTTTACCGGCAACAGCGGCCAATACAGCCCGTATTCGCCTTCCAGCCGGCTGTTCTACAACATTCTGCACAGTGCACCTGGCACCGTGCTGGGTGAGAAGCCGCTGCGCATGGCTATCGAGTCCTGCGGGCTTGCTGACGAGCTACAACGCCTCGAGGCGCTCGACCTGATCGATTGGAGCGCAGCCTCGCAAGCCCGTCAGTGCCTGCTGCGCACGCTCTACGAGGATTTCGCCACCGGCGGTAACGCCCAGCAGGCGGACTTCGACAGTTTTCGCGAAGCAGGCGGTGAAGCACTGGAAAACCATTGTCGCTTCGAGGCCTTGCACGCAGCCCTCCTCGGCCCAGAAGGTTTCCCACAGCACTGGCGCGACTGGCCCGAGGAATACCGCACGCCCCAAAGCGCCGCCGTTGAACAGTTCGCACAGGAAAACGCCTCCGAGGTCAGCTATTACGCCTTCTGCCAATGGCTGATCGCCCGTGGACTCGAGCGTGCACAGATTGCCGCCTGCAGCGCTGGAATGAAGATCGGCCTGATCAGCGACCTGGCCGTGGGTGCCGACGGGGGTGGCAGCCAGGCGTGGAGTCGCCAGGATGAAGTACTGGCGGCGCTGAGCGTGGGTGCACCGCCCGATGTCATCAATCGTCAGGGACAAAGCTGGGGGATCTCAGCGTTCTCCCCATGGGGCCTCAAGGCACACGGTTATCGCGCGTTCATCGAAATGGTTCGGGCCAACCTGGCGCATGCCGGCGGCATACGCATCGACCATGTAATGGGTTTGATGCGTCTGTGGGTGATGCCCGCAGGTGCCGGCCCCACCGAAGGCGCCTACCTCAATTACCCCTTTGATGACCTGCTGCGTCTGCTCACGCTGGAGGCCTGGCGGCGTAACGCTGTGGTGCTGGGCGAAGATCTCGGGACGGTGCCCGAAGGGCTGCGCGACAAGCTGGCGGCACGCAAGCTGCTGGGCATGCGCGTGCTGTTTTTCGAACGCGACAACAACGGCACTTTCAAGCCACTCAATGAATGGCCAGACAGCGCAATCGCCACGTCGACCACGCATGACCTGCCGACCATCGAGGGCTGGTGGACAGCCCATGACATCGACTGGCGTATCCAGGTCGGCCAGCACCGCGAGGACGAACGCCCCGCACAGCTGGAGGAACGCGAACGCGAGCGTGGCGGGCTGCTGAGGCTGTTACGTGAATACGCGCCGAGCATCGAGGGCGACCTCACCGATCCAGACGTACTCGCCGACGCTTGTGCCGTCTTCCTCGGCCGCACGCCGGCTCCGCTGGTGCTGTTCCCGGTCGAGGACGCCCTAGGCCTGCTCGAACAACCGAACCTGCCCGGCATCATCGACACCCATCCGAACTGGCGCCGACGCTACCCCAGCGACAGCGCCACTCTGCTTGATGACCCCGCTTGCTCGCACCGCCTGGAGCTGCTCTCCAGCGCGCGCAAGCAGGCCACTGGAAGTAAACATCGATGAGAGACCTTAGCGCCACGTTGCGACTGCAGTTCCATCGTGACTTCACCCTCGACGATGCCACCGCTCTGGTCGACTACTTTGCCGACCTTGGTATCAGCCATCTGTACGCGTCCCCGCTGCTGACGGCACGGCCCGGCTCGATGCACGGCTACGACGTCATCGACCCGACCCGTATCAATCCGGAACTGGGCGGTGAGCCAGCACTGCGAAGACTGGTCGATGCCCTGCGCGCCAAGGGCATGGGCCTGATACTGGACATCGTTTCCAATCACATGGCGGTTGGCGGCTCAGGCAACGCCTGGTGGCTCGACGTGCTCGAGTGGGGGCGCCGCAGCCCCTATGCCCAGTTTTTCGACATCCAGTGGAATTCTCCCGATCCACTGCTGGAAGGCCAACTGTTGGTGCCCTTCCTTGGCAGTGACTACGGCGATGCGCTGCAGGAAGGCAAGATTCCCCTGCGCCTGGATATCGAAAATGGCGCTTTTTACGCCGAGCACTACGAGCACCGCTTCCCCATTTCGCCGCCCACTTACGGCGAGATCCTGCGCCTGACCGATCAGCCTGAATTGCGTAGCCTGGCGCAGCATTTCGATGCACTGAAAACCGAGCCGGCGCCTTATCAGACCGCACGTGAATTGCGTGCAGACCTGGCCCGCCTGCTGGAGGACAGCAATACCCGGCAAACACTGGAACAAGCGCTCAGGCACTACGACTCGACCACCGAGGAAGGCTTCAAACGCCTGCATGGTCTGCTCGAGCGGCAGAACTATCGCCTCGCCAGCTGGCGCACTGCAGGCGACGACATCAACTGGCGGCGATTCTTCGATATCAACGAGCTGGGCGGTCTGCGTGTCGAGCGCCCCGTTGTGTTCGAGGAAACTCACGCCAAGATCTTCGAGTTGATCAGCGAAGGGCTGGTCGACGGCTTGCGTATCGATCACATCGACGGGCTGGCCAACCCGCGTGGTTACTGCCGCCGCTTACGACGTCGTGTGGACCGGCTCAATGCCGGGCGCCCCGAGAGCGCGGAACAGGATCACGTACCCATCTACGTCGAGAAAATCCTCGCCGAGGGTGAGCGTCTACATGACGACTGGGGCGTCGACGGCACCACTGGTTACGAGTTCATGAACCAGGTGTCGCTGCTGCAGCACGACCCGGCCGGTAAATCCGTGCTGTGTGCGCTGTGGAGCGAAACCGCCGAGCGCCCCGCCGATTTCATGGAGGAAGTGCGGCAGGCACGACAGCTGGTGCTGACCGGGCCATTGGCTGGCGACTTCGAAACGGTCGCCCAGGCGCTGCTGCAGGTCGCGCGCTATGACGTGATGACCCGCGATATCACACTCGGCGCTATCCGCCGCGGGCTGCTCGAACTGATCGTGCATTTCCCGGTGTACCGAACCTACATCGCTGCCCGCGGCCGTCGCGAGTCTGACGAGCCGTTCTTCCAGCAGGCGCTGGCCGGCGCACGCACCACGCTTAGCGAAGCCGATTGGCCGCTGCTGGATCTGCTTGATCGCTGGCTCGGTGGGGAAGACCTTCGCTCCTTGCCGCCGGGACCTGCACGGCGGATTCGCCGCTATGCCTGTACCCGCTTCCAGCAGCTGACCTCGCCTGCCGCCGCCAAGGCCGTGGAAGACACCGCCTGCTACCGCTCCGGTGCGCTGCTGTCGCGTAACGATGTTGGCTTCGACCCGCAAACCTTCAGCGCACCGGTCGACACCTTCCATGCCGAGTGCCTTGAACGTGCTGAGCACTTCCCGCGCAACCTGCTGACCACGGCGACTCATGACCACAAACGCGGCGAAGACACCCGTGCGCGGATGACGGTGATCAGCGAACGCGGCGAATGGTTCGCCAGCAAAGTCAAACACTGGCGTCAGCTCGCCTACGGCCAGCGCCAGGAGCTGCCAGAGGGACCAGCGCCTTCGGCTGGCGACGAAATGTTGCTGTATCAGGTGCTGCTCGGCTGCTGGCCGCTGGACCTGAAGACTGAGGACAAGCCGGCCATGGAAACCTTCTGCGAGCGGATCATCCAATGGCAGGAAAAGGCCGTGCGCGAGGCCAAATTGCGCAGCACCTGGACCGATCCGAACAGCGAGTACGAAGGCGCCTGCCAGCACTACCTACGTGCGCTCCTTTTGGGGGACGAATGCAAGACGCTGCGTGACGACATCGCCGCCGCCGCCGCCGAGCTGGCTCCTGCCGGCGCACTGAACAGCCTTACCCAGACTTTTCTGCGCATGACCACGCCGGGCGTGCCCGACCTCTATCAGGGCGCGGACTACTGGGACTTCAGTCTGGTCGACCCCGACAACCGCCGTCCCGTCGATTTCGACCGTCGTCGCGCCACCTTCAATCTGGACGCACAGCCTGCCGAGCTCATGGAGAACTGGCAGGACGGTCGCATCAAGCAATGGCTGATCGCGAACACACTAAAACTGCGTCGCGCCCACCCGCGCCTGTTTACCGAGGGCCGCTATCTTCCTTTGAAGGTCGAAGGCGAGCATGCCGAAAGAGTGATTGCCTTCGCTCGTGAGCTCGACGGCAACTGCGTAATCGTGATCGCCGCGCGTCTGGCGTATGGCTTGCTAGGCGACAGCCAGACACCACAGATTCCGGTCGAGCGCTGGGGCGACACCCATGTCCGATTGCCCGATGCGCTGAGCGGTAATGCAATGGAGCGACTTTTCGACGGAATGACAGTCAGACCCAAACAAGAAGGTTTAAGCGTGCCCGAGGTTTTGCAGCACCTGCCCTTTGCGCTTTTACAGCTAACAATGAGTTCAACAGGAGAATCAGAACGATGACTAAACAACAGCAGCGCATTCGCGAGTTGGCCTACGACATCTGGGTTTCGGAAGGCCGCCCGCACGGGCAGGACGAACGTCATTGGGAGATGGCCCGCAAGTTGGCAGAAGCGGAAAACGATACTTCCGAATCAAAGCCTGCAGCCCGGACGCGTAAAGCAGTCACAAAACCAACGGATGCCACACCTGCGGACAAACCCGCCAAGGCGACCAAGGCAGCCAAACCTGCGAAGGAAGCCAAGGAGTCGAAAGACGTCAAGCCAGCCAAGCCTGCGGTCGATCCGGCCAAGGGGACTGCACGTCCCAAGGCCAAAGCGGGTACCAACGCGGCCGAGGGTACTCCTGAAGGCGTGAAGAAACCCCGTGCACCACGCGCCAAGAAAGACAGCTGAACGACACCGCGTCATGCCACCGAGCCGGCTCCATCTGGGAGCCGGCGAGTCGTGGTCCTTCACCGCCCTGCACAGCCATTGGGCAGAGTTGCCATCGGAGATTTCATGAGTAGAAAAAAGCCTGCGGCGCCTCAGATTCTGACGCCTTCGCGTATCCGTGAAGGTTTTCCCTTCCCCCTGGGCGCCACCTGGGACGGGTTGGGAGTCAATTTCGCGATCTTCTCTGCGAACGCCACCAAGGTTGAGCTGTGCCTGTTTGATACCGATGGCGAGACCGAACTCGAGCGCATCGAGCTGCCGGAGTACACCGATGAGATCTGGCACGGTTACCTACCGGACGCACACCCTGGACAGATCTATGGCTACCGCGTTCACGGCCCGTACGACCCCGAGAATGGTCACCGCTTCAATCCGAACAAACTGCTGATCGACCCTTATGCCAAGCAATTGGTCGGTGAACTGAAGTGGTCTGAAGCGCTGTTCGGCTACACCATTGGTCATCCTGATGGTGACCTGAGCTACGACGAGCGCGACAGCGCGCCCTTCGTACCGAAATGTAAGATCATCGATCCAGCCTTCACCTGGGGCCATGACCGCCCGGTACAGGTGCCCTGGGATCGCACGATCATCTACGAAACCCACGTGCGGGGTTTCACCATGCAGCACCCGGCAGTAGCCGAGGACATGCGCGGCACCTTTGGCGGATTCAAGACGCCTGAGGTGATCGATTACGTACGCAAGCTCGGCGTGTCCTCCATCGAGTTTCTGCCGATCCACGGCTTCGTGCAGGATCAGCATCTGCTCGAAAAAGGGATGAGCAACTACTGGGGTTACAACAGCATCGCCTTCTTCGCACCGCACCCAAAATATTTGGCGAGCGGCAAGATCAGCGAATTCAAGGAAATGGTCGCCCACCTGCACAACGCGGATCTCGAGGTCATCCTCGACGTGGTCTACAACCACACCGCCGAGGGCAACGAGCTGGGCCCGACGCTTTCCATGCGCGGCATCGACAATGCCTCGTACTACCGGCTGATGCCCGACCAGAAGCGCTACTACATCAACGATTCCGGCACCGGCAACACGCTGGACATGAGTCACCCCTGTGTCCTGCAAATGGTGACCGACTCCCTGCGCTACTGGGCTGAAGAGATGCACGTGGATGGCTTCCGCTTCGACCTGGCGACCATCCTCGGCCGCGAGCACGACGGATATGACGAGCGCCACGGATTCCTGGTTGCCTGCCGTCAGGACCCGGTGCTGGCAAAGACCAAACTTATCGCCGAACCCTGGGACTGTGGCCCCGGCGGTTATCAGGTCGGTGGCTTCCCGCCCGGTTGGGCCGAGTGGAATGACCAGTATCGCGATACCGTGCGCGCGTTCTGGAAAGGCGACGGCGATCAGCTGCCCGACTTTGCGGCGCGCCTGACCGGTTCCGGCGATCTGTTCAATCAGCGTGGTCGCCGCCCGTTCAGTTCGGTGAACTTCATCACCGCACATGACGGGTTCACCCTGAATGACCTCGTGTCGTACAACGACAAACACAACGAGGCCAATGACGAAGACAACCGCGACGGCAGCAGCAACAACATCTCTTGGAACCATGGCACGGAAGGTCCGACCGACGATCCGGAGATCAACGAACTGCGCTTCCGGCAGATGCGTAACTTCTTCGGCACCCTGCTGTTCTCACAGGGCACGCCGATGATCGTCGCCGGTGACGAGTTCGCCCGCACGCAGAACGGCAATAACAATGCGTACTGCCAGGACAGCGAAATCGGCTGGGTCAACTGGGATATCTCAGACGACGGCCGCACGCTGCAGGCCTTCGTGCGCAAGCTGATCCGATTGCGTCAGCGCTACCCGATGCTGCGCCGTGGACGCTTCCTCGTCGGCGCCTATAACGAAGAGTTGGGCGTCAAGGACGTGACCTGGCTGGCGCCACACGGCGAGGAAATGACCATTGAGCACTGGGAAGACGGCAACAACCGGTGCATGGGCATGCTGCTGGACGGTCGGGCGCAGCCCACCGGCATCCGCAAGGCCGGCTCGGACGCTACCCTGCTGCTGATCGTCAACTCCCATCACGATGTGGTCAATTTCGCGCTACCCGAGGTGCCTCAGGGCATCTACTGGAACCGCCTGATTGATACCAACAACCCCAACGCCCGGTCCGAGCGTTTCGACTTCAACAACGAATACGCCCTCACCGGCCGCTCGCTGTTGCTGTTCGAACTGATCAAGGAAGAGGAATAACAGGCAAGCAGGCACCGACCTGAACAGTTGCCTTCAAAGCCCCGGTCTCCGGGGCTTTTTTGTCTTTGAAGCACAACAACTGCGCCAGCACTCAACCGTACGTTTGAACTCGACGTGCGGTATTGAACCCCGCCAAGCGACTCCAGTCCCAACCCACAGCGCGGCGTTCATGAACCTACGGATTTGTTCCTGCCAGTCGCGGGCAGAGTGTCCCTTCCGTGACGGATCACTTCTTTATGCATCTCATTCGGCTACTCATTTCCTTCGTTCTGCTGACCTACTGCTCCGTTGTTGCCCTGCCGTCGCTTGCCGGCGGCACCATCAGCAATGCGACGCTGCCCGCCGCCAAACCGGGCACCGTAAAGCTGTTCGTCAACCGTGTTGGCTCGGGCAAAGCGATGGACGTGCGCAACGACACCGACGTTCCGGTCGAAGTCGTGGTGCGCCTGACGCACATGGTCAATGTCACCGGCGTTGGTAAAGGCGTGGTCCTTAAGACAGTGCCGGCACGAACCCGTATGCGCGTTGCCACATTGCGCAAACGCCAACCCGGCTATCCGCTGATGTACCAGCATTCGTTCAGCTACTCGCTGATCTACTCACCTGAGCCGGGCAAAAAGGGTTCCGTTGGCGGTTATGCCTATGCCCTGCCCTGGAAAGGCGGCCCGTTCTCCATTTCGCAGGGCGCAGGCGGTGACTACAGCCACACATCGCCCAAGGGCCGTTATGCGGTCGATATCGCCATGCCGGAAGGCACGCCCATCGTGGCCGCGCGTGCGGGAACGGTGTTGAAGGCGCGTGATGGGCAGCACGGGCGGATGCCCAACCCGGCCGGCAACTATGTGCGAATCCTGCACGACGACGGCACGCATAGCGCATACCTGCACCTGAGCCGCGGTTCAGTGAAGGTCAAGGCGGAGCAGAAGGTCAAAGTCGGCACGCTGCTTGGCCAATCCGGCAATACCGGCCGTAGTACCGGCCCGCACCTGCACTTCGTCGTTCAGAAAGCTTATGGCGACTCGATGCTGTCGATTCCTTTCCGCTTTTCACAACCGGTCAGCACGCTGCCGAACTTCGCCAGCAACAACTGATCGCGATAGCGCTTCAGCGCTGCCAGACAAAATTGAACGTCTCGTCGGCTGACATACGCTGCAGGTGGTCAGCCACAACGGCCTCCATCCGCGTCAGCTGTTCCTCGTCCATCGTCTGCAAGGTAGCGGTCAGGCTGTGTTCTCCAGCCGCCAGCGAGCACTGAGTCTCACCCAAGGCGATATGGCCATGTCGGTCATCGAAATCCACCTCGAACTTGTGGCTCCAGTGTTTGCAGAGCCTGCGGATCAGGCGGCTGGGGTCGGATGTCTGGATCTGTACGGCAGAGCTGAGCATATAGAGACCTCTTTGCTAAATGGACTGATTGATCAGTCAAACTGGTAGGCCGACAGCGTCGTATGCATGACGCGATCAGTGAATACCTTGCGTCCCGCCCCGTCCGCCGCCGCACCAGCCGCCACCATCAGCGGCAAAAGGTGCTCTTCGCCACGGGGCGGATGGCAGAGCCTCGCTGAAGGCGCCTGCTCCCATCCTTGCAGCAGCGCCTCACGATCCGAACTCGGTGCACTGACGGCATTGCTCAACCAGTGGTCGAACTCATCCGAAATCGGCGCGAAACGCGGATCGCCATAGCCACGCATGTTGTGAAAGCTCATGCCGCTGCCGACGATCAACACACCCTCATCACGCAGCGGGGCGATGGCGCGACCAATAGCGAGATGGGTCGCCGCGTCCAGATCGCGCTGCAGCGACAACTGCACCACCGGCACGTCTGCCTCGGCAAACATCAACTTCAGTGGGATGAAGGTGCCGTGGTCGTAGCCGCGTCGCCCGTCCTCGCCCGCCGCAATGCCAGCCTCACCAAGCAAATCGACCAGCCGTGCCGCCAGCGATGGATCGCCTGGTGCCGGGTACTCCAAGGCGTAGGTGTGCGCGGGAAATCCGCTGTAGTCATAGATGAGCTCAGGTCGTGCGTTCGCCGTGACCATGACGCGGGACTCCAGCCAATGCCCGGAGATCAGCACGATCGCACGAGGGCGCTGCGGCAACGTTGCGGCGACAGATCTCAGAAAGGCAGCCATCGCATCCCATGCGTCGACAGGGTTCCACTCCATGAAGAAGCACGGCCCGGCACCGTGCGGAACGAACAGTGTGGGCATCCTCATATTGGCGTAGTTGTGCATCGCATCTTGATCCTGAGGGGGCGGACGCACAGTATGGATTACGGTTGTTTTGAGCTGAACAAGGCAATCTGAATCAACAGTTTCAACTGAGAGTAGGAGCTGCAATGCTCGACCGAATCACCGGAATGCGAGTGTTTGCCCGTGCAGCCAGTGCTGGCAGCCTGTCTGCCGCTGCGCGTCATCTGGGCTTGTCACCGGCCATGGCGACCAAGCATGTGGATGCGCTGGAAGCACGCCTAGGGGTCAAGCTTTTTCACCGCAGCACCCGACGGCTAAGCCTGACAGCGGCGGGCAGCAGCTACCTCGAGGCGTGCCTGCGGATCCTCCCGGAAATCGACGAAGCCGAGGCCAGCGTCGCCTCACAGCGGGTCGAAGCCTCAGGCCTGCTGCGCATGAACGTGCCTCTGTCGTTCGGTACCCGTTTCATCGCGCCCTTGATGCCTGAATTCAGTCAGCGCCACCCAGCGGTCAAAGTCGAACTGGGGCTGACCGACAGCCAGGTCGACTTGATCGATGGGAGCTGGGACATGGCCGTGCGAATTGGCCGCCTGACCGACAGCCCGTTGCAGGCCAGGCGTCTGACTGACTGCCGGATGCAGGTCTGCGCCTCGCCCGGCTATCTGGCCCGGCATGGCGTGCCGAAGCGGGTGAGCGATCTGTCGCAGCACAATTGCCTGGGTTACAGCCTGTCGAACTTGCTGGGCGGTCGAGAATGGGCATTCGGACCCGAGGGAGAATTCCGCGTACCGATCCAGGGCAACCTGGTGGCTAACAACGGCGCGGCGCTGGTTGCAGCCGCCGTGGGTGACCAAGGGCTGATCTACCAGCCGCAGTTCATCGTGGCGGCGGCCCTCAGCCGAGGTGAGCTGGAAGTCATCGAACTCGATCAGCCACCGTTGGGCCTCGGCGGGATCCATGTGGTCTACCCACCAGATCGCCGCCCGCCGGCCAAAGTTCGAGCCATGATCGACTATCTGGTCGAAGCGTTCGCGGGCGAGCTGCCATGGGAGCACCCGTTTCGTTGACCCGGCCGTGCCTTTCGCCTCGGCTCAGCACTCATCCAACAGGCGGTAACTCCCGATACTGAGCGGCCCCGGCTGCGCTGCAGGGGAAAAAAAGATGAACCGGGCAAGCCGCTATCAGTCCGAATGAAGGGAGCAGATTGCGTAAGCAACGTGCCGTGGATCGCGCCGCCCGCACAGGCAGGCGCATGCCCAAGGATTTTTCAGCCCAGCTGCTCCAGCTCGGCTGATCTGCTGGATGTCACTCACCATTCATTCAGACCAATCGATGCCCGGCCAGGCGCGATTGGACCGTTTATGGAGACGCCCATGAAAGCTGTGGTCTATCACGATGTCGGCGACATACGCCTCGAAGACGTACCCGACCCCAAGATCGAAGCCCCGACCGACGCCATTGTGCGCATCACCGCCTCTGCCATTTGCGGGACGGATCTGCACTTCGTGCGCGGCACCTTCAGCGGCATGAAGCCCGGCACCATTCTTGGGCATGAGGGTGTCGGCATCGTTGAAGAGCTCGGCGAGGACGTGCGCAACCTGCAGATCGGCGACCGCGTGGTGATCCCCTCGACCATTGCCTGCGGCAACTGCTCGTACTGCCGCTCGGGCTATTTCGCTCAGTGCGACGTGGCCAATCCAAACGGCAAGGAAGCAGGCACTGCATTCTACGGCGGCCCTGCGGCCACAGGGCCATTCCATGGACTGCAAGCCGAAAAGGCGCGCATTCCATTTGCCAACATCGGTCTGGTGAAGCTGCCGCCGGAAATCAGCGATGACCAGGCAATTCTGCTCTCGGACATTTTCCCGACCGGCTATTTCGGCGCGGAGATGGCCGAGATCGAAGCCGGCGACACGGTAGCCGTGTTCGGCTGCGGTCCGGTCGGTCAGTTCGCCATTGCCAGCGCCAAACTGCTGGGTGCCGGGCGCATCTTTGCCATCGACCAATACGACGACCGTCTGCGCATGGCCCAGCGTCAGGGCGCGGAGATCATCGACTTCAATCGAGAAGACCCGATCGAAACGATCAAGCGTTTGACCGGCGGGATTGGCGTCGACCGCGTGATCGATGCTGTAGGCGTCGATGCGGAACACGGTTGCTGCGGCGGCAAACCTGCCGACGGCGCTAATGCCGATCAGAACGCCAAGTGGCAACCGGGCGATGCGCCGTCACAGGTGCTCGAATGGAGCGTGCAGTGTCTGGCCAAGGCCGGCACCTTGTCGATCATTGGTGTCTATCCACCGGATGCCACGACCTTTCCCATCGGCATGGCGATGAACAAGAACATCACCATGAACATGGGTAACTGCCACCACCGCAAATACATCCCCCGGCTGATCGAGATGATTCAGGCGCGGCGCATCGACCCGACGAAAATTCTCACCCAGGTCAAGCCGATGTGCGATGTCATCGCGGCATTCGAAGCGTTCGATCGGCGCGAAGGCGGTTGGATCAAGGTCGAGCTGAAGCCCCAACGAGAGGGCCCGAACGTACACGGCTCGGAAGAAACGCTGGTCGACGAGGCCGTCGCCGACACCTTCCCGGCCAGCGATCCGACCAGCATGCAGAACCCCCGTTAGGCCACAGGAGCAAGCGATGGCAGCCATCCATATAGGCATGTCCGGCTGGCGCTACGCACCCTGGCGAGGCGACTTCTATCCCAAGGGTCTCGTCCAGAAGAACGAGCTGAAGTTCGCCTCGCGCGCCGTGAGCAGCATCGAGATCAACGGCTCGTTCTATTCGCTGCAGAAGCCAGAGCTCTACGCCGGCTGGTATGACGAGACACCCAAGGGCTTCGTTTTCAGCGTCAAAGCGCCCCGCTACATCACCCATGTGCTGCGCCTTCGGGACGTCGAGAAGCCCATTGCCAACTTTCTCGCCTCCGGTGTTCTTGCGCTCAAGGACAAGCTCGGCCCGATGCTGTGGCAGTTCCCGCCATCGTTCAAGTTCGATTCCGAGCGTTTCGAAACCTTCCTCAGCTTGCTGCCGCATGACACGGCTGCGGCGTTGGAAATGGCAAAAGGCTGCGAACCACGCATGGAGGGGCGCAGTTATCTGCAGATTGACCGCAAACGCTCCCTTCGCCATGCGGTCGAAATACGTAATGAGAGCTTTGTCGATCCGGCGTTCGTAGCGCTTTTGCGCAAATACAAAGTTGCACTGGTTGTAGCCGACACGGCCGGTAAGTGGCCATACCGAGAGGATCTCACCAGTGATTTCGTCTACATCCGCCTTCACGGGGCCGAACAGCTCTACACCAGCGGCTACACCGATGATGCGCTGGATAACTGGGCCCAGCGCATCACCCGCTGGAGCAATGGCGGCCAGCCTGACGACGCTCATCTGATCAGCTCCAGCAAGCCTCCGGCGCGCAAGCATCGCGCCGTTTATTGCTATTTCGATAACGATGTAAAGGTCCGGGCGCCCTATGATGCGCGACAGCTGTTGCGCCGGCTCGGACTGGATAAAGACCTGGAAACCACTCCAGGCCAGTTGGAAGGAGCATTGGCGTGAATCTGGACAAGTCCCACCCCCTCGACAGCCGCGACCTAGACGCGCATATGTCCACGGCGGTCAGCACGGTCCGCCTGCTGACCGTAAACACCCATAAAGGCTTCACCGCACTCAACCGGCGGTTCATCCTGCCGGAGTTGCGCGAGGCAGTCAGGGCGGTATCGGCCGATATCGTGTTTCTGCAGGAAGTGCTCGGCACCCATGAAAAGCATGCGTTGCGCTTTCATGACTGGCCCAAGATGTCGCAGTACGAGTTCCTGGCTGACAGCATCTGGACCGATTTCGCCTATGGCCGCAACGCCGTCTACCCGGACGGCGACCACGGCAATGCCCTGCTCTCCAAATTTCCCATCACGCGTTACGAGAACCTCGATATTTCCATTGCTGGCCCAGAGCGTCGAGGCCTGTTGCACAGCGTGCTGCAGGTGCCGGGGCATGACGAGTTCCATGCTATCTGCGTGCACCTGGGCTTGCGCGAAGCCCATCGTCAGCAGCAATTGCGCCTGCTCTGCGACCTTCTCGACTCGCTGCCAGCCGATGCCCCCGTGGTGGTTGCCGGGGACTTCAACGACTGGCGACTCAAAGGTGCGCAGGTGCTCGATCGCTGCGCCGGTATGCACGAGGTTTTCGCGGTATCCCAGGGAAAGGTGGCGAAAACCTTCCCGGCGCGCTGGCCGATGCTGAGGCTGGACCGGATCTATGTGCGAAATGCCACGAGCCACAAACCGAGAATACTGGGTAACAAACCCTGGACACACTTGTCCGATCATCTGCCCTTGGCGGTGGAGATACACATATGAATTTTCACTGGAGAGACGGGAATCGTCTTCAGTTGCTTGAAAACGGCGAGGAATTCTTTCCCGCTGTGTTCGAGGCCATCGCGGCCGCGGAAAAGGAAGTGCTGCTGGAAACCTTCATCTTTTTCAAAGACAAGGTTGGACAGGAGCTGCAACAGACACTGATCGCCGCAGCGGAGCGCGGCGTCAGTGTGGACGTGACCGTAGACGGTTATGGCTCGGCTGACCTGGACGGCGATTTTGCCGCGGCGATGGCGCGGGCCGGTGTACGCGTCCACGTATTCGATCCGGGCAAGCGGGTATTGGGCAAGCGTCTGAACGTGTTCCGCCGCATGCACCGCAAGATTGTCGTGGTGGATGGTGATCTGGCCTTCATCGGCGGCATCAACTTTTCGGCTGACCATCTCGGCGATTTTGGCCCAGCGGCCAAGCAGGATTACGCGCTTCGGGTCGAAGGCCCGGTCGTCCACGATATTCACCGTTTCTCGCTCGCCAACATTTCGGCCACCTCTAAGCACCGGCGCTGGTGGCATCGGCGACCACGGACTCAAAGCAACGGTTTTGTCGGCGTCAGCCGAGGAGAAGCCCGCGCCCTGTTCGTGACCCGCGACAACAACGACCACAGCAACGACATCGAGCAGCATTATCTGCAGGCGATCCGCGATGCTCGCTCACGCCTGCTGATCGCCAACGCTTATTTCTTCCCCGGTTACCGGGTGCTGCGGGAAATCCGAAACGCCGCACGGCGTGGCGTCAGGGTCCGGTTGATTCTGCAAGGCGAACCGGACATGCCGATTGCTAAGTTCGGCGCGCGCATGCTCTACAACTATCTGATGAGCGACGGCGTGGAGATCCATGAATACTGCCGCCGGCCGTTGCATGGCAAGGTAGCGCTGGCCGACTACGAGTGGTCCACAGTGGGCTCGAGCAATCTCGATCCCCTGAGCCTGTCGCTCAACCTCGAGGCGAACCTGATCATTCGTGATCACAGCTTCAACCGCCAATTGCACGAGAACCTGGACCGACTGCTGCAACAGGACTGCCGCCGCATTCCGTTGGAGCGCATCATCCGTGGTTACTGGTGGCGAGCACCGCTGGCCTTCATCATCTTCCACTTCCTGCGTCACTTCCCTCAGTGGGTGGGCCTGTTGCCGGCGCATAAACCAAGGTTGCAGTTACTCGATCCGGAGCCCTTGGAGCCCAGCCCAGCCCCCTTGCAGCGAGAACACCAATGACAGAGCGACACCACCAGCCACAGAGCGGGTGGCGCCGCCGATGGCCGCTGATCAAGCGGATCCTGACCTACTGCTTCTTCATTCTGGTCGCCGGGCTATTGATTGGGCTTGCCCGCAACGTCAACTGGAGTGAGGTCTATCAGACGCTGCGCAATTACAGCGCCAGGACGCTGTGGATGGCTGGCGCAGCCACCGCGGTGAGTTATGCGGTGTACTGCTGTTTCGACGTACTCGGCAAACGCTATGCCCAGCACGACATGCCAATCCGGCAAATCCTCCCGGTGACCTTTGTCTGCTACGCCTTCAACCTCAACCTGAGTGCCTGGGTCGGCGGAATCGCGCTGCGCTATCGGCTCTATTCGCGGTTTGGCCTGCGCACCTCGCAGATCACCCGTGTGTTCACCATGAGCGTGCTGACCAACTGGCTCGGCTATTTGTGGCTGGCGGGGCTGATCTTTTCCCTGGGATGGATCACGCCGCCCGCTGACTGGGAGATCGGTCATACCGCATTGCGTGTACTGGGCGCAGGGCTCCTGCTGGTCTCGGCGGTCTATCTCTGGGCATGCGGCTTCTCCAAACGTCGACACTGGACGATCCGCAAGCACGAGATCTATTTGCCGAGCCTGCGCCTGGCTGTGGTCCAGATGCTGCTCGGCGCGAGCAACTGGGCACTGATGGCGCTGGTGGTCTATTTCATGCTGTCGCAACAGGTGCCCTATCCCGTCGTGCTGGGCATTCTGATGATCAGCAGCGTAGCGGGCGTGATTGCCCACATACCGGCCGGGCTCGGAGTGATCGAAGCGGTGTTCGTGGCAATGCTCAGCGGCGGTGAACTCAGCCAGGCCAACATCGTGGCCGGGTTGATCGGCTACCGGGTGGTCTACTTCCTTATCCCGCTTATGTTCGCCACGATGGTTTACGTGGCGCTGGAACTACGGGCCAAGAAGCTGCGTTCTCGTGGCCAGGCGCAAAACGACGAAGACTCGCAGGAGGAGCACCCGTCTACAGCGACTTGATAATGAGCGCAAGTTTGCCCTGACCGCTGCCACGGCAGGCACCATAAACAAAAAAAGCCGGAGCGATCATCGCTCCGGCTTTTTTGTACCTGCGTCTGGCATCAGGCGCCGGTTTGCCGCAGTTATACCTGGGGTCGAAGGATGATCACACCCAGTGGTGGCAGGGTCAGCGCCAGTGACACATCCTGACCATGAGCCGGAATCTGCTCGGCCAATATTCCGCCGCCGCCATTACCCACGTTAGAGCCGCCATAGCACTCGGCGTCACTGTTGAAGATTTCCTCCCAGCGACTGTCGACTGGCACGCCAATGCGATAGTTCTCGCGAACGACCGGCGTGTAATTACCCACGATCAACAATGGATTGCCGCTGGAATCCATGCGCAACCAGGCAAACACGCTGTTGGCGCGATCATCACCAATCAACCACTGGAAGCCGGCCGGATCGGAATCGAGCTCATGCAGCGCAGGTTCCTTGCTGTACAGATGATTGAGATCGCGCACCAGATTCTGCGCGCCGCGGTGGTCGGGCTCTTCCAGCAGATGCCAATCGAGCTCGCGGTCATGGTTCCATTCACGCCATTGGCCGAACTCGCAGCCCATGAACAGCAGCTTCTTGCCGGGGTGCGTCCACATGAACGACAGATAAGCCCGCAGGTTGGCGAATTTCTGCCAGCGGTCGCCCGGCATCTTGTCAATCAACGAGCCCTTACCGTGCACCACCTCATCGTGGGAAATCGGCAGGACGAAGTGTTCCGAGTAGGCGTAGACCATGCCGAAGGTGAACTTGTCATGGTGGTACTGCCGGTTGATCGGGTCTTCTTCGATGTACTGAAGCGTGTCGTGCATCCAGCCCATGTTCCACTTGTAGGCAAAGCCGAGCCCGTCCTCGGACGTTGGCTTGCTCACGCCAGGGAATGCTGTGGACTCCTCAGCAATGACCAGCGCACCAGGGGTTTCCGTCGCCACGACATCATTCAGATGACGCAGGAAGTCGATGGCTTCCAGATTCTCCCGGCCGCCATGACGGTTGGGAATCCACTCGCCATCCTTTCGCGAGTAGTCGCGATAAAGCATCGAAGCCACTGCATCCACACGCAGTGCGTCGACGTGGAATTCGCGCAGCCAGTGCAATGCCGAGGCAAGCATGAAGCCATGCACCTCGGTACGCCCCAGGTTGTAGATGTAGGTATCCCAGTCCTGATGGAAGCCCTCGAACGGGTGCGCGTACTCGTATAGCGCCGTGCCATCGAACTCGCCCAAACCATGAGCATCAGTCGGGAAGTGGGCCGGTACCCAGTCGAGAATTACACCGATACCGGCGGCGTGGCAGGCATCGATGAAGGCTGCGAAGTCGTGCGCTGAACCATAACGCGCGCTTGGCGCGAACTGGGACAGCAGCTGGTAACCCCAAGAGCCGCCGAAGGGGTGCTCCATGATGGGCATCAGTTCGATATGGGTGAAACCCATATCGACCACATAGGGAATCAGCCGCTCGGCCAGTTCATGCCAGTCGTACAAGCGACCGTCGTCGCCGCCGTCGCGACGCCAGGAACCGGCGTGCAGCTCGTAAATGCTCATCGGTGCTTTCACCGATTGCTGCTTTGCCCGCTGCTCCAGCCAGGCCTCGTCTTTCCATTCGTATTCGAGCGGGTGCGAGATTACCGATGCAGTGCCTGGCGGCAGTTCGGTAGCCAGAGCAATCGGATCGGCCTTCAGTGGCAGGATGCCGTGCGGGCCAAGAATCTCGTATTTGTAGGCCTCACCCGGCTGCAAACGCGGGATGAAGATTTCCCACACGCCTGACGGAAAGCGCAGGCGCATGGGGTGCCGACGCCCGTCCCAACCGTTGAAGCTGCCAACTACCGATACGCGGCGAGCGTTAGGCGCCCACACTGCGAAGCGAACACCCTGAACGCCATCGACCTCCATGGGCTGAGCGCCGAAGACGCGGCCGATTTCCCGATGGTTGCCCTCGGAAAACAGGTACATGTCCATTTCGCCGAGCTGGGGACCAAAGCTGAAAGGGTCTTCGGTGATTTGTTCGCCACTGGCCCAGCGAATCTTCAACAGATACGGCTGTTGATTGGTCAACCGGGTGAAGAAAAAGCCGGGCACCTGGCCTTGCTCCATGGCCGCCAGCACCCTCCCGCCGCTGCGCTCAAGCACTTCGACGCCCAACGCATTGGGCAGGTAGGCGCGCACGACCAGCCCATCACCGTCCGGGTGCGGGCCAAGAATGGAAAACGGGTTGCCATGTTCGGCGCGCACCAGCGCATCGACATCAGCATCGGTTGGTAGCAGGTTTTCACCGGGCATTGTCACGGCCGGACGATCATTCATCGGGAACCTCCATCGGAAATCTGTTGTGCCAGCGTCGCCAGTCCCTGAAGCGGGACGGTCAGCCAAGCCGGGCGGTTCTCTGCTTCATAAGCTACTTCATACGCGGTCTTTTCCAGGCTGAACAGGGCCAGAGCCGCATCAGCACCGGCCGCGTCCTTCCAGGCATGTGGCAACTCGGCGATCGCCTCGCGATAAGCTTCCAGGAAGACCGCACGTGCGCTTTGTTGGTAGGTATCGGAAATGGTGCGACGAGCCTGGTCGGCAACTTCCGAGCTGTCGCTCGACTGGGCGTTGCGCAGCGTCATGGCGGTGGCATATTCAAAGGAGCGCAGGACACCGGCGACGTCCTTGAAAGGGCTCAGCTTGCTGCGTCGCTCCTCGAGCGAGCGTGCGGGCTCGCCCTCGAAGTCGATGAAGTAGGCATCACCCTGCGCAACCAGAATCTGGCCAAGGTGCAGGTCACCATGCACACGCGTCCGCAGCCCACCCAGCGTGCGGTTGGCCAGCCGCTTGACCTCAGCCAGCAACTGTTTGCGCTGATCAAGGAGCTGATCGACCTGAGCGGTAGTTTTACGATCCAGATCGCCACGGCGAGCCTGCAGCAGATCAAGCGCATGTTCGACCTGCCCGGAAATCAACTGCGTCCATTCCTTGGCATCCGAAGCCGTGGTCGGCTCGGCGGCAAAGGCCTGGTTGTCGGTCTGCACCGCCAAGGTCATGTGCATTTCGCCCAGGCGTTGACCGAGCAGCCGGTTGAAGGCTTCCAGCTCTTCCAGTGCACTGAACTGGTTTTCATGCAGCGAAACGCCGCCAGCGATCTGGTCGCGCACCGCCCGGTCCAACGTGTTCAGCGTCCACTCCCAGGCGTCGCCCTGGTTGTCGAGGAAGCGCTGTACGACCATCAGGGCATATTGCTCACCGCTCTTGTCGAAGCGGCTCACCTGGCCCAGCATCGCCGAAATATGGGTGAAGCCCTGTTCGGTCAGGAAGCTGCCCATTTCCAGTTCCGGGTGCATCCCGGCCGAAACGCGGCGCAAGACCTTGATCATCATGCAGCTGCCGATGATTGCCGAGCTGTTGGACTGCTCGGCAGTGAGGTAGCGCACTTCCGCCTCGGCTGGCAGTTCGATTTCTGCAAGCTGGGCCATGGGCTGGAAACGTATCTCGCCTTCGCCGCACGGCAGCACCTGCTCCTCGCGCAGCCCCTGGATGACGCCGAGTACGAACTGCTTGAGCGCGAATGCATCGGTCAGGAGGCCCACTTGCGGCCCGCGACGAACCCGCGCCATTGCCAGTTGCTGTGGCAGCGCGATATCGAAGTCACCTTCGTCAAGGAAGCCCAATGGCAACTGATAACGGTCGCTGCGTCCGCCTGCATCGACCGCCACCTCACTCAACAACACCGGGCGTTGCGGGTCGCCGAACGGCACGCTGTAGCAGATCTTGATCGAGTTGATCGTCGCATCCTTGCTGGCGAACCAGCGACGCTTGGGCAGGTATGCCGGCAGCGATTCGGTTTCCAGAATCCGTTTGTTGGCCGCATTGAGCGTATCCAGGCGCTTGAGCACCAACGTTTGAAAATCAGGCATGGTTTCCACCGGTTCTTGGTGCCAGCTCGGCATCTGGTGACTGGTTGCCAGCTGGAACCAGTAAAAGCCGTAGGGAGGTAGAGTCAGCAGATACGGCAGTTGGCCGATCGGCGGGAAGGCACTGCCGCCGACCATTTCCACCGGCACCATGCCGGCGTAATGCGACAGCTCCAGCTCTGCGGCCTGTGCCGAACGCGAGACGTTGGCGACACAAAAGATCACTTCCGTCTCGCCGGTTGCCGTCGTGAATTCGCGGATATAGGCAAGAATGCGACGGTTGCTCGGCGCCAGCATCTTCAGGGTGCCACGGCCGAATGCCTTGAACTGCTTACGGATGGAAAGCAGCCGTCGCGTCCAGTTGAGCAGTGAATGCGGGTCGCGCTGCTGAGCCTCGACGTTGATCGCCTGATAGCCGTAGAGCGGGTCCATGATCGGCGGCAGCACCAGGCTGGGCGGGTCGGCGCGGGAGAAGCCGCCGTTGCGGTCGACCGACCACTGCATCGGCGTGCGTACACCGTCGCGGTCACCGAGGAAAATGTTGTCGCCCATGCCGATTTCATCGCCGTAATAGATCACCGGCGTACCGGGCATCGAAAGCAACAGGCTGTTGAGCAGCTCGATCCTGCGGCGGTCCCGTTCCAGCAGTGGCGCCAGGCGACGTCGGATGCCGAGGTTGATTCTCGCGCGCTTGTCGGAGGCGTAGTAATTCCAGAGGTAGTCGCGCTCCTTGTCGGTCACCATTTCCAGCGTCAGCTCGTCATGGTTGCGCAGGAAGATCGCCCACTGGCAGTTCTCGGGAATGTCCGGTGTTTGCCGGAGAATGTCGGTAATCGGGAAACGGTCTTCCTGGGCAAGCGCCATGTACATGCGCGGCATCAGCGGGAAATGGAAGGCCATGTGGCATTCGTCGCCGAGCCCGCCATCCTCGCCGCCGAAGTACAGCTGCGTGTCTTCCGGCCATTGATTGGCTTCGGCCAGCAGCATGCGGTCGGGGTAGTTGGCGTCGATCTCGGCGCGGATCTTCTTCAACACCACATGGGTTTCGGGCAGGTTCTCGTTGTTGGTGCCGTCGCGCTCCACCAGATAGGGAATCGCGTCCAGACGCAGTCCGTCGATCCCCAAATCCAGCCAGTAGCGCATCACGCTGAGAACCGCCTTCATCACCTGCGGGTTGTCGAAGTTGAGGTCCGGCTGGTGAGAATAGAAGCGGTGCCAGAAGTACTGCTGTGCCACCGGGTCCCAGGTCCAGTTCGACACTTCGGTATCCAGAAAGATGATCCGCGTGCCGTCGTATTTCTCGTCAGTGTCGGACCATACGTAGAAGTCGCGTGCTGCCGACCCCTTCTTCGCCTTGCGCGCACGCTGAAACCACGGGTGCTGATCGGAGGTGTGGTTGATGACCAGTTCGGTGATCACCCGCAGGCCACGCTTGTGAGCCTCAGAGATAAAGCGCTTAGCGTCAGCCATGGTGCCGTAATCCGAATGCACGCCACGGTATTCAGCAATGTCATAACCGTCGTCGCGACGCGGCGATGGGTAGAACGGCAGTAGCCAGATGGTGTTCACGCCGAGGTCGGCGATGTAGTCAAGCTTGTCGATCAAGCCCTGAAAGTCGCCGACGCCGTCGTTGTTCGAATCGAAGAAGGATTTCAGGTGGACCTGATAGACCACCGCATCCTTGTACCAAAGAGGGTCCTTGATAAAGGCAGCAGGTTTGCGCGCTCTGGCCATGGTCTCGTTCCTTTCATCTGCCTCCTGACTGGCCCACACATGTGGCAGCCGAGGCGGAAAAGTAAGCCAGCTAGTCTATAAACGAGATGAGCTAATGTTTATAAACAACTGATAAATACCGTTTTTATACCCTTCTTAACAAATCACTTTAAGTCAGGGTCCATGGCATCCGAACTGATGCGCCAAATGCCAAACGGCAAGTGCCAGGGCTCAATCCGCATAAACTGAGTCTTGCCGTACCAAGTCCAGCGATGCCCGTTCATAAGGTCTTCGCCTCGGGTCTCGGCATTGTCCGGGAGCCCCATCTCCCACAGCGGCAGCTCGAAATGCGCTTCCTGGGCGTTATGTGGGTCAAGGCTGACCGCAACCAGGATGAAGTTCTTCAGATCCGGCGTGCGTTTGCCGAAGAACAGGATGTTGTCGTTGTAGGCCGTGTATGCCTTGAACCCCAGATGCGTCTGCAGGGCCGGGTTCTGCCTGCGGATTCGATTGAGCTGGGCAATCTCGGCGACGATGTTGCCCGGTGCGTGATAGTCCCGTACCCGTATCTGGTACTTCTCCGAATCCAGGTACTCCTCCTTGCCTGGAATCGCCGCCGACTCACACAGTTCAAACCCCGAGTACATGCCCCACAGCCCGGAGCCCATGGTCGCCAGCGCCGCGCGAATCAGGAACCCGGCGCGCCCGGAGTCGTGCAAGAAAAACGGATTGATGTCCGGCGTGTTGACGAAGAAGTTAGGCCGGTAGCAATCGCGAAGCGGATGCTCGTTGAGCTCGGTGAGATATTCGCTGAGCTCCGCTTTGTTGTTGCGCCAGGTGAAGTAGGTGTAGCTCTGGTTGAAGCCAGCCTTGCCCAAGCGCGCCATCATCGCCGGCTTGGTGAAAGCCTCGGAAAGGAACATGACATCCGGGTCTCGCTCGCGGATATCGGCAATCATCCACTCCCAGAATGGCAGCGGTTTGGTGTGCGGATTATCGACGCGGAAGATCTTCACGCCCTGCTCCACCCAGTGCCAGATCACATCGCGCAGGGCGATCCACAGATCGGGCATGGCATCTTCGGCGTAGAAATCGACGTTGACGATGTCCTGGTACTTTTTCGGCGGGTTCTCCGCATAGCGGATGGTCCCGTCCGGTCGCCAGGAGAACCAGCCCGGATGCTCGTTGAGCCACGGGTGATCCTGCGAACACTGAATCGCGAAGTCGAGTGCGATTTCCAGACCGTGCTCTCGGGCCGCAGCGACCAGTGCGCGGAAATCGTCAAGCGTACCCAGCTCGGGGTGAACAGCATCGTGCCCGCCGGCTTCGCTGCCGATTGCATATGGGCTGCCTGGATCATCCGGACCGGCATGCAGGGTATTGTTCGGGCCTTTGCGGTGCTGCCGGCCGATAGGGTGAATCGGCGTGAAATAGAGCACGTCGAAGCCCATGTCGCGGATCGACGGCAAACGCTTGTGTACGTCGTGGAAGGTGCCGTGACGGTTGGGGTCATCGGTTTCAGAGCGGGGGAACAACTCGTACCAGCTGGCAAACAGTGCAAGCGGTCGCTCGACCTCCACCGGGTATACATCGCTCTGGCTGCAATGCTCACGTGGGTCTGCATCAGCCATCGCCGCGGCGGTTTCACTGGCCAGCATCACCGAGACGCGCTCGTCGTCCAGGTGCGCCACGCTCAGGCGGTGTAGCAGATCATCGAGGATGGCCTTGGTTTCGCCCTGCGCGCGTTGGCTGGCGCGCTCAAGCAACAGCCGTCCTTCTTCCAGCTCGAGTTGCACGGGAACGCCGGCGGTGTGCTTCTTCGACAGCTCGTAACGGTAGGTCTCGTAGATATCCCACCAGGCTTCGATCATGAATTCGTGTGACGCAACCTGGGTTGGGGTGAACTGCCCCTCCCAGCTGTCGTTGCCGATCAACTTGAGCCGTGCGCGGCGCCAGGTGGTTTCGTCCTTGGTCCGCCAGCAGATCGTCGCAGCGAGCTGATCGTGCCCATCGGCGAAGATCTTGCTCGTGACGTTGATCGGGTGGCCAATGGTTGCCTTTGCGGCAAATCGCCCCCCTTCAAGGACGGGTTGGGTAGATTCAATGGCGATGCGCGGCATCCGCAAGGCCTGTTCAAGTCGGGGGTGAATCACCGGATGGGGCTTTGCATCGGTCATCGAACGGGGCTCCTAGGCGAAATGACAGCGAAACGGCAAAACCTCCCCGCTCGGGATTGGCAATCGAGCGGGGCTGGCAATACCGGCGGAAAACCCTTCATGCGGGCTTTCTCGGGCTCTGTTCTTTCCGAACCAAAGGAGGCGTGAAAAGTTCAGCAAGAAGGCCGCTACCGCTTGTCACAGACAGCGCTGCGGTTGTTTTAGGACAAACGCCGGACAGAACGGCCGGCGTGTGAGTGCATTGCTCCAGTAGGAGCCAGTTTGCTGGCAATCCGAAGCGCATTTGATGTGCGGCTGCCCCAACAGGTGCCAGTCTGAGACATACGCCTGGTGCGCTAGTCGCCACCGACGATCAGCAATGGGTTGTAGCCGCTACGGCCGTATTCGCCCTGTTCGGCCAGCAGCATATCGAGCGCAAGGCTGGCAATGTCGTCTGCTACCGGGTCAGCGCGCCCGTGCTCCTCGCGCAACATGACCTTGAGATAGCTGTGACATTCGCCGCACGACTCCGCCTGAACCGGCATAGCCGGCTTGCCTTGCTCGTTATCCAACGTCAGGTACAGCAGCTTCGCGCCGCTGTCACAGACACTGCACTTGAGTCGCTCCAGATGCCACTCAGTAGCGCACAACGAGCAATGCAGATAACGCACGCCTGCGCGGTGACGTTCGTTGTGAATGACGCTGGCGACCGGTGGGGAACCGCAGCACGGGCACAGCCCTTTCGCTTCGCCCACGGGGTTTTCGGGGGGCCGAGGCAACGCCATCGCCAGCCTCATCCAACTGATCTGCAGGGCGGCGGCGACCAGTGGCAGTAACGGGCGGCTTGTTTCATCACCGGGTCGGGCCTCGAGAACGTCATCCGCCAACGCATCGAGCTGCTCACGCGAGGATTCCCGGAGTCTCTTGAGCAACGATCGTTGAATCTCGCCTATGTGAAGCTCCATCGCATCAAGCATCGACAGCAGGTCTTCATGCCAGGGCACGTCACGCTTCAAGGCCTGAAAGCCGAGTGGCGGCAGCCCATGCTTCAACGCTTGATCGAATGCGTCCTCAGCCGGACGCCAACCTGCTTCACGCTCAATCAGTACCTGGTGCTGGGCTTGCACCAAGCGCGCCATGAAGGCGAGAAACTCATCCAGCGGTGGAACCTGCTGGACGAGTTCCCGCAGCCTCGTCGCGCGCTTGCTGAACACTTTGGCGTTCGGCAACACCACATTTGGCGCCTCCATGATTCCCGATGGCGCACTTCCAAAAGAGTGGTTCACTGCAGCTCCTTACGTTCGTTTCGAGGGTACGTCCCGGTTGGGCGACAGACCGCCCGGATCCTCATGCCCTCCCTTGCGGCGTACCTCGTCATACCAGAGACCGTGGTGGTGACGCGCCCAGGCGTGGCTTACACGTCCCTGCGTCATCGCGCGTACCGACCCCTTCACCCAAATCGCCGAGTAGATGTGGATCACCAGTGTGATGATCGCAATGAAGGCGGTGTAAGCATGGATGGTGACCGCCCAGCGCAGCGCCCAGACCGGCATGTCATCGGCGATCCATGGGCGCCAGAGAACGATGCCGGTGATCAGCAGCACCGGCACAGTGGCGAGGAAGATCCAGTACACCAGCTTCTGCCCGGCGTTATTCTTGCCTACCGGCGGCAGTCGCTCGTCGCGGTTGGCCAGCACGTCGCGGATCTGCTTCATCCATTGCACATCGTGACGACGGATCAGGTTGTCGCCGAAAAAGCGCACCGCCTGGATGACGAAGAACAACGACATGAACACGCCGATGTATGGGTGAACGATGCGCGTCGGCTCCGGCCCGCCGAACAGCGCGGTCAGGCCGAAGAAGAACGGGTAGAACAACGCCAACCCGCTCAGCACGAGCAGCACGAAGCTGATCGCGATGAGCCAGTGATTCACCCGCGTCCACCAGCCATAGCGCAGGATGCCGTGTTTGACATTCGAGTGGCTCATAGCCGGTCCTCCCCGCGCCTGTCGATTTCACGAGCGTCATGCGCATTTTCCGGATCCGGATCGTCCTCCGGCTCCTCTTTCGGCCCCTTCATCACGTAATGGAAGAAGCCCGCCAGCACCGACATGCCCAGCGCCACTGACATGATCGGTTTGGTCACCCCTTTCCACAGCTCGACTGTGGGCGCGATATGGGGATCACGCGGCAACCCGCTGTAGAGCTCCGGCCTGTCGTTGTGCTGCAGCACATAGACCACGTGAGTGCCGCCAACACCTGGGGGATCGTAGATCCCGGCATTTTCGTAGCCACGCCCCTGCAAATCCGCGACCCGGTGCGCACCGTAGTCGAGCATGTCTTCCTTGGTGCCGAACATGATGGCCGAGGTCGGGCAGCTCTTGACGCACGCCGGCTCCAGCCCGTTGTAGACCCGATCCGAACACAGAGTGCACTTGTACGCCTTGTTGTCCTTTTTCGAGATTCGCGGAATGTCGAACGGGCAACCCGCCACGCAATAACCACAGCCGATGCAATGCTCGGAATTGAAATCGACGATGCCGTTGGCGTACTGCACGATGGCGCCGGGTGACGGGCAGGCCTTCAGACAGCCCGGCTCGGCGCAATGCATGCAGTTGTCCTTGCGGATCAGCCATTCGAGGTTGCCCTGCTCGTCCTCGTATTCCGAGAAACGCATCACCTCGAATGACTCAGGCGAAAGGTCCTGAGGGTTGTTGTAAGTACCGTCGCACTCCCCAACCTCGTCGCGTAGGTCGTTCCACTCCGAGCACGCCACCTGACAGGCCTTGCAGCCAATGCAGACCGACACGTCGATCAGTTTGGTGACCTTCTCCACACCCCCATGGCGTACCTGTGGCGAAGGCGTGGTCGTCGCCGAACGGGCGATGATGTTCTGCAGATTGATCTGGTCGCCTCTCATCAAAGGATCCCTCCGACTTTTTCCACGTTCACCAGGAACGACTTGAACTCTGGCGTCTGCGTATTACCGTCGCCCACGAAGGGTGTCAGGGTGTTGGTCAGGTGCGCCTTCTTCGCCACACCCTTGAACCCCCAGTGAATCGGGATACCGATCTGATGCACCGTGCGGCCGTCGATCTCCAGCGGCACCAGCCGTTTGGTGACCACCGCCACGGCGGTGATATAGCCGCGCTTGGAACTGACCTTGACCCGATCACCGGCCGCAATGCCCAGTTCGCCGGCGAGCACTTCGCTGATCTCGATGAACTTCTCCGGCTGAGCGATGGCGTTGAGCCGCGCATGGGTGGTCCAGTAATGGAAGTGCTCGGTCAGGCGATAGGTCGTCGCCGCATAGGGGAATTCCGTGTTTGAACCGAACGAGTCGCGGTCCTGCTCGAACACCCGGGCGATGGGGTTATGCAGCGCCAAGGGGTTGTCCGGGCTCAGCGGATTGCGGTCGATCGGCGTCTCCATGGGTTCGTAATGCTCGGGGAAAGGCCCTTCGTTCAACCATTCGCAGGCGAAGAAATGCCCACGTCCGGTCTGGGTGACGATGAACGGACCCACCCCTTGCGAGGGCGGCGACGTGACCGGGAAGTCGGGCACATCAGCGCCTGTCCAGCGCTCGCCGTTCCACCAGATGAACGCCTTGTTCGGTGCCCATGGCGTACCGTCGGGACGCGCCGAAGCGCGGTTATAGAGCAGTCGCCGATTCATCGGCCATGCCCAGGCCCAGCCCAGGGTATTACCGGTGTTGTAGGGGTCCGAATTGTCGCGACGGGCCATCATGTTGCCCTGCTCGGGCCAGGCGCCGGAATAGATCCAGCAACCACAGGCGGTCGAGCCGTCCGCGCGCAGTTCACTGAAATCCTGCAACTGCTCGCCTTTGCGCCGAATGACCTTGCCGCTGTCATCGGTAATGTCCGCCAGTGCGCGGCCGTTGTACTCCATGGCCAGTTCGGACGCCTTGGGATACTGCGGCACCTTGTAGTTCCAACTCAGATTGAGGATCGGATCGGGGAAGGCACCACCCTCCTCCTGGTACATGAGCTTCAGGCGCAACATGACCTCACCCAGGATTTCGGTATCGGTCATGGCTTCGCCCGGGCCAGGCACGGCCCGCTCATGCCATTGCAACCAGCGCGCACTGTTGGTGATGGAGCCGTCATCCTCCGCAAAACAGGTGGTCGGCAACCGGAACACCTCGGTGGGGATCTGCGACGGGTCGACGTCGTGGTATTCACCGAAGTTTTTCCAGAACTCGCCTGTCTCCACGGTGAGCGGGTCCATGATCACCAGGAATTTAAGCTTCGAGAGACCGTCCATGACCTTCGCCTTGTTCGGGAAAGCCGCCAGAATGTTGAAGCCCTGACAGAATGCGCCGGTCATCTTGCCAAGCGTCATGTCGTTGATGGCGTACAGCACGTCATAGATTGGTTCGGACAGCTTTGGCAGCCAGTCGTAGCACCAATTGTTTTCCTTGGTTGCCACATCGCCGTACCAATCTTTCATCAAACTGACGAAGAACCGCTCATAGAACTTCCAGTAGGAAACCTCGCCTTCGAGCAGCGGCAGCTTGATGCGGGTCTTCATGTAGTCCTCGTAGGACTGCAGATTCACCGACGGAAGATTCATGTAGCCGGGGAGCAGGTTGGACAGCAATCCGATGTCCGTAAGCCCCTGAATGTTGGAATGCCCGCGCAGCGCATTCACCCCGCCACCCGGCATTCCCATGTTGCCCAGCAACAGCTGGACCATGGCTCCGCAGCGGATGATCTGCGAGCCGATGGTGTGCTGCGTCCAGCCCAGGGCGTAGAGGATGGTCATGGTCTTGTCGGGCGCCGAAGTGGTCGCCATCAGGTCCCAGAGCTCAAGCACCTTTGCCTTGGGCATGCCGCAGATGTTTTCCACCTGATCGACGCTGTAGCGGCTGTAATGCTGACGCATCAGTTGCAGGACACAGCGTGGATGCTGCAGCGTTGGGTCGGTTCTGGCGAAGCCGTTTTCGTCCAGCTCGAAATTCCAGGTTTTCCGGTCGTAGGTTCGATCTGCAGGGTTGTACCCAGTGAACAACCCTTCCTCGAAACCAAACCCTTCGGCCACGATCAGGCTGGCGTCGGTGTACTCGCGCACGTACTCATGGGCATAGCGCTCGGTTTCGATCAGGTAGTTGATGAACCCGCCGAGAAACACGATATCCGTGCCAGTACGAAGCCAGGCGTGATAGTCCGCCACCGCGGTGGTGCGATTGAAGCGTGGGTCAATCGAGATAAGGACAGCATTGCTGCGCTGCTTGGCATGCATGACCCAGCGGAAGCCCACCGGATGCGCTTCAGCCGAATTGCCGCCCATCGACAGGATGACATTGGCGTTGGCAATGTCGGTCCAGTGATTCGTCATGGCACCGCGACCAAATGTTGGGGCAAGACCTGCCACCGTTGGTCCGTGTCAAACGCGAGCCTGGTTATCTATTTTGAGAATGCCGAGCGCTCGGGTGATCTTCTGCGTGAGATAGGCCGTCTCGTTGGTACAGGCCGAAGCCGCTACCATCGATGTGGTCATCCAGCGGTTGACCAGCCGGCCCTGCTCGTCATGCGTCTCGAAATTCCGGTCGCGGTCATCTTTCATGTGCCGGGCGATACGCGCGAAGGCCTCGTCCCAGCTGATGCGCTTCCACTCATTGGTGTAAGGCTCACGGACCTCAGGGTATTTGACCCTCGATTCGCTCTTGATGAAGTCGAGAACACCTGCGCCGCGTGGGCAAAGCGAACCGCGGCTGACCGGGTGATCCGGATCGCCTTCGACGTGGTAGATCTCGTCGATCACGTTGATCGCGCCATCGCCACGGGAGTAAAGCAGCATGCCGCAGCCTACTGAGCAGTAGGTGCAGATATTGCGGGTCATTTTTGCGCCGGTCAGCTTGAAGTGACGAATCGACGCGAAGGCTTCATCAGGCGCAAATCCCATCATGGCCATGCTCGACGCGCCTACACCAGCCGCACCGAACTTCAGGAACTGTCGCCGGGATACTCGCACGGTCATCGGTATCTCCTGTTACTTATTGTGTCTGTCCATCTAACAGGTCGACTGGACCGCTCTGGAATGGTTCCTCCAGAGGGACAGACGGGCGTCACAGTCGTTACGCTTAAAAGGCTAGTTCAGGACCTCGACCATCAACAGGTCACCCGTCGCGTCACTGGCGCGCAGCGAGGTCTTTTAACCGTTGAGCCGAGAGAGTCTGGCGGGTCGCAGGGTATTCGGCCCAGGGATCGTGCTTCAGGTTGTCGAGGCGCTCATGCAGGTTGAGGATATTCCATTGATCGGCGCCGCTGATCTGCTGCAGTTCCTCCCGGGCGATGGGTACGGAAACCGGCAGACCGGGCCTTGCCCGCGCGGAAAAGGCAGCGACCGTGCTCGCGCCCCTCTGGTTGCGCAGGTAGTCGACGAAGATCTTCCCGACCCGGTTCTTCGGCCCCATCTTCGCGACGATTTGCTCCGGTGCCTCCTTTGCCAGCCGGACCGTAACGCCACGGGCAAATTCATTGGCGCAATCCCAGCTGTGACGACGGTCGATGGGCACGACTATGTGTACGCCCCGGCCTCCGCTGGTTTTGAGGAAGGCCCGAAGACCGAGTTCGTCGAGCAGATCGAGGGTCATGCAGGCGGCTCGCACCATGTTCGACCATGGTAGTTCCGGGTCGGGATCAAGATCGAAAACGACCCGGTCCGGCTTGTCGATCCGATCGCTACGCGCATTCCAGGTGTGGAACTCGATGGTGCCCATCTGCACCGCCTCGATCACGGCCGTCACGCTGTCCGCCTGGATCAGACGGGCGTGTTCGGGATCCAGTGATTTATCCAGCACGCGCATGTGGGGCATTTTCAAACGTCCACAATGACGTTGGAAAAAGCTTTCACCGGGGACGCCCTCCGGAGCGCGAACAATCGACAGCGGCCGCTTGGCCAATTGAGGCGTCAGCCATTCACCGACTGCCAGGTAGTATTCAGCGAGCTGCAGCTTGGTGGCGCCGCTGGCCGGGTCGATGACCCGCTGCGGATTACTGATGCCGATACCGCCCACATCGCGGCGGCTCTTGGCCGCCTTCTCAGCCATGGGCAATCCTCATGGGCTCAGCTCGCCTTCTTGCTGCTGGACTTGCTGGCAGCGGGTTTGCTGGCACTCGTCTTGCGTGCCGTCGAAGTTTTGCTGGTTGAAGACTTACTGGCAGTGGATTTGGCTGGAGCCTTGGATTTGCTCGCTGCGGTTTTGCTCGTGGTCCGCTTGGCCGGGGCAGCAGCCTCTTCGCTGTCATCCTCGTCGACTTCTTCCACCGGTGCAGCTTTCTTGGCTGACGACTTGCCGGCCAGGCTGCGCTTGAGCAGCTCGGTCAGATCGATGACATCGGCGCTGCGACGATCCACTGCTTCTTCCGGCCCACCCACGGCTTCGAGCTTGCCTTCTCGGGCCTTGGTCTCCACCAGATCCATGATCTGATCCTGAAAGGTGTCTTTGTACTGCTCGGGGTTCCAGTCTTCGCTCATGTCCTCGACCAACCGCTTGGCCATGTCGAGTTCCTTGGGGTTGAGGTCGGGGTTGAGCGCTTCGTCCTTCATCTCAAGGTATTCCACGCCGCGAACCTCATCGGCCCAGCGCAAGGTATTCATGACCAGCGCCTTGCCCAGCGGCATCACAACCGCCAGATGCTGCTTGTTGCGTAGCACAACATTGGCGATGCCGACCTTACCGGTCTGCTCCAGGGTTTCGCGTAGCAATGCATAGACCTTTTCACCCCGTCGGTCCGGGGTGAGGTAGTACGGCGTAGCGATGTACAGGAAAGAAATGTCCTTGGCATCGACAAAGGCAACGATATCGACCGTCTGCGTGGCTTCAGGGTGGGCTGATTTGATTTCATCATCACTGATGACGACGTAATTACCCTTTTCGTACTCCACGCCTTTGACGATGTTCTCGCTTTCGATGTCTTCCCCGGTGGTCTTGTTGATGCGCTTGTAGCCGACCCTGTCCATGCTGCGTTTATCCAGCCAGTCGAAATCGATACCCTGCCGGGTCGTAGCCGGTACAAGCGCGACGGGGATGTGAACGAGGCCGAAACTGACGGCGCCTTTCCAGATCGTACGGGGCATATGCCTTCCCTCCTGTCGACAGTCGTTCGGTCAGCCGTTGAGCACAGTGCCGCCATTTACGTGAATAACTTGTCCGCTGACGTAGGACGAGTCGCTACTGGCGAGATACACGTATGCCGGCGCCACTTCATCAGGCTGCCCCGGACGCTCCATGGGCACGTTGGCGCCGAATTTCTTCACCTTTTCTTCATCGAACGTCGACGGAATCAGTGGCGTCCAGATCGGCCCGGGCGCTACTCCGTTCACGCGGATTCCGCGGTCGGCGATGTTGATCGACAGCGAGCGGGTAAATGAGGTGATTGCGCCCTTGGTCGACGAGTAATCCAACAGGTGTGGGCTGCCCTTGTAGGCGGTAACCGAGGTCGTGTTGATGATGGAGGCGCCTTTCTTCAGATACGGCAGTGCGGCCTTGGTCATCTGAAACATGCCGAAGATGTTGGTGCGGAAGGTTTTCTCCCACTGCTCTTCGCTGATGTCCTCGAGCTTTTCCTGCGGATGCTGCTCGGCTGCGTTGTTGACCAGGATGTCGAGCTTGCCGAACGCGCTCAGCGTTTCATCGATCACCTTGCGACACACATCGCGGTCAGCTACGTCGCCTGCAAATGTCAGGCATTTGCGCCCCTGCTCTTCCACTACGCGCTTGGTTTGCTCGGCGTCCTGGTGCTGATCCAGATAAAGAATGGCTACATCAGCGCCTTCGCGAGCATACAGGACGGCAACGGAGCGACCGATGCCGCTGTCGCCACCGGTAATGATCGCAACCTTGCCCGTGAGCTTGCCGGCGGCCTTGTAGTCCTCTCCACGGTACTCCGGGCGAGGGCTCATCTCGCTTTCCTTGCCAGGCTCCGGTTGCTGTTGAGGTGGGAGCGTCTGGTTTTCGTCGGGCATGCTGGATCCTCCGTAAGAGCCTGAAAGCTGTATTCGGAGGACTTGACGGCGGAAGGAAAAGTTTCTGTGAAGCGATGAGAGGCCCCTGAACAGGGGCCTCGGTCAATCAGTCGACGCGCAGTGCGACCCGACCGCGCGGAGCACCACTCTCAACATACTCGTGCGCGGCCACCACCTCGTCGAAGGTGAATACCTTGTCGACCTGCGGGGTGACCAGACGATCGGCCGTGAGCTGGTTGATGTGCAGCAAGGCACGCTCGACCGCATCGCGGTTCTGCTCGATGCCCAGTTCGGGCTGGCCAGTGAAATCGCACAGGCAATGCAGGAAGAACTTGAAGTTCTTCTTGAACGCCGCACAAGCCGGAAACGCTGTCTCGTTGCCGCCGTTGAGCCCGTAAAGGATCAGCTTGCCGCGCGGTGCGATCACGTCGCCCAGCAGCTTCATCTGTGAGCCGCCGCAACCGTCGAGTACGACTTCCACGTCAGCCCCACCGGTGATCTTCTGCAGCCGCCCGACCAGATCTTCCTCTTCGGTAACGATGACCGTCTCGGCACCCAACTCGCGCAGGAAGTCGCGATCCTCAGCCGTCTCGCAGGTAGCGATCACACGTCCGCCAAGTGCTTTCGCCAGCTGCACCGCAGAAGGCCCTGTGCAATGCCGCGCCTGGGTGACCAGCACGTATTGTCCAGGCTCGAGTTGAGCCAGTTCGATCAGAGCGAAATAAGACACCAGCGCCGGCGTGTAATGGACGCTGGCCTCAGCTGCGCTGAGCATCTCCGGATAGTGCACCAGCGAGGTTTGCGGCAGCAGAACCTGCTCGCCATAGAGCGGGTACTGGTTGAGATCGTGCGCAGGGAAGCTGGCGACACGATCACCCACCGCAAAGCCGTCTACATCATCACCAACCGCCAACACCTCGCCGGCGATCTCGCTGCCCAGTCCTGCCGGGAGCTTGGCGTGACGCGGAGCCAAGTCCTGCCGCCAAAGTACGTCGTTCCAGCTGATGCCGATCGCTTTCACGTCGACAAGCACCTCGCCCGGGCCAGGCTTTGGCACGTCGCGCTGCTCATAACGCAGCACTTCGGCTGGCCCGAACTGGTGGAAACGGATGATGCGGGACATTGAAAGACCCCTCGATTACTACTGTGTCAGTGACTCTATCTGCACCGCCGGAACAACTCCAGCGCCGATCCCTGCATTCCGCTCGATAGTCGCCATGCGTGGGAATGATGATGAGCTGTATGTAAACCTGCGCCACAGACTGCAGGTTTGTGTAATTCCAAAGCTGAAATGGACATGCCGGCGTCACTCCGATCTGTCTAGAATGCAACCGCAACCCTCCAGAAGGTCAGCCGCGCCTTTGTCTGACCACAGCTTGAAGTGAATGGCATGAACCGCAACGACCTTCGCCGCGTGGATCTGAACCTGCTTATCGTCTTCGAAACGCTGATGCATGAGCGCAGCGTGACTCGCGCCGCTGAAAAGCTGTTTCTTGGGCAGCCCGCCATCAGTGCCGCGCTGGCACGCCTGCGTACGTTGTTTGACGACCCGCTGTTCGTGCGCACCGGGCGCAGCATGGAGCCCACTGCACGCGCGCAAGAGATCGCCGGGTTGCTGTCGCCAGCGCTGGATTCGATCTCCACGGCCGTCAGCCGCGCCTCGGACTTCAACCCGGCCACCAGCGAACTGGTGTTTCGCATCGGCCTGACCGATGAGGTGGAATTCGCCCTGCTGCCGCAATTGCTCAGGCGCGTCCGTGCCGAAGCGCCGGGCGTGGTGCTGGTGGTGCGTCGTGCCAATTACCTGCTGATGCCGGGCCTGCTCGCCTCGGGCGAGATCTCGGTGGGGGTCTGCTACACCGAGGAACTGCCGGCCAACGCCAAGCGCAAGGTATTGCGCAGACCGAAACCCATGTTGCTGCGTGCCGACAGCATCCCTGGCCGAATGACGATGGAAGACTACTGCTCGCGCCCGCACGCCATGGTGTCCTTTGCTGGCGACCTGAACGGCTATATCGATGACGAGCTGGCACTGCACGGCTGCAAGCGAAAGGTCGTGCTGGCGGTGCCACAGTTCAACGGGTTGGCGAGCCTGCTGGCCGGAACCGACCTGGTCGCGACCATGCCGGACTATGCCGCCGCAGCGCTTGCCGCCAACGGTGGCGTGAGGTCCGAGCCGCTGCCATTTGAGACCAGCCAGGACTTCGAGCTGTCCATGGCCTGGCGCGGCGCTCAGGACAACGACCCGGCCGAGCGTTGGCTGCGCTCGCGCATCCAGATGTTCGTAGGCGATCCGGACAGTCTCTGAACCAACCCGGGTCGCGATAACGTTTAGCATCGGTTGCCGCTCGGGCGCCGATTCCCCCTGTAGCTGCAACCGATCGCCCATTTCCTCTCCACTGCTCCTTGTGTGCCCGCGCGGCTAGGGTTTGGTATCGCTGGGTGGCCTTGAAGCTCAGCCGCGGTTTTGCTGTCGGCGCCATCAATGACAAATGCTGCAACATCATCGCGGATGATATTCACATTCGCCTCGTTCGATTTTTGCTTGTAAAGGCCAGCCCCCACACTCCCGCCATCGATAAAAACCCGAGTTGCGGAGTCAAGCATGGATCGTTCACTCAAAGCCTTGCGTTACCCATTGGTTGCGGTTGCAGCCGCCCTTGTAGGCGCATGCGGTAAAGCGCCTGAAGCCACCGAAGCGGCCATGCCGCCCCCCGCCGTCAGTGTTGCCGAGGTCATCGAACAGCAGGTGACCGAATGGGACGAGCTCACCGGCCGCCTGGAAGCGCCCGAATCGGTCGATATTCGTCCTCGCGTGTCGGGCTTCATCGACAAGGTCGCGTTCGAGGAAGGCTCGCTGGTGAGAAAAGGCGATCTGCTGTTTCAGATCGACCCGCGCCCGTTTGAAGCGCAGGTCAAGCGCCTGCAGGCCGAATTACAGCAGGCTCGTGCCACTGAGCGCCGGACCGCAAGCGAAGCCGAGCGCGGTGAGCGACTGCGCGCCAACAATGCCATTTCCGCCGAGTTGGCTGACGCGCGAGCCAGCGCCGCCAGCGAAGCGAAGTCCGCCGTCGCCGCCATCCAGGCTCAGCTCGATGCCGCCAAGCTCGATCTCGGGTTCACCCGCGTCACCGCCCCCATCGATGGCCGCGCAGGTCGTGCGCTGATTACAGCGGGCAACCTGGTCAATGCTGGCGAAGCCTTGCTGACAACGCTGGTGTCGACCGACAAGGTCTATGCCTACTTCGAAGCGGACGAACGCACCTACCTGAAGTATCGCGAACTCGCCCGTGACGGTGAGCGTGGCGAGGAAACACCGGTGTACCTCGGGCTCTCCAGCGAGGAAGGCCACCCTCATCTAGGGCACATGGACTTCATCGACAATCAGGTCGACCCACGCACCGGCACCATTCGCGGACGCGCCGTATTCGATAACCGTGACGGGCGCTTCACTCCCGGTCTCTACGCCCGCCTGAAGCTGGTCGGTAGCGCCACCTACGACGCCGTCCTGATCAAGGATGTCGCGGTCGGAACCGATCTTGGGAAGAAGTTCGTCCTGGTGCTCGGGGAGGACGACACCGTCAACTATCGCGCCATCGAGCTGGGTCCGAAGCTGGAGGGCCTGCGCATCGTTCGTAGCGGTCTGGAGGAAGGTGAAACCATCGTCGTGAACGGCCTGCAGCGCGTGCGACCCGGTAATGCCGTACAGCCAGAGGACGTACCGATGGCAGAGGCGGACACCCTCGCCGCGCTGAAAGAACAGAGCCGTGCCATATCGGCAGCGATGAACCCGCAGGTGGTCGACCGGACCCTGGCGCGAGGGCCGAGCAGTTGACGTTCAGCACGTCCCACTGACCGGCGCCAAGGCGCCAACTCAAACAAAACCGATTCCGTCAGGGCACGTCGCGCGTGCCCTCTCCCCCGGAGTGCGTCATGAATTTCTCCCAGTTCTTTATCCAGCGGCCGATCTTTGCCGCGGTGCTATCACTGATCATCCTGATCGGTGGCGCCATATCGCTGTTCCAGCTGCCGATTAGCGAATATCCCGAAGTCGTGCCGCCCACTGTGGTGGTGCGCGCCAGCTTCCCGGGCGCCAACCCGAAAGTGATCGGCGAAACCGTGGCCTCCCCCCTCGAACAGGCCATCACCGGTGTCGAGGGCATGCTCTACATGTCGTCCCAGGCAACCGCTGACGGCAAGCTGACCCTGACCATCACCTTCGCCCTGGGGACCGATCTGGATAACGCCCAGGTGCAGGTGCAGAACCGCGTCACGCGCACCCAGCCGACGTTGCCGACCGAAGTGCAGCGCCTTGGCGTGACGGTGGACAAGGCCTCGCCGGACCTGACGATGGTGGTGCATCTGACATCGCCAGACGAGCGCTACGACATGCTCTATCTGTCCAACTATGCGGCGCTCAACGTCAAGGACGAGCTGGCGCGGCTGGACGGAATTGGCGATGTGCAGCTGTTCGGCATGGGTGATTATTCGCTGCGCGTCTGGCTCGATCCGAACAAAGTCGCCTCGCGCAACCTCACCGCAACCGACGTGGTTAACGCGATCCGCGAGCAGAACCGTCAGGTCGCTGCGGGTTCGCTGGGTGCGCCACCCGCGCCGGGCGCGACGGACTTCCAGCTGTCGATCAACACACAGGGCCGGCTGGTCAGCGAAGAAGAGTTCGAGAACATCATCATTCGCGCCGGCGAAGACGGTTCGATCACTCGCCTCCGGGACATCGCTCGTATCGAACTGGGCTCCAGTCAATACGCACTGCGTTCACTGCTTAACAACCAGCCTGCCGTTGCCATCCCGGTTTTCCAGCGTCCTGGCTCAAACGCCATCGAAATCTCCGACTCAGTGCGTGCCCGCATGGCCGAGCTGAAGAAGGACTTCCCTGAAGGCGTGGACTACGAAATCGTCTACGACCCAACCATCTTTGTTCGCGGTTCCATCGAGGCGGTGGTGCATACCCTGCTTGAAGCGATTGTGCTTGTGGTGCTGGTCGTGATCTTGTTCTTGCAGACCTGGCGCGCGTCGATCATTCCGCTGGCCGCCGTACCGGTATCACTCATCGGCACCTTTGCCGTGATGCACATGCTGGGCTTCTCGCTCAATGCGCTGTCACTGTTCGGCCTGGTGCTGGCAATCGGCATCGTGGTGGATGACGCCATCGTGGTGGTGGAGAACGTCGAGCGGAACATCGGCCTCGGCAAGTCGCCGGTGGAAGCCACCAAGCAGGCGATGAAGGAAGTGACTGGGCCGATCATCGCCACGGCGCTGGTGCTCTGCGCGGTGTTCATCCCGACTGCCTTCATCTCGGGCCTTACCGGGCAGTTCTATCAACAGTTTGCCCTGACCATTGCGATCTCCACGGTGATCTCGGCCTTCAACTCCCTGACCCTGTCGCCAGCGTTGGCTGCCGCGTTGCTGCGTAGCCATGACGCGCCTAAAGACGGCTTCTCACGCCTGCTGGACAAGCTGTTCGGCGGCTGGCTGTTCGCCCCCTTCAACCGGGTATTCGAACGCGCCAGCCACGGCTACGTCGGTGCGGTTAAACGCATTCTGCGTGGAAGCGGCATTGCCCTGGTGGTTTATCTCGGCCTGGTCGGACTCGGCTATATGGGCTTCGCCAGCACACCGACCGGTTTCGTGCCGCCGCAGGACAAGCAGTACCTGGTGGCCTTTGCGCAACTGCCGGATGCCGCCACGCTGGATCGCACGGAAGACGTCATCAAACGCATGTCACAGATCGCTGCCGAGCATCCCGGTGTCGAGAACACCGTGGCCTTCCCAGGCCTGTCGATCAACGGATTCACCAACAGCCCGAACAGCGGCATCGTCTTCACCCCGCTCAAGCCCTTTGATGAGCGCAGTGATCCCTCACTGTCCGCCAGCGCCATCGCGGCTGATCTGAACGGCCAGTTCGCGCAAATTCAGGACGCCTTTATCGCGATCTTCCCGCCGCCACCGGTACAAGGGTTGGGCACCATCGGCGGCTTCCGCGTGCAGGTGCAGGACCGCGGCAATCTTGGCTACGAAGAGCTGTACAAGCAGGTGCAGAACGTCATCGCCAAGAGCGCGGACTATCCCGAACTGGCCGGGCTGTTTACCAGCTATCAGGTCAACGTGCCGCAGATCGATGCCGACATCGACCGGGAGAAAGCCAAGACCCACGGGGTGGCTATCGATCAGATCTTCGACACCATGCAGGTCTACCTTGGCTCGCTGTATGCCAACGACTTCAACCGTTTCGGTCGCACCTATCAGGTCAACGTCCAGGCCGAGCAGAAGTTTCGCCTGACGCCCGATCAAATCGGCCAGCTGAAGGTGCGCAACAACCGTGGCGAGATGGTCCCGCTGTCGACCTTCGTTAAGGTGAGTGACAGCTCCGGCCCGGATCGGGTGATGCACTACAACGGCTTTCTGACCGCTGAAATAAACGGCGCAGCCGCCCCCGGCTACAGCTCCGGTCAGGCCGAAGCTGCAATGGAGCGGCTGCTGCAAGCCGAGTTGCCGAACGGCATGAGCTTCGAATGGACCGAGCTGACCTATCAGCAGATCCTCGCGGGGAACACTGCAATGTTCGTCTTCCCGCTCTGCGTGCTGCTGGCCTTCCTGGTATTGGCGGCGCAGTACGAGAGCTGGAGCTTGCCATTGGCGGTGATCCTGATCGTACCTATGACACTGCTCTCGGCCATCACCGGGGTGATCTTGTCGGGCGGCGACAACAATGTGTTTACCCAGATCGGCCTGATCGTGCTCGTCGGCCTGGCGTGCAAAAACGCGATCCTGATCGTCGAGTTCGCCAAGGACAAACAGGAAGAAGGCATGGATCGCCTATCCGCTGTGCTTGAGGCCTGCCGCCTACGGCTGCGCCCGATCCTGATGACCAGCTTCGCGTTCATCATGGGTGTGGTGCCGTTGGTGCTCTCCTCCGGAGCAGGCGCCGAGATGCGTCACGCCATGGGCGTCGCGGTGTTCAGCGGCATGCTCGGCGTGACCTTCTTCGGGCTGTTGCTGACGCCAGTGTTCTATCTAGTAATTCGCGCCTTTGTCGAACGGCGCGCGGAGAAAAAAGCGGTACTGAAGGAGGCGCACGCATGAAGGCTGTTATTACTGCCCCGCTACTGCTCGCGGCCGCTATAGCCTTGAGCGCCTGCGCTGTGGGGCCGGACTACCACGCGCCAGATGTCGCTCCGGCGCATATCGAAAGGGCTGCGGCAACTGGCTTCGATCAGTCGCGGTTTCAAGCGGCCTGGTGGCGCCAGTTCGATGACCCGACGCTGGATGCTCTGGTGGGTGAAGCACTGTCCGAAAACCGCGAACTGCGCATCGCATTCGCTCGGCTCCGCGCCGCTCGCTCAATCCGGGATGATGCAGCCTATGATCGCTTTCCAACCGTGACCGCAGGGGCCGGTGCCGAGTATGGCGAGGCTCAGCAGCCGGGCTTCGGCGAGGAGCGCAGCAGCATCGAGCGCTACGATCTTGGGCTGGACATGGCCTGGGAACTCGACCTGTTCGGCCGAGTTCAGCGGCGCATCGAAGCCAGCGAGGCACAGAGCGAAGCCGCGGAAGCCGAGCTTTATCAACTACAGGTCAGCCTGATTGCCGAACTGGTCGATGCCTATGGCCAGCTTCGCGGGGCGCAACTGCGTGAACGAATTGCTAGGGAAAACCTTGAGAACCAGCGCAACTCACATCGTTTGACTGAGCAGTTGCGCGACGCGGGCGTGGGTAACGAGCTCGACGTGCTGCGTGCTGATGCGCGGCTAGCAGCGACCGAGGCCAGCTTGCCGCAACTGCAGGCACAGCAGACCCGGGCAACCAATCGCATCGCGACCCTGCTCGGCCAGCGCGCCGACAAACTCAGCGTCGACCTGACGCCTCGCGAGTTGCCTGCCATCGCCAAGGCTCTGCCGATTGGTGACCCCACCGAGCTATTACGTCGCCGGCCAGACATTCTCGCAGCCGAACGACAGCTGGCAGCGGCAACCGCGAACGTGGGCGTAGCGACAGCTGATCTGTTTCCGCGGGTAAGCCTGAGCGGTTTTCTGGGCTTTATCGCCGGACGCGGTTCGCAGATCGGTTCAAGCGCGGCGCAGGCCTGGGGTGTAGCGCCGAGCATCACCTGGGCTGCGTTCGACATGGGCAGCGTTCGCGCCAGGCTGCGCGGTGCAGAAGCAGACGCCGAAGGTGCGTTGGCCAGTTATGAGCAGCAGGTCCTGCTCGCGCTGGAGGAGTCGGAAAACGCGTTCAGTGACTATTCGCGCGCCCAGGAGCGACTGCTCGCACTGCTGCGTCAGTCCGGCGCCAGTCGCGCGGCAGCGGAGCAAGCGGCAATCCGCTACCGGGAAGGCACGGTGGACTTTCTGGTGCTACTGGATGCCGAGCGCGAGCGTCTGGCGGCGGAGGATGCGCAGGCGCAGGCCGAAGTCGAGGTCTATCGCGGCGTCGTGGGCCTCTACAAGGCACTTGGCGGCGGTTGGCAGCTCGCCAGCAACTGACGGGAAGTCTCTCTGCGCCGCTGCATTACGGCGCAGAGCAGTCGCTCTCAGCGGCCAAAGTGTGACCTGTTGCAACTCCCGCTCCCTCAATTATGAATTCTGTGAGAAAGCCCTTTTTACGGTGCGGCTTATTTGGCATAACGCTTCATTGAAGCTCAATCACATCTGTCTCCCGGATGTCATGCCAACCCACCAAAAATAAAGAGCCTTTTCATGATCAAGCCGATCATCACCCTCGCTGGCCTGGTGCTGGCGTTGACCGCGACCGCGGTCGAAGCTGAGCCGATCGTCATCAAGTTCTCGCACGTCGTCGCTGAAGACACCCCGAAAGGCAAGGGTGCCCTGCTGTTCAAGAAACTGGTTGAAGAGCGTTTACCCGGCCAGGTGACCGTCGAGGTTTATCCCAACTCGACACTGTTCGGTGATGCCAACGAGCTTGAGGCCTTGGCCAACGACGAGGTGCAGCTGCTGGCGCCGTCGTTAGCGAAGTTCGAGAAGTACACCAAGCAGGTGCAAGTGTTCGACCTGCCTTTCCTGTTCGACGACCTGGAGGCCGTCAACCGGTTCCAGAAGCGCGCCAAGGGCCGCCAATTGCTGCGCTCGATGGAAAAGGAAAACATCACTGGCCTGGCTTACTGGCACAACGGAATGAAGCAGCTATCGGCAACGAAGGCGCTGTTGCAGCCGAGCGATGCCATGGGGCTGGCGTTCCGTATCCAACCCTCAGCCGTTCTGGAATCGCAATTCGCCCAGGTAGGCGCAGCCACCAAGAAGATTCCGTTTGCCGAGGTCTACACATCGTTGCAGAACGGCACCGTCCAAGGGGCAGAAAATCCCTGGTCGAACATCTACAGCAAGAAGATGCACACCGTGCAGCCCTACATCACCGAATCCAATCATGGCGTGCTCGACTACATGCTGGTGAGCAATACGCGGTTCTGGTTCGGCATACCGCATCAGCTGCGTACCGAGCTGGAAGGCATCATCGACGAGGTCACCTTCGAGGTGAACCGTGCCGCGGAAGAAGCCAACCAGGCCGACCGTGAGCGGATCCGCAAAGCGGGCACATCGGAGATCATCGAACTGACGCCTGAACAACGCGAAGCCTGGCGCGAAGCCATGCGACCGGTGTGGCAAGAATTCGAACCGGTGATTGGCGCTGACATCATCAAGGCGGCGCAAACGGTCAATCGCAAGCAGCGCAACTGATTACTTCCCGCCATTCCTCCCAGCCGCGGCAGCAACGCCGCGGTTTGCCAACGCCGCTCGGCGAGTCCCTAAGTTCTTTTAGCCTTCTACTAACCTCTCAGCGTGCAGCCTGCTCGCCGGAAGGCGGTTTGCACTCACGCGTTCGTTGGTCAGCGCTCTGACGCCTCCAGTACGGGTTCGAAATCCAGCTGCGCTTCTTCCCATCCGCCGCCTAGCGCCGCGATCAGTTGAACGCTGGCGGCGAGCTGATCACCCAGCAGCGTCAGATAGGTCCGCTCGTTGTTCAGCGCACTGGTTTGCACGGTGGCAACGCTGAGGAAGTCCACGGTGCCCGCGCGATACTGGTTCTGGATCAGGCGCAGCGATTCCTGCGCGGCCTCCAGCGCTTGTCGCTGAACCACGGCCTCAGCCGCAAGTACACGCAGTTGCACCAGGTTGTCCTCGACCTCACGGAAGCTGTCGAGCACCGTCTGGCGATAGTTGGCCACTGTCAGGTCATAGTTGGCTTCGGCAGCTTCGAGGTCAGCGCGACGGCCACCAAAATCAAGCAATGTGACTGCCAGCTGCGGGCCGAGCGACCAGAAGCGGTTGGGAAGGCTGATCAGGTCAGTAAAACTGCTGTTTCGATAGCCACCGCTCGCGCTCAGTGTCAGGTCCGGGTACCAGGCCGCTTCGGCCACGCCGATCTGTGCATTGGCCGCGATCACCTGACGTTCGGCCGACGCGATGTCCGGGCGACGCTCAAGCAATTGCGAAGGTAGCGCCAGTGGCAACAGCGGCAACTCCGGAATCTCGTCGCGCTCAGCGATGTTCAGCTCCGCCGGCGGCACTCCGATCAGCACCGCAATAGCGTGCTCCATCTGTGCTCGCTGCCACTGCAAGTCGATGGCCTGAGCCTCGGTACTCCGGAGTTGGGTCAGTGCCTGGGTGACATCGGACTTCGGCACGATGCCTGCGCGATACTGGTTTTCCGTCAACCTCAACGAGCGAGCAAAGGCTTCGACCGTCTGATTCAGCAAACGCTGCTGTTCATCCATCACGCGCAATCGAAGGTAGGTCTGGACGAGCTCGGACTGCAGGCTCAAGCGGACAGCGGCCACGTCCGCTGCGGTGGCCTGCATATTGGCTCGGTTGGCTTCCAGATTGCGCCGCAGGCGACCCCATATATCCAGTTCCCAGGCCGCATCGAGCCCCACGCTATAACTCTCGCTGATGCCGCTGAAACTGCTGCCAGTCAATGCGGTAGATGAGGTCGAACTGCCCTGCCCGGCACGTGTTGCGCCAGCGCTGCTGCCTACCGAAGGAAACAGCTGTGATCGTGCCCCCATAACCAGTGCCTGCGCCTGGCGGTACTGCGCTTCAGCAGCCGCCAGATTCTGGTTGGAGACATTGAGGCGCCCAACCAAGGCATCCAATGCCACATCACCGTATAGCCGCCACCAATCACCGCGCTCCAGCACATCTGCCGGGTTGGCAACCTTCCAACCTTCGGCCTGCTTGAATTCAGCAGCCATTGGCAGCGCTGGGCGCTGGTAGTCAGGGCCCAAGGTGCAAGCGCCTAGGGAGAAAGCCATGCCGACAAGGGCCAGCGGGCGTAGGGCGTATTTCGAAAACAACTGACTCATAGCGGATTTTCCAGGGCGGCGTCGGAGCGGACACCGCGCCAGCTGTTGAATCGATGCCGCGCGCGGTCCAGATACAGGTAGACCACCGGCGTGGTGTAGAGCGTAAGGACCTGGCTGAGGATCAGGCCACCGATAATCGTCAGGCCCAGCGGCTGGCGCATTTCCGCACCTTCGGCGCCGCCCATGAGCAATGGCAACGCACCGAGGATCGCCGCCATGGTGGTCATCAGGATCGGCCGAAAACGCAACAGGCAGGCCCGACGAATCGACTCATCCGGCGGCAGGTGCTCGTTACGTTCGAACTGCAGCGCCAGATCGATCATCAAGATCGCATTCTTTTTCACCACACCAATCAGCAGGAACAGCCCAAGCAAGGAAATCAGACTGAACTGCGCGCCCGTCAGGATAATTGCCAGCAACGCCCCGACCCCGGCAGATGGCAGCGTTGAAAGGATCGTCAGCGGGTGGATATAACTCTCGTACAGCACGCCGAGCACGATGTAGACGAGCAGCAATGCTCCAAGAATCATGAACGGCTGGCTCTCCTGAGCCGCCTTGAAGACATCACCCGTGCCTCCCAGGCGCCCCTGGACTTCGCTCGGCAGCCCTATCGCCGCCACTGCACGCTCGATTGCTCGCGTCGCTTGATCCAGGCTGACACCGGGCGCCAGATCGAAATCGATACTCTCGGCAGCGAATTGCCCATCATGGCTGACCCGGTCCTCCTCAAGACTCCGCTCGTAACGGGCAAAGGCCGAGAGCGGCACGCGTCGGCCGTCGCTGGTGATCACCTGGATCTGCTCCAACACTTCAGGGTGCTGGGCATAGCTCGGGTCGATTTCCATGACAACCCGGTACTGGTTGAGCGACTCGTAAATGGTGGATATCTGCCGTTGGCTGAAGGCGTTGTTGAGCAAGGTCGTCACCGTGCTCATGTCGATGCCAAGCCGCTTGGCCGCGTCACGGTCGATCTTCAGGCTGATCTGCTGGGCGCCCTCGCCTTCGTTGGCGTCGATACTGGTGAGCTCCGGCAAAGCCTTGAGCGCCTGGGTCACTTGCGGCACCCAGGTGCGTAAATCAGCCAGATCGCTGGCCAACAGGTTGTAGGAATACGCTGAACTGCTCTGCCGACCGCCACCAAATTGCAGATCCTGATCGGCCATCAGGAACATCCGACCACCCGGCACTTTTGGCTGGTTCTTGCGAATACGCTCGATCACTTTCTGCGCAGAGATCTTGCGCTCATCCAATGGCTTTAGCCGGACGATCATGAACGCATTGTTGATACCGCCCTGCCCGCCGATAAAGCCCGCCACGCTTTCCACGGCTGGGTCGGCCAGTACTGCCTTGCGGTAGGTTTCCATCTTTGGCTGCATGACCTGAAACGACAAGCCGTCGTCGCCGCGAATAAAGCCGGTCAGCTGGCCTGTGTCCTGCTGCGGCAGAAAGGTTTTCGGAACTTCGATGTACAGAAAAACATTGAGTCCGATGGTCGCCAGCAACGTAATCAGGGTGATCCGATGATGGCGCAGCGCCCAGCCGAGAGACCTGTCGTAATGGCCTAACAGCCATTGGTGGGCATTGTGACTCCAGCGATGCAGGCGCCCGTCATGCTCAGGCTGGTGGGGTTTGAGCCAACGTGCGCAAAGCATGGGTGTCAGGGTCAGCGAGACCAGCAACGACACCAGAATGGCGGCCGCCAGGGTGATGGAGAACTCTCGGAAAAGCCGTTCGACAAGGCCGCCCATGAACAGAATCGAGACGAATACCACCACCAGCGACAGGTTCATCGACAGCAAGGTGAAGCCAACCTCACGGGTGCCGATATAGGCGGCGCGCATCGGCGGCACACCCTGGTCGATATGTCGTGCAATGTTTTCCAGGACCACGATGGCGTCATCGACCACCAGCCCAGCGGCGAGGATCAAGGCCATCAGCGATAGCACGTTGAGCGAAAAACCGAACAGGTACATCACGGCAAAGGTGCCAACCAGCGATACCGGCACCGCCAGCGCCGGGATCAACGCGGTCCGCACTTTGCCCAGGAACAGGAACACAAGAACGATCACCAGCCCGACAGCAATCAGCAAGGTTCGCTCGGCCTCATGCAGGGTGGCGCGGATCACCGGCGAGCGATCCATTGCGACGGCCATGTTGACACTGCCCGGCACGATCGCCTGCAGAGCCGGCAGCTCGTTACGAATTCCCTCGATGGTTTCGATGATGTTGGCGCCGGCCTGGCGGTTTATGACCAGCAGCACGGCGCGGTCGTTGTTGAAGAAGCCGTCGTTGTAACGATCTTCCACCCCGTCCCTGACCTTCGCGACATCGCTCAGGCGAAGTGCTGCGCCGTCCTGATAGCGAATGATCAGCGGCAGGTAATCTGCGGCTTCATGCAGCTGGTCACTGGCCTGCACCTGCCAATGGCGGTCGTCGTCTTCGACCATCCCTTTGGGTCGCCGGACATTCGCGTTGGCGATGGTCTGGCGGACCTCATCGAGTGAAACGCCGTACTGCTCCAGTTGCTGTGGTTGCAGCTCGACCCGGACGGCAGGCAGCGAACTCCCTCCCACCTGCACCTCGCCCACCCCAGGGACCTGCGATAGCTTCTGCGCCAGAATGGTCGAGCCGATGTCGTAAAGCTGCCCCTTGTCGAGCACGTCGGACGTCAGCGACAACACCATGATCGGTGCCTGGGCTGGGTTGATTTTGCGGTAGCTCGGCATGCTGCGCATCCCGCTGGGCAGCAGATTGCGCGAGGCATTGATCGCCGCCTGCACATCGCGGGCGGCACCGTTGATATCCCGCTCCAGGTCGAACTGGATGACGATGCGGGTCTGCCCCTGGCTGCTACGACTGCTCATCTGGCTGACGCCTGCGATGCTTCCGAGGGAGCGCTCCAGCGGGGTCGCCACGCTCGAAGCCATGATTTCGGGGCTGGCACCGGGCAGGCTTGCCTGCACGGTGATCACCGGAAAATCCATATTTGGCAGTGGCGAGACCGGTAAGAGACCAAAGCTGACGCTGCCCAGCAGCAGGATCGCCAGACTCAGCAACATGGTCGCGACCGGGCGCGCGATGAAGGGGGCCGAGAGGTTCATGGCTGCGGGTCGCCGCAAACTGGGGAAGTCTGCTCTGCTGCCAGGGTCATGTACGCACTTCCTGCACAGGCCGCTGCTTGCGGCCGAACCGGTTGCCCAGTCGATCAAAGAACAGGTAGATCACGGGCGTGGTGAACAGCGTCAGCAGCTGGCTAAGGAGCAAGCCGCCAACCAGTACCAGGCCCAGCGGCTGGCGCAGCTCGGCACCGGAGCCTGATGCCAGCATCAGCGGCACCGCACCGAACAATGCCGCAAGGGTCGTCATCAGGATGGGCCTGAAACGCAGCAAAGCCGCACGGTAGATCGCATCCTGCGGGCTCATGCCCTGGTGTCGCTCGGCCTCCAGCGCGAAGTCGATCATCATGATGGCGTTTTTCTTGACGATGCCGATCAGCAGGATGATCCCAATGATCGCAATCAGCCCCAGGTCGTTGCCGGTCAGCAGCAAAGCCAGCAAGGCGCCGACCGCAGCCGACGGCAGCGTCGAGAGAATGGTGATCGGGTGGATATAGCTCTCGTAGAGCACACCGAGCACGATGTACATGGTCACGACTGCCGCCAAAATCAGCAGCAATGTGCTCGACAGCGACGCGCGGAAGGCTTCGGCCGCGCCCTGGAACCGGCTCTGGATTCCTGCCGGCAAGCCGATCTCCGCCTCGACGCTTTCGATGACTTCCACAGCCTCGCCCAACGAAACGCCATCAGCCAGATTGAACGACAACGTGACGGCCGGGAACTGGCCAATGTGATTGATCAGCAGGGGTGCGCTACGTTGTTGCAGCGTTGCCAGGCTGGACAGCCGAACCGGGGTTCCGCTCTCGCTCTGCACGTACAGCTGCTCCAGCGCCTGCGCGCCAAGGCGGTTGCCTGCCTCTGCTTCGAGCACAACGCGGTACTGGCTCGCCTGGGTGAAGATCGTTGAAATCTGCCGCTGGCCGAAGGCGTCATACAGCGCATCGGTTATCGCCGATATCTCGATCCCCAAGCGGGCCGCGGCATCTCTGTCGATATCCAGGAAGATCTGCAACCCATCACTTTGCAGGTCGCTGGCCACATCGGTCAGCTCCGGGCGCTCACGCAACGCTGCCACCAGGCGTGGCGTCCACTCCTGCAACAGCTCACCATCGGGTGATTCCAGGCTGAACTGAAACTGCGTACGGCTGACCCGGTCCTCAATCGACAAATCCTGCACCGGCTGCATGTACAGCTCGATACCCGGTAGTTTCGCCAGCTCGGGACGTAGACGATCAATGACCTGGCTGGCGGTGACATCACGTTCGCCATGGGGCTTGAGGTTGATCAGCATCCGCCCGCTGTTGAGCGTTACGTTGTCGCCATCGACGCCAATGTAGGACGACAGGCTGGCCACCGCCGGATCAGCCAGGATCACGCGCGACAAGGATTGCTGGCGTTCGCTCATGGCGCGGAAGGAAATCGACTGCGGGGCTTCGCTGATGCCTTGAATCACACCGGTGTCCTGCACCGGAAAGAAGCCCTTCGGCACCGCCAGATACAACACCACCGTCAGACCGAGCGTGCCCACCGCCACCAGCAGCGTCAGGGTCTGGTGACCCAGCACCCAGGTCAGCCAGCGGGAATAACCTCCAATAAGGCGCTCGACCCAGTCGGGCTTGCCCTTTTCAACGGCGGCGGGCTTGAGCAGCTTGGCGCACATCATTGGCGTCAGCGTCAGCGAGACCACCAGTGAAATCAGGATCGCCACAGCCAGGGTGATGGCGAATTCGCGAAACAGCCGCCCCACCACGTCCTGCATGAACAGCAGCGGAATCAGTACGGCAATCAGCGACAAGGTCAGTGAGATCAACGTGAAGCCGATCTGTCTGGCACCTTTCAGTGCGGCCTGCAGCGGCGTCTCCCCCTCCTCCACGTGGCGTGCGATGTTCTCGAGCATGACGATGGCGTCATCCACAACGAATCCCGTCGCAATGGTCAACGCCATCAAGGTCAGGTTGTTCAGCGAGAAACCGGCAAGGTGCATCACCGCGAAAGTGCCGATCAGCGACAGCGGCACTGCAATCGAAGGAATGATGGTCGCCGACAGGCGCTTGAGGAATACAAAGGTGACCATGACAACCAGGAAGGTCGCCATCAACAGTTCATGCTGGACATCGGTGATTGCAGCCCGGATGGTCTGCGTACGATCGGTCAGCACCACCACGTCGAGGCCGGTCGGCATGCTGGCGGTCACCTCAGGCAGCAGTTCCTGAATCCGTTCGACCACCTCGATCACGTTGGCGCCGGGCTGGCGCTGGATGTTCAAGAGCACGGCCTGACTTTCATTGGCCCAGGCGGCCAAGCGCTCATTCTCAGCCCCGTCGATGATGTCGGCGACATCCTTCAAGCGCAGCGTCGCGCCGCCCTCGTAGGCCAGAATCAGCTCAGCGTATTCCTCCGGCGTCTTCAGCTGATCATTGGCATCGAGCATCGATACGCGAGTCGGGCCATCGAAATTACCCTTGGGTTGATTGACGTTGGAGCTGGTCACCAGGGAGCGCACGTCAGCCAGCGACAGGCCGTAAGACGCAAGCGCCTCCGGATTGACCCGTATACGCACTGCTGGTCGCTGGCCGCCAGCGATGCTGACCATACCGACGCCGCTGATTTGCGCCAATTTCTGCGCCATGCGGGTATCGACCAGGTCGTGCAGCTCCGGCAGGGCCAGACTTTCCGAGGTCACCGCCAGTGTCATGACCGGCGTGTCAGCCGGGTTGACCTTGTTATAGACCGGCGGTGCCGGCAGATCATTGGGCAGCAGATTGCTTCCGGCGTTGATCGCCGCCTGGACTTCCTGCTCGGCAACGTCGAGCTCAACGTCCAGCGAGAAGCGTAAGGTGATTACCGATGCGCCGCCGGAGCTGGTGGAGGACATCTGCGTCAGGCCTGGCATCTGCCCGAACTGCCTTTCCAGCGGCGCAGTCACCGCGCTGGTCATGACCTCCGGGCTGGCTCCGGGATACAGCGTCATTACCCGGATGGTCGGATAGTCCACCTGGGGCAAGGCGGACACCGGCAGCATGCGGTAGGCGATAAGCCCGGCCAGCAGAATCGCGATCATCGTCAGGGTGGTGGCCACCGGCCGAAGGACGAACAGCCGCGAGATGTTCATCGCGCCGGACGCTCCTTGGTGCTCTGAGTATCGGCCTTCGGATTTGCAGCCGCTTCGTCGGCAAGTTTCTGACGATCCACCACTTCGACTTCGCTGCCGTCACGCAGGCGGTCGGTTCCCTCCATGACGATTCGCTCGCCGGGGTTCAAACCGTTCAACACGACGGTCCTGTCGCCATTGCTCGGGCCGACTTCGAGCACCCGCAGCTCAACCTTCGAGTCCTCACCGACGACATACGCGTAGTTGCCGCGCGAGCCGAATTGCAGCGCTGCTGAAGGAATCAGAACCGCATCAGACAAGGTTTCCACACGCAGGCGAGCATTGACGAACTGGTTGGGTATCAACAGCTCGGCCTCGTTATCGAAGCGCGCCTTCATCTTCAGCGTGCCAGTGGTCGTATCGATCAGATTGTCGAGACTTTCCAGTACACCTTCACCTAACAGGGTGCGCTCGCCCCGGTCCCAAGCCTGGACTGAGAGTTCTTCACCGCTGCGGAACCGGGAGATAACCGGCGGCAACTCATTTTCGGGCAGCGTAAAGGTGATTGCGATGGGCTGGGTCTGGGTGATCACCACCAGCGGCGTGGTGTCGTTGGCCGCGACAAGGTTGCCCTGATCCAGCTGACGCAGGCCGACGCGGCCATCTATTGGCGCGCGAATCTTGGTGAACTGCAGGTTCAGTTTGGCCTCGTTGACAGCGGCCTGGTTGGCTGCAAGCGTTCCCTTGTATTGATTGACCAGTGCCTGCTGCGTATCAAGCGTCTGCTTGGCAATGCTGTCGTCGGCGAACAGACCACGGTAACGGTCGAGGTCCAGCTGCGCATTCTGCAACAAAGCGCGGTTTTGCTGGAGGGTGCCTTCGGCTTGCTGCAGTGCCACTTCATAAGCGCGGGGATCGATGACGGCCAGCAAATCGCCGGCCTTGACGCGCTGGCCCTCCTCGAAGTGAATCTCCACCAATTCACCGGCCACGCGGCTACGCACGTTGACGGTATTCAACGGTGTTACGGTGCCAAGCGCCTTGGCGTAGACCTCGAACTCACCTCGTTCCACCGGGGCAACCCGCACGGGCGTGGGGCCACCAAATGCGCCGAAAGCCGGACGCCCACCCGCCTGCTGTGGCGGCGTCTCGGCCGCCCTTGGCCATAGCCACCAGAGCAGCAACGCAATCACAACAACCACGCCGCCGATGATTAGCCAACGCCGCATGGAGCCCGCAGAAGAAGTAGTTGCCTCGGACATGAACTGGGTTCGCTTGAAAATGAGCGTGAACCATAAGCAGTCGCGCTCCGCTCGCAAAGGGGATTTACGGCATTTTTACGTATCAGCCTTTGTAGCAACCCGAACCGATGGCAAAACGCTCCATACTGGCGCAGGAACCATGCTTGAGCCCTCCAGTCTATGTATCGTTCGCGGGGACGCTGACCAATGTGGCTCAGCGGAATCGTCCCGTATTCGATGAGACATGCCGCTATTTTTCAGGCCGTCCGATAATGGCCTGTACAGGATCAAGGAATGAACGCATCACTGGTCATCCTGGCGTTAACAGTTGCCAGCTTTCTACTCGGTTTTCTACGCGACCTGTTTATCGCCAAGTCTTTCGGACTGAGCTGGGAAGCGGACCTGATATTTGTCGCACTGATCCTGCCGATGTTCTTCGAAAACTTTCTCGGCCTCGCCCTGCGCGACGCAATGATTCCTTACCTGCAAAAGCTGCGCAGCCAATCCGAAGCCCTGTTTGAAGCCGTCAGCCGCTGGCTCTATTGGCGGGTCATGCTCATGGGCGCAGCTGTGAGTGCCGTCGCCATCATTGGAAGCTATTGGATTCTGAACATGCTGGCGCCCGGCTGGACGGACGCTCAGGTTGCCGCCGGCCAGATCGTATTCTGCGTAGGCGCGGTACTGGTCGCCGTTCAGGCGGTTTTGTATTGCCAGGGTGCACTGCTGAACATGGATGAGGTGTTCATCCTGCCGATGACACGGACGGTGCTGCTCAACGCTGGCGCGATCGTCGGCATCCTGCTGTTCCAACCCACCGGCATGGTGATCTTCATTGGCATGCTGCTGCCTCAGCTGGCGCTGATTCTGGTCCAGCATCGGCGTATCGCATACCTGCGCGGCGACAGCAAAGTCGAGACAAAGGGGCATGCAGGTGGCTTCGGTCTCGCGTTCGCACCCGTACTGCTGGCGGCTGGGGCGCAACAAGCCTGTATTCTTGCCGAGCGGATGTTCGCCTCCTACCTGGAGGAAGGCAGCATCACGATGCTGTCGTTTGCGTTTCGCATCGTCACCATTCCGCTCACGCTTTACGCCTTGTCCGTGCTCTCGGTGCTCTTTCCTCGCTTCGTCTCGAGCTGGAACGATGGCGATCTCAGCGGCCATGCCGCCGTAATTCGCAAAGGATTGCTGGCGACACTGCTATTTCTGGTTCCGGCGTCCGTCGTGCTCTGTTCATTCCCGCAACCGGTGGTCTCAGTACTACTGGAGCGGGGGCAGTTCGGCGCAACACAAACCGACGCCACGGCCTCGCTTGTGGTTCTGTATGCACTCGGTCTGCCTGCGATGGGTTTGGCGCTGCTGTGGGGACGTGCGCTCCTGGCGCAGCATCAATCACGGCTGTTCCTGGTGATCATGCTGGTCAGTTCGGCCCTTACGATCGGCCTCGATGCGCTGCTCTACGGCCCATATGGTGCTGAGGGTCTGGCCGTTGCGTTTACCAGCGGCGTGACCCTCCAGGCGCTCTTCATGGGACTGTACGTCTATCGTGCGTCGCCTGCAGGCCTGGCTCCCGGCGTGCTCGGGCGCTGGCTCGCTACCGCCGTCGGGGTCGCAACCGCACTGCATTGGTTGCCTTCCCCGCACGGGCTACTGCAACTGTGCCTGTATATAGGCCTGGTGCTCTGTGCTTTCGCGCTGGGCGTGCTGCTGCTCGGCGAACGGGACCTGTTCAAGCCGGCGTACTGGTCCATGAAAAAAGCCTAACGGCAATTTCTGCTGCCACTTACCCCGATGGCACCCAGCTTTGTCTGTAGATACATGATGTGCTACTTTTAATTCTACAGACACAGCCAGGCAGCTTAACTATGGCAGCAGTTCTTCAAGCACAGGCATTCACGAAGGACCAGTGCGCAACCGGTCTACGGGCTGCGGTGAACATTCTGGAAAAATGGCAGGCAACCACCGACCAGGCCTGTACGATTCTTCGGATATCACGTAGCACCCATAATCGCGCCAGGTCAGGCGATGCTAGTTGGTCGGTCAGCCTCGACCCGGACCAGATCCAACGCATCAGCTTCGTTCTGAACATACATGCCGCACTTCGGCTTGTTTTCGACAACCCGGAGAACATGTATGGCTTCCCGGCGATGGCCAACCATAACGAGTTCTTCAATGGGCGCTCACCGCTGGAAATCATGGCTCAGGGTGACATGGTCTCTCTGTACGAAACATTCCGACGCATCGATAGCCTGCGAGGCGCTCAGTGGTAAGCCCGAGTCAGCTGCCCAGACTGGCTGATGTCGAGCAACAGGCCTATCGGCTGGTTAACTCGAAGTTTCCTCCCATTGCCTTATTCGATGATGTCGCCGACGCCGACGAGTTCGAAACGCTCTACCAATTACAAGCCCTGACCAATCCACGGTTACGAAACGAGACAGGCCATCTGGAGCTGATCGCGCGCGCTGAAATACCCTTCGGCATTCCCGGCTGCTCATACGCCACTGCTCCGTTTACCCATGTAAACCCGGCCGGGTCGCGTTTCAGCGACGGTAGCTTTGGCGTGCTTTATCTGGCCAGCACAATGGATACAGCGCTTGCTGAAGTTCGCCATCACCAGGATCGCTACTGGTCGAAGGTGGTTGGCCTGAGCTATGAGCGCTTTGTTTTCCGCGGCTTGTCGTGCCGCTTCAGCGAAGCCGGGATGCTCGATGCGATGCCCATCCCAATGACGGATCCGCTCTACGACCCTGAGGATTATTCGAGCGGCCATAGCCTCGGGCGACTGCTCAGAAAAGGTCAAAAGCCCGGCTTGCGCTACCACTCCGTACGCAAATCGGGTCAGCATTGCTGGGCATTGATGACCCCAAAGCCGGTAACCTCGGTCATTCAAAGCGAGCATTACGAGATGGTCTGGAACGGTTGCATTTCAAGCGTCAGTTCAATCACCGCGATCTGAAATCGCCCCTTAAGATGGCTACCTTGCAGACCGACCGGCACGCATCGGGCATAGGATCATATCGGAAGCAGTAGATAAAACCGCTCAAGCTTCCGGCGCGCCCTCCCCCTGAGTCTTCCCAGTACCGCACAACCCAAAGCCCCCATGCAGCAGAACGCGCTTCGGACGGGTCCGATCCATTACGGCGGCTCAGTCTCGCCGAATTGTCAGGGGAGACAGACATGCAACACCTTGATCTGCAGGTGATCAATCAGGCGCTTAAATGGGTCTCGGAAAGCCATGACACATGGTTTTGTACCGTGTTGTCGACCTACGGATCAGCGCCTCGAGCGCCCGGCGCCCTCCTCGCGGCCCGGGCGGACGGTTCGCACATTGGCTCATTGTCCGGCGGTTGCGTCGAGGAGGAGTTTCTCGCCTGTCTGGCGCAAGGCGAACTGCAAGCGCCGGCCCAAATCGTTCGCTACGGCGAAACCGATGATGACCGGCGACGCCTACAGTTGCCGTGCGGCGGCATCCTGCAGGTGCTGGTGGAGCACCACACCCCGAGCGAAACATGGCGCACTCACTTGCTCATGCTACAAGCAGCTCTACAAGGCCAACAGCGCCTGCTGCGACGAGTAGACCTGACGACTGGCGCCTCTGAACTGCTGCCTGACCAAGGCGGTGAGCAGACCCGCCTTGAGGGTGAGCAAGTCGATATCCGCATCGGCCCCGCGCTTCGGCTGCTTCTCGCAGGTGTATCGCCTGTTGCACAGGCGTGCGCCAGTTTCGCTCGGGCGCTTGGTTGCGAAGTGATTGCCTGTGATCCCCGAGACGAAATGCAGGGCACGCTGATCGAAGGCATCGAAGTGCAGCCGGTGTTGCCCTCCGTGTTTATTGCTTCTGGCGCGTGTCACGAGGCCACCGCCGTGGTCGCGCTGACGCACGATCCACGTATTGATGACCTCGCGCTGATGGAGGCGGTACGAACTCCTGCGTTCTACATCGGCGCTATGGGGTCGCAACAGACCTCCGCCAAGCGAGCCGAACGGTTGCAACGCGTGGGTGGGCTAGACGAACAGCAAATCGAGCGCATCCATATGCCCATCGGACTGGATCTCGGCAGCAAGACACCGGCTGAAATTGCCCTCTCGGTGATGGCTGATGTGCTGCGGGTCTATCGAGGTAAAGCGCGGGACGCGCTTTGAAAAGCGATACCGGAAGCCATTTGCCCTGCCAGTAAGAGTGTCTGCCGCAAGGCAACCACAGGTGACTTCCTGCGATTGAATCAATGTCATAAACATCTGAGTCATTCAGCGAGGCCGTGAAAGGCCCGCCGCGCTTGCCCTGCGCGCGTTATCCACAAAAGCTGTGGATAAGTCTGTGAACACATGATGGATGACTCGCTCAAACGCCCGGCTCACGTGGCTTTGGTACAGATCGTCGAGTTTTCAACCATATCCAAAAAAAGCTTTTAATTCAGTTACTTAAACCAATCTACCTAACAAACGAAACGGCGCAGACGTTGGGCATGGAGCTTTCCAGACCTGAGTGTGCATAACAATTCTTGTCAACGACTTTTTTAGACAGAATTGGCACTTGTAGCCATAGACGCGGCGCCATATTTGCTCTCTACATTTTCACCTTGATGGTAGCTCGATTAATCGTCACGCCTGCGCAACGAGCCAAAATGCCACTAGCGCACAATCATCCAGCCGCTCCGGCTGACTAGATCCGTCGCACTGTGTAGAGTTGACCAGCGTTTACCGATCAGGAGCTTGGGTCTAAAAAGGCTGGGCCATGAAGCATCTGGGCAGCACTGGGAAAGCTGAGCGGGCAATAGATAACCCGGCTACAGCAGAGAAATGGTCTTAGAGCCGTAAAGAAGCACAGCGGATTTCGAAGAAAGCAGTCCGGCATTCAGGCGCGCAGACACATGGAAATCGAAGCGCCGCCATTCTCATTTCCCAGATACGCGAAAGCCCCGATAAACGGGGCTTTCGCGTTTCAGATGGTGCGGACGGAGAGACTCGAACTCTCACACCTTGCGGCGCCAGAACCTAAATCTGGTGTGTCTACCAATTTCACCACGTCCGCAAACTTCTAAACGAAAACGCCAGGCAGTGCCTGGCGTTCCGGAATATGGGGTGGACGATGGGGTTCGAACCCACGACCGCAGGAGCCACAATCCTGTGCTCTACCAACTGAGCTACGCCCACCATATTGCCTTGCTTGTGCCAGAGCCCAAAATGGCGCACCCGGCAGGACTCGAACCTGCGACCATCCGCTTAGAAGGCGGATGCTCTATCCAACTGAGCTACGGGCGCTTTATATCTGCATTCGGCTGAGCGCAGACTTCAAGCTACGACCAATGAAGGACTGACCTTCAAAAGCCGCCTTACCCAGCAGCTAGCTGTGCTCGACAAGCGGGGCGAATCTTAATGGCCTGACTTCACCTCGTCAACAGCTAAACCAAAAAAAATTCAGCCTGGTAAAGGAGTTACGGGAATCCCCCACCGGGTCGCCTTTGCCGAACGGTGCCGCCGTGCGAGAATGCGCGTCCTTTTTCAGTCCTTCTCGATGGTTAATCACGCGTCATGACCGCAAAACTGATCGACGGTAAACAGATCGCTGCCAATGTCCGCCAGCATATTGCCGGCCGGGTTGCCGAGCGCTCCAAGCAAGGTTTACGAGTACCTGGCCTGGCGGTGATTCTCGTGGGCACGGACCCGGCCTCTCAGGTCTATGTGGCGCACAAGCGCAAGGATTGCGAGGAGGTAGGATTCAAGTCCACCGCTCATGATCTTTCCGCTTCGACCAGCCAGGATGAACTGCTGGGTTTGATCGATCAGCTTAATGATGACCCTTCGATCGATGGCATTCTCGTGCAGCTTCCGTTGCCTAAGCATCTGGATGCATCGCAACTGCTCGAACGCATTCGTCCGGACAAGGATGTGGATGGATTCCACCCCTATAACATCGGCCGTCTCGCCCAGCGGATGCCTTTGCTACGCCCCTGCACACCCAAAGGGATCATGACCCTACTCGAGAGCACTGGCGTTGACCTACATGGCCTCAACGCGGTGGTGGTAGGTGCGTCCAACATTGTCGGCAGGCCCATGGCGCTGGAATTATTGCTGGCAGGCTGCACGACAACCGTCACGCATCGCTTCACCAATGACCTGGCTGACCACGTCAAGCGCGCCGATCTGATCGTGGTCGCGACCGGCATCACGGGTCTTGTCAAAGGTGAATGGATCAAGGAAGGGGCCATCGTGATTGATGTGGGAATCAATCGCCAAGCCGACGGCAAGCTGGTGGGTGACGTCGAGTTCGATGTGGCTGTGCAACGTGCCGGCTGGATTACCCCGGTTCCCGGCGGAGTGGGCCCGATGACCCGTGCGTGCCTGTTGGAAAACACGCTGCATGCCGCTGAACACCTGCACGACTGAAGCCTTCAACGCCTTCACATAAAGCGCGTCTAGAGCAAAACGGCACCCTCGGGTGCCGTTTTTTTCCCCATGGATCGCGACTACCGCGCCTGCTCCCACGACTTGATCAGCTCGTCGTAGCTGACTGTCTGCCCTTGTGGTTTTTCATTGTCCAGTTTGGCTTTGGGCGACCCTGGCTGGCTCAGCCAGTATTCCGGGTCACGTGGTTCGTTCAGCTTTGGCCCACACTTCGGTTGCACCTTGGCGCGTTCCAGTCGCGCCATCATGGTGTCCTGCGCTTCGGCAAGTCCGTCCAGCGCTTCCTGAGGCGTCTTGTCGCCACTGGCCGCTTCGGCGATGTACTGCCACCAGAGCTGCGCGAGACGTGGATAGTCCGGCACATTGGTTCCGGTCGGTGTCCACTGAACGCGTGCCGGGCTGCGATAGAACTCAACCAGACCGCCCAGTTTTGGCGCGGCCTCGGTCATGGCTTCCGAACTGATGTCGGACTCACGGATCGGCGTCAGCCCCACCAAGGTCTTTTTCAACGACACGGTTTTAGCCACTGTGAATTGCGCGTAGAGCCAGGCAGCCAGACGACGCTCCTCCGGGGTTGAGTTCAGGAAGGTCCAGGAGCCCGCATCCTGATAGCCGAGCTTCATTCCCTCCTCCCAATATGGCCCTTTTGGCGACGGCGCCATCCGCCACTTCGGCGTGCCGTCTTCGTTCACCACCGGCAGACCCGGCTTGGTCATGTCGGCCGTAAAGGCGGTGTACCAGAAGATCTGCTGGGCGATATTGCCCTGTGCCGGAACCGGTCCCGACTCAGAAAAGGTCATGCCCTGAGCTTCGCGCGGTGCGTATTCACGCATCCAATCCACATATTTCTGCGTTGCATAAACCGCCGCAGGGCCATTGGTGGCGCCACCGCGCGCGACGCTCGAGCCGACCGGATGGCAATCCTCAACGCGGATGCCCCACTCGTCTACCGGCAAACCGTTTGGAAGCCCTTTGTCGCCGGCACCCGCCATCGAGAACCACGCATCCGTAAAGCGCCAGCCAAGCGACGGATCCTTCTTGCCGTAGTCCATATGGCCGTACACCCGCTGCCCGTCGATCTCCTTGACGTGTTTGCTGAAGAATTCAGCGATGTCTTCATAGGCGGACCAGTTCACTGGCACACCAAGCTCGTACCCGTAGCGCTCTTTGAACTGCTTTTTCAGTTCAGGCCGCTCGAACCAGTCAGCACGAAACCAGTAGAGGTTGGCGAACTGCTGGACCGGCAGTTGGTAGATCTTGCCATCCGGACCGGTGGTGAACGAGATACCAATGAAGTCGTCCAGGTCGAGTGTCGGGAGTGTGTAGTCCTTGGCCTCACCCTCGATCATGTCGCTGATAGCCACGGCCTTGCCATAACGGAAGTGCGTGCCGATCAGGTCCGAGTCGTTGATGTAGCCGTCGTAGATATTTTTGCCAGACTGCATCTGTGTCTGCAGCTTCTCGACGACATCGCCCTCCTGCATCAGGTCGTGCCGCAGCTTGATGCCTGTGATTTCACTGAACGCACGGGCCAAGGTCTTGGACTCGTATTCGTGCGTGGTGATGGTCTCCGATGCGACGTTGATTTCCATGCCGCGGAACGGCTCGGCCGCTTTGATGAACCAGCGCAGCTCTTCCATCTGCTGCTCAGGCGATAGGGTCGACGGATTGAACTCTGATTCGATCCATTTCTTCGCCGCATCTTCATAGGCATCGGCCCAAGCCGATCCTGAAATGCCGGACAACGTCAGCAGGGCCGCGAGCGCCATGCCATGTCGGGTGTTGTTTTTATTCTCGAACATACACACCTCCTTTGGGTTTTTCGGAGGGATGAACCCGAAGGCTCAGCCCCAGCGCATCACTGCAAACAACCAGACGAGAGACAGCGCGGACGCTATCCAGATGCTCCAGTCGGTCAGGCCGATTAGCAGAAGATGCCAATAGGCGCTGCCCAGAAGTCCAATAAACAGTCGATCGCCGCGCGTGGTGACGATCGGCAGAAAGCCTTTACGCGGCAGACAGGGACGCCGCAGTTCCCATGCGCTCATACACGCCAGCATCAAGCCGATCACAGCGAAGAAGACTGCTGTAGGGGTGGTCCAGGCCATCCAGTTCATCTGAGGTCTCCTATACCCGGCCTAGGGCGAAGCCCTTGGCGACATGATTGCGAACGAACCAGATCACCAGCATGCCGGGCAGAATCGTCAGCACACCGGCAGCCGCCAGAACGCCCCAGTCGATTCCCGATGCCGAAACGGTTCGTGTCATCACCGAAACGATCGGCTTGGCGTCAACCGAAGTCAGCGTGCGCGCCAGCAGCAGCTCCACCCAGGAAAACATGAAGCAGAAGAAAGCCGTGACGCCGATGCCTGAGCCAATCAGCGGAATGAAAAGCTTCACGAAGAATTTCGGAAAGCTGTAGCCGTCGATGTAAGCCGTTTCATCGATTTCCTTGGGTACACCGGACATGAACCCCTCAAGAATCCACACCGCCAATGGCACATTGAACAGGCAATGCGCGAGCGCCACGGCGATATGCGTGTCGAACAGCCCGATCGATGAGTAAAGCTGAAAGAACGGCAACAAGAAGACGGCCGGTGGCGCCATCCGATTGGTCAGCAGCCAGAAGAACAGGTGTTTGTCACCGAGAAACCGAAACCGAGAAAAGGCATAGGCGGCGGGCAGCGCGACGGCCAGCGAAATGATCGTGTTCAGGCACACGTAATACAGAGAGTTGATATAGCCGCTGTACCAGCTTCGGTCGGTGAAGATCACCCGGTAGTTTTCCAGCGTGAACGCCTGCGGCCAGAGCGTCAGCCCACCGAGAATCTCGGTGTTGCTCTTGAACGACATGTTGATCAGCCAGTAGATCGGCACCATCAGAAACGCGATGTAGACGATCAGTACGACTCGTTTGCGCAGGTTCATCAGCAGACCCTCATTTTTGATCGCCATGGGTCATGGCCGTGTAGAACAACCAGGACACCAGCAGGATGATCAGGAAGTAGATCAGCGAGAACGCTGCAGCCGGCCCCAGATCGAACTGGCCGACCGCCATTTTGGTCAGGGTCTGGCTGAGGAAGGTCGTTGCATTGCCCGGCCCACCACCGGTGAGCACGAAAGGCTCGGTATAGATCATGAAGCTGTCCATGAAGCGCAACATCACGGCGATCAGCAGCACGTTTTTGAGCTTGGGCAGCTGTATGTAGCGGAACACCGCCCAGCTCGACGCCCGGTCGATGCGAGCCGCTTGGTAATAGGCATCGGGAATGGCTCGCAGGCCCGAGTAACACAGCAGCGCGACCAGTGATGTCCAGTGCCAGACGTCCATCACCAGCACCGTCAGCCAGGCATCCCTTGTATTGGATGCATAGTTGTAGCTGATGCCCAGCTCGCGAAGGCTGTAACCCAGCAAACCGATGTCCGCGCGGCCAAAGATCTGCCAGATGGTTCCCACCACGTTCCATGGAATCAACAGTGGGATCGCCATCACGATCAGGCACAGCGAAGCCCAGCGCCCACGTGTCGGCATCGCCAGCGCAACCGCAATCCCGAGCGGGATCTCGATCAACAGCACGCAGCCCGAAAAAATAAACTGCCGCAGCAGCGAATCGTGCAGTCGGGGATCATTGAGTATCTGCCGGTACCAATCCGCGCCAACGAAGAAGCGTGTCGAGGAGTCGAAGATGTCCTGCACCGAATAGTTCACCACGGTCATCATCGGCAGGATGGCGCTGAAAGCGACCAGCAGGAAAACCGGCAGGACCAGCCACCATGCGCGATTGTCATGAGTCTTGGTCATGGCAGCTCCTCCACCAGCTTGTCGTCGGCGTAGAGCATCAACCACTGCGCCGGGAAGCCCACCCAGGCCTCACCTTTCGGAACCGCTTGATCCTCGGGCAAGCGCGCCTTGATCAGATGCCCTTGCAGACGAAGCGTGAGGATCTTGTAAGTGCCCAGATCCTCGACGCGTACTGGCTCGGCCTGCATTGCGCCAGCACCTGGTTCCTCGCTGACCTGAACGAACTCGGGACGGATGCCAATCTGCAGTCGACTTGTAGCCAAGCCCGGGAGGCGCGCGGCCAGCGCACCCGAAAGTGGGAGGTGCAGGCCATTGAAACCGACCCCTCCGTCCTGGGCATCCACCTCGATAAGGTTCATCCCAGGGCTGCCTACAAAATAACCAACAAAGGTGTGCTGGGGCCGCTCGAAGAGTTCTCGCGGCGTGCCGAACTGGACAATCTGCCCGCCGTACATCACTGCAATCTTGTCAGCGAACGTCGACGCCTCCAGCTGGTCATGCGTGACGTAAATCATGGTGATATTGAACTGCTCATGGATCTGCTTGAGCTTGCGTCGCAGCTTCCACTTGAGATGTGGATCGATGACAGTAAGCGGCTCGTCAAAGAGGATCGCCGAGACGTCGTCCCTGACCAGGCCCCGACCCATCGAGACCTTCTGCTTCTCATCGGCCGTCAGGTTGTGAGCTTTTCGTTTGAGCAGTGGGTGGAGGTCCAGCACCTCGGCAATTTCATGCACTTTGCTGGTGATGCGAGCCTCGGCAATGCCTTGATTGCGCAGCGGGAAGGCCAGATTGTCGAAGACGGTCATGGTGTCGTAGACGACCGGAAACTGAAAAACCTGGGCGATGTTGCGTTGCTGCGGCGTCAGGGTGTTCACCTTGCGCGTATCGAACAACACCTCGCCCTCGGACGGGCTGAGCAATCCCGAGATGATGTTGAGCAAGGTCGACTTGCCGCATCCAGAGGGACCCAGCAGCGCATAGGCACCGCCCTGCTCCCACACGTGGTCCATCTCACGGATCGCATAGTCGGCAGCGCTCTGTGGCTGGCTGCTATAGCTGTGCGCAAGATTCTGCAAACGAATTTCTGCCATGACGATGCCCTCAGCCGCGTCGAGACGGTGCCTGGGCCAGCCGGCCCGAGGCATCGAAGACGAACAGTTTGTGAGTCGGGATATACACGCGGATCGGCGAATCGACGTGATAGTCGTGAACGCCTTGCAGGTGCAGCACCAGGCTGAGGTGTTCGTTGCGCACATGTAGAAAGGTTTCCGAGCCGCTGATTTCTGCCAGCTCGACCAAGCCGGACACTTCCAGATCATCGTCATTGGACGGCACCAGACCGATATGACTGGGCCTGATCCCGAAGCGATACTCGCCCTTGTCCAACCCACTCAGGTCGCTGTTGAGCGGGAAATGCATGCGGTCTTGAAGACTCACCTCGTTCGCCGCGATCCGCCCGGGTACCAGGTTGATCGGTGGCTCGGAGAACAGCTCGGCACTGAGCACTTGGCTGGGGCGGTGATAAACCGCTGACGTCGGTCCGCTCTGTATCACTCGACCTTCATGCAAAACGGTTGCGGTCCCGCCTAGCGCGAGAGCCTCGTTCGGCTCAGTGGTTGCGTACACCGCGATACTGCGGCGAGTTTTGAACAGCTCGCGCATCTCCTGACGGAGCTCTTCGCGCAATTTGTAATCGAGGTTTACCAGCGGCTCATCAAACAGGACCAGATCGGCATCTTTAACCAAGGCTCGCGCCATTGCAGTTCGCTGCTGCTGCCCCCCGGAGAGCTCCAGTGGGTGTTTGTGCAGGAAGGCTTCGATGTGCAACATCTCGGCGGTTTCGCGCACCTTGCGTTCGATTTCCGCTTTACCCACACCGGCCTGTCGCAACGGTGAAGCGATGTTCTCGTATACGGTCAACGTCGGGTAGTTGATGAACTGCTGGTAAACCATCGACACATTGCGCTTGCGTACCGGAACCCCGGTTACGTCAGCGCCGTTCATTACGATTCGCCCCCGGGTCGGCTTGTCGAGCCCGGCCATGAGTCGCATCAACGAGGTCTTGCCCGACAGGGTTCGTCCGATCAGCACATTGAACGAGCCAGGTTCGAAGCTGAGGCTGGCGTCGTCGATATGCAGCTGGCCATCGACAGTTTTAGTGACGTGTTCCAGGGTGAGGGACATGCCGCATCCTTCTAGTTGTTATGGAAGGATCCAGAGCGATATCCATGCCAGCTACGCTGTACCGCTCTAGCGCGCGGCCCTCTGCGCAGACTGCTGTTGTTAAGTGTTCAAAATGAACATTTCTGAACATTGACAGTGAACAAAAATGAACAAGACTGTTCATGGCACCGACTGCGGCAAACATCAAAACAACAAGAACATGCAGCGATAAGAGGCAACATGGCCAACCCAGCCCAGCCCATCTCACACCAGGCTCTGGTAGAAGGTTCCTGGAGCCGTTGCGAACGCTACGGACTGAACCCACTCAGCATTCCAAGCTTCGGCGACCCGACGGAGCGAGACGTCAGTGCACTGCTGGAGCGTCAGCGAAACCTGGTCTACACCACACAGCGCGAAGTACTTCCTTATTACGAGAACATCCTTTCGAATTCGAGCTGCCTGATCCTGCTGGCGGACAGTGCGGGTCAACTGCTCGAGTCCTGGGGCGACCGGCGCTTCGTCGAGCCTGCGCAGCAGAGAGGATTCAAGCCGGGCGCCAGCTGGATGGAGCGGGATACCGGGACCAATGCGATCGGCACCGCATTGGCCAGCGGGCAGGCGGTACATATCCAGCGAGACGAGCACTTTCTCAAGGCCAATCGTTATCTGTCCGGCGCGGCGTCACCTATCTATGACGCACAACGCCAGCTGATCGCCGTGCTCGACGTATCCAGCGACAGCTACCTGCCGCCGTCGCACACGCTGGGCATGGTCAAGATGATGAGTCAGTCTGTGGAAAACCGGCTGATCCTCAACCTGTTCCGCGACGACTATTTTCAGCTGACCTTCAACACCGGCCAGGACAATCTTGACAGCCAATGGGCCGGCTTGCTGGTTTTCGACGAGTCCGGGCTGATCGTCTCAGCCAATCGCCGGGCAGACAATCTGCTTGGGTTAGCACTTACCCGGAGCCGCATCGACAGGCTGTTCGACGTTCCTCTGCAGCAGCTGCTCAGCCAGCCGGAAGATCAGCCGATGCTGCTACGAACACCCGGCAATCACCGTTTTCATGGCCTGGTTCGACGCCCGCAAAAGCCCTTGGTCCAACCTCGTGATTTCCGGAATACAGCAACCAAACCCGCGCGCACCCTGGACCTTGCAAGCATCGACCAAGGCGACCCGCAGGTTCATAAGGTAATTGGCCAGGCGCAGCTCATGCTGGAAAAGGACATTCCGATTCTGGTCAATGGGGAAACGGGCGTCGGCAAAGAAGTGCTGGTCAAAGCACTGCATGCTGCCAGCTCAAGGGCAAACGCTCCGTTGATCGCCGTTAACTGCGCGGCGATTCCCAGCGAGCTGATCGAATCCGAACTCTTCGGCTACGAAAAAGGCGCGTTTACCGGCGCACATCAAAAAGGAAGCCTTGGTCTGATCCGCAAAGCAGACGGTGGCGTGCTGTTTCTCGACGAGATCGGGGATATGCCGCTGAGCTTGCAGGCGCGCCTGTTGCGCGTCTTGCAGGAGCGCAGCGTTCAGCCACTGGGCGGTGGTGAGCCCTATCCAGTCGACTTTCGATTGATCTGTGCAACCAACCGTTCGCTGCGCAAGGAGGTTGAGAGTGGTCATTTTCGTCAGGACTTGTTCTATCGGGTCAGCGGCCTAAGCGTTGAATTGCCACCCCTTAGAGCGCGCCACGACAAGCATGCGCTTTTCCAGCAGATATGGGAGCAGTACCGGGAGCCCCAGCAGTGCGCCGGGTTCAGTCCAGAAGTGCAGCGTGTGCTGCACAGTCACCCTTGGCCGGGAAACATCCGCCAGTTAAGCAGTGTCGTGCAGGTTGCGCTGGCATTGGCTCAGGATCAACCGATCCGTATGGAACATTTACCGGATGATTTTCTTGCTGATACGGATTTAAGGCCGACGAACCAAAGCAAAGCCGGGCCTACTCTGCCGACAGACAAGATGCCGTCGTTTCCGATAGCTGCGAATGAGCCGCTCCGCGCACAATTCGAAGCCTGTCGCGGCAACGTTTCGCAACTGGCGCGGCATCTCGGCGTGAGCCGTAACACCCTATACAAGCGCTTGCGGGCCGAAGGGCTTTATCCAACATAAGCTTGCTGGGAGGCGAGCTTCCCACAGAAAGTGAGAATGACCTAACCAAGGCGCCGAATGCGCCAGCATGCCGCCTGAACGGTTATCACAGCGAACATCGCAGACAACGAATGAAAAGACCGCATCCAGGCGCGTGCAGCCTGAAATGCGGCCTGTAACTGACGGTGCGCTTTAGTCGCCAAGTCGCCAGGTTGTGCCGCCCTTCCCGTCTTCGAGAACGACACCCATGGCGGTCAGTTGGTCGCGAATCCGGTCTGACTCAGCCCAGTTCTTATCGGCGCGAGCCTGGAGGCGAGCGGCAATCAGCGCTTCTACCTCAGCGGCATCCACCTTGCCTTCAGCGCCCGCTTGCAGGAAAGCGTCTGGATCCATCTGCAATATACCGAGCACGTTGGCGAGCTCTTTGAGTTGGGCCGCAAGGCCAGCCGCAGCCTGCAGATCCGTATCGCGCAGACGGTTGATCTCGCGAGCCATCTCGAACAGTACCGCGCAGGCTTCGGGTGAGTTGAAGTCGTCATCCATTGCCTCGCCAAAGCGAGCCGCGAAGGTATCGCCACCCTGCGCCGTTGCCTCAGGCAGGCCTCTGAGGGCAGTGTAAAACCGCTCCAGGGCGCCCTTGGCTTCCTTCAAACTGTCTTCGGAGTAATTGATCGGGCTGCGATAGTGGCTTGAGACAAGCAGGTAGCGAACCACTTCCGGCTGGTACTTCTCCAGCACTTCTCGGATGGTGAAGAAGTTGCCTAACGACTTCGACATCTTCTCGCCGTCGACACGCACGGCACCGGCATGCATCCAGGTATTGGCGTACTGCTTGCCAGTTGCAGCCTCACTCTGGGCGATCTCGTTCTCGTGATGCGGAAATACCAGGTCAGGCCCACCGCCATGAATATCAAAAGTGTCGCCCAGGCAGCAGGTGGACATGACGGAGCATTCGATGTGCCAGCCCGGACGGCCTGCGCCCCAAGGCGACCCCCAACTCGGCTCGCCCGGCTTGGCGGCCTTCCAGAGCACGAAATCCAGCGGATCTTCCTTGGCTTCGTCGACCTCGATACGCGCGCCGATCTTGAGGTCTTCGATCTTGCGCCGCGACAACTTGCCGTAGCCGGCAAACTTGCCAACCCGGTAGTACACGTCGCCATTGCCCGGTGCGTAGGCAAAACCCTTGTCGATCAGCGTCTGGATCATGCCGTGCATGCCAGCGATGTGATCGGTAGCCCGAGGTTCGATGTCCGGACGCAGCACGTTGAGCCGTGCCTCGTCGTCATGCATGGCCGCGATCATGCGGCCCGTCAGCGCCTCGAAGGTTTCGTCATTCTCCTGAGCTCGGCGAATGATCTTGTCGTCGATGTCGGTGATGTTGCGCACATAGGTCAAGTCGTAACCGCTCTGACGCAGCCAGCGCGAGATCACGTCAAACGCCACCATGACCCGTGCATGACCGATATGGCAGAAGTCATAGACAGTCATGCCGCAGACGTACATACGCACCTGGTTTCCGCTCAATGGCTTGAGCGGTTCCTTGGTTTTACTCAGCGTGTTGTAGATCGCCAGCGCCATTACTGGCCTCCCCAGGAATCACGCAGCGTTACGGTACGGTTGAAGACCATCGCGTCCGGCCGGCTGTCCATGCGGTCAACACAGAAGTAGCCTTCACGCTCGAACTGGAACCGATCCTCAGCCTCGGCAGAGGCCAGCGATGGCTCGGCGCGGCAGCCCTTCAGCACCACAAGCGAATCTGGGTTGATGTTGTCCAGGAAGCTGCCGCCGTCTTCATCCTTCTCGGGGTTGGCCGAGCGGAACAGGCGATCGTACAAACGCACTTCGCACTCGACGCTCTCAGCAGCCGGCACCCAGTGAATGACGCCTTTGACCTTGCGGCCCTCGGGGTTCTTGCCGAGCGTGTTCTCGTCGTAGGTGCAGCGCAGTTCGATGATGTTGCCCTGCTCGTCCTTGACCGCTTCATCGGCACGGATCACGTAACTGCCACGCAGACGCACTTCCCCGCCCGGAATGAGCCGTTTGAACCCGGCCGGCGGCACCTCTTCAAAATCGGTGGCGTCAATGTAGATTTCCCGCGAGAACGGCAGCTGGCGCACACCCATGTCGTGCTTTGGATGGCGCGGCAGCTCCAGATTCTCAGTCTGACCCTCGGGATAATTGGTGATGACGACCTTCAACGGCTTGAGTACGCACATGGCCCGCGGCGCGTTGGCGTCCAGATCTTCACGAATCGCAAACTCGAGCATACCGATATCGACCACGCCGCCCGCGCGGTTCACGCCGATCATGTCGCAGAAGGTACGAATCGACGCTGGGGTATAACCGCGTCGACGATAGCCTGTGAGCGTCGACATGCGCGGATCGTCCCAGCCGCTGACGTGCTTTTCATCAACCAGCTGCTTGAGCTTGCGCTTGCTGGTGATGGTGTAGTTCAGGTTCAGCCGCGCGAATTCATACTGGCGCGGACGCGCCGGCACCGGAAGGTTCTCCAGAAACCACTCGTAGAGTGGGCGATGGTCTTCAAACTCGAGGGTGCAGACCGAGTGAGTAACGCCTTCGATGGCATCTGACTGGCCATGGGTGAAGTCGTAGCTCGGGTAGATGCACCAGTCGTTTCCGGTCTGGTGGTGATGGGCATGGCGGATCCGGTAGAGGATCGGGTCGCGCAGATTCATGTTCGGCGAGGCCATGTCGATCTTGGCGCGCAGCGCCTTGGCGCCGTCCGCAAACTCTCCAGCCTTCATCCGCGCGAACAGATCCAGATTCTCTTCCGCCGAGCGATCGCGGAACGGGCTGTTCTTGCCCGGTTCGGTCAGGCTGCCGCGGTACTCTCGGGCTTGCTCTGGCGTCAGGTCGCAAACGTAGGCCTTGCCCGCCTTGATAAGCTCGATAGCCCAATCATGCAGCTGGCCGAAGTAGTTCGAAGCGTAGCGCTCTTCACCTGCCCACTGAAAACCGAGCCACTGAACATCGCTCTTGATCGCATCGATGTATTCCTGGTCTTCTTTCGCTGGGTTGGTGTCATCGAAACGGAGATTGCACTCGCCACCAAACTCCTTCGCCAGACCGAAGTTCAGGCAGATCGACTTGGCATGGCCGATGTGCAGGTAGCCATTGGGCTCTGGCGGGAAGCGGGTGATGATCTTGGCATGCTTACCCGATTCCAGGTCGGCCTGGACGATCGGGCGGAGAAAATTGGTGGCTGCGGTAGTCTCAGGCTTGCTCATGGTGTCCTTAACGATCTGCGAGTGTGCGGCTCAGGGTAGGCCCGCCAAATCAAAGCGCCTATCATAGCGGACCCGTCAACCCCCTGACAGAGCAAAGCGCCTGCCGTGCAGCGCCCTTCAGCCGCAGCGCTCACCCATTGTCGGCACGACGCGACCTTCCCTCTTCTTCATTAGGACGACTTTCAATGATCAAGCTTCATACCAATCACGGCGTTATCACCGTCAAACTCTTCGAAGACAAGGCTCCCGAGACAACCGCCAACTTCAAGGAATACGTCAAGAGCGGCCATTACGACGGCACCATTTTCCATCGCGTGATCAGTAATTTCATGATTCAGGGTGGTGGATTCGAATCCGGCATGAAGCAGAAAGCGACCCGCGCCCAGATCAAGAACGAAGCCAACAACGGCCTTTCCAACAAGGCAGGCACGTTGGCCATGGCACGCACGATGGAACCGCACTCTGCGTCCGCCCAGTTCTTTATCAACGTCAAGGACAACGACTTCCTCGACCACACCGCGCCGACCGTTCAGGGCTGGGGTTACGCGGTATTTGGTGAAGTGGTCGAAGGCATGGACGTGGTCGAAAAAATCAAAGGCGTGCCCACCACTATGAAGTCCGGCCATCAGGACGTTCCGGTGGAAGACGTAGTGATCGAGAAAGCCGAGATCGTCGAGTAACTTGCATTGATCCTGTTGATCTCAGATCTTCATCTCGAAGAAAAGCGCCCGGATATCACCCGGGCGTTTCTTCGTTTCTTGGAGACACGTGCAGCCCAAGCCGAGGCGCTCTATATCCTTGGCGACTTTTTTGAGGTCTGGGTCGGCGATGACGGCATGTCGCCGTTCCAGCATGAAATAGCCCGGGCGCTGAATGCGATGAGTCAGGGTGGGACGCGTGTCTACCTGATGCACGGCAACCGCGACTTCATGATCGGTAAGGCGTTCTGTCGCGAGGCCGGCTGCACACTGCTGGCCGATCCGCATATTGCCCAAATTGGTGGCGAGCGGGTGCTGCTGACCCATGGCGACAGTCTATGCACGCGTGACGAAGGCTATATGCGCTTACGGCGCTGGCTGCGCAATCCTGTCAGTCTTTTCATCCTGCATAATCTTTCCCTCGCCAAGCGTCAGAAGCTGGCGCAGAAACTGCGCTCAAGCAGCAAGGAAGAGACGCGAATGAAGGCCAGCGACATCGTCGACGTGACGCCAGACGAAGTCATCAAGATCATGCAACGTCACAAAGTCCGCACCTTGATCCACGGCCACACCCACCGACCAGCAACCCATTCGATGCAGATCGACGGTCGAGCCGCCACGCGCATCGTGTTGGGTGACTGGGATCGCCAGGGCTGGGCGTTGCAGGTCGACGAAGCAAGCCTTCACCAAGCGCCATTTGACCTGACCTAAACCATCAAGCGGCGCTCGGTACGCCGCTGTGGAAGCGGAACTCGGAGTCAGGGCTTTCGATCAGTTCGCGCTCACGTTCACGAACGCGAACGATGGTTGCATCGATGTCCGCTGCCTCTCCATAGAGGTAGGCCAGCTTCAGGTAATCCTGAAAGTGCCTCGCTTCGGACTTTAGCAGCCCGTGGTAGAACCGCCCGAGCTCGTCGTCGAGGTGTGGCACCAGCACCGCAAAACGCTCACAAGAGCGAGCTTCGATGAATGCGCCAATCACCAGCGTATCGGTTAGACGGTAGGGTTCGTGGTTGCGTACCAACTCGCGCAAACCGGCGGCATAACGGGAAGAGCCAATATTGCGCAAACCGATTTCGCGCTTGCGGATGATCGAGAGCACCTGCTCGAAATGCCGCAATTCTTCTCTGGCCAAACGCGACATTTTGTTCTGCAAGTCGGGCTTATCGACGTAGCGAAACATCAACTGGAAGGCCGCGCCCGCAGCCTTCTTCTCGCAGTTGCCATGATCAATCAGCATCACGTCCTGGTTCTGCAGCGCAACGTCGACCCACGCCGAAGGTGTCGCACAGCCAAGGAATTCATTCAGTTCAGGGAGCATGAGGTCTTGGTATTCATGAAGGAAATGAAAGCGGCGAACCGCATGAAGTCGTTCGCCCGCCGCGCATTATACGAGCCCGGCAATCAACGACCAGCGCTGCTTGATATGGATCAGTGGCTGTCGTGCAACCCTTGTCTATAGTGAAACCGTCCGATCACCCAAACGGAGCCGATCATGCAAGCCATACGCTGCATCCTCGTGGTAATTGACCCGAAACTTTCCGAAAACCTGGCGCTGAAAAGAGCGCGACTGATTTCCAGCGTCAGCCAGTCCCGGTTGCACTTGCTGATCTGCGACGCCAAACAGGACCACAGCAGCTACCTCGAGCGCTTGCGTCAAGAGCTTGAAGACCAGGGCCACGCCGTCACGGCAGGTCAGGCCTGGCATGAGAACCTTCACCAGACCATCATCAGCGTTCAGCAAGCCGAAGGCTGTGGCCTGGTGATCAAACAGCATATTGCCGACAACCCACTGAAACGCGCCCTGCTGACGCCTGATGACTGGAAGTTATTGCGCTATTGCCCGTGCCCGGTGCTGATGGTCAAAACCGAAGCGCCGTGGACGGGCGGCAACATTCTCGCCGCGGTAGATGTTGGCAATGCCGACATCGAGCATCGGACACTTCACTCCAGCATCATCAACTATGGCTACCAGATTGCCTCGCTCGCCGAGGGCACTTTGCATGTGATCAGCGCTCATCCGTCGGCGATGCTGTCCTCTGCTGATCCCGCGTTTCAGCTCAAGGAAACGATCGAAGCCCGCTACCGCAACGCTTGCCGGCAATTTCAGACCGAGTTCGACATACCTGACGGCCAGCTGCACATCGAGGAAGGGCCTGCGGACGCTCTGATCCCTCGCGTGTGCCACCAGCTCCAGGCTGCCGTCACGGTCATCGGTACCGTCGCCCGAACTGGATTCTCCGGAGCCCTGATGGGCAACACTGCAGAGGTAGTGCTCGACACACTGGAAAGTGATGTTCTAGTGCTCAAGCCAGAAGACATCATCGACCACCTTGAAGAGCTCGTGGCCCGCCGCTAGGGCCATAAGCCGAGGTTGGCCAACACCCTCCTCGGCTATACCGAGCCCTAGTGCGCCATGTCCTGCAGAAAGCGAGGGGCAATGTAACGCTGGTAGTGGGCTTCAGAAAGGAGAAAGAACTCCCGATCGATCGCATCACGGAGTTCAGGCAAGGACCAATCGCGAAACTCCGGCAGTAGCACGACGCCGTAGGCTTCGAGTTGCTGAATGACCCTCGCGCCCCGTGCGATCAATTGATACGCCCAACAGTAAGCCGACTGGTCTGCAACGAAGCGAATCTGTCGGCTTTCCAGCTGAGAACGCAGCAGCGTCGCATCGAAAACTTCCAGCTTGGCCGCCATCACCTGCGCAAGCAGTACCTCAAGGCGCTGCCAGACCGAGCGTTTGACTTCTTCGCTATAGCCATTCCAGTTCACCACTTCATGATGAAACCGTTTGCATCCGCGGCAGACGAGATCGCCATAAACAGTGGAGCAAAGGCCGACGCAAGGTGTTTTGATTCGCTGATTGGACATGGCGGGCGATGGATCGATGAACAGCGCCGCATCTTAGACTTTTGTCCAAGCCGGGTCACTGACCAATCCAAGGCACGCCTTCAAAAGAGGCCCTGCAGCCCACGGATCACGGGCCTCAGCCGAAACAGCCAGCGACCTCCTGTTAGCGGCGCCACGGCCGCGCCTTGGCGTTTCACTTAACTTTGCGGGCCCGTTCCAGTAGAATCGGCCCGCCGTTTTAGGCGCCACAATCCGCAAGAAGCTGTTTTCAAAGCGTCACGAGCACAGTTAACCGGCTACTCCGCCGGGTGCGCAGATCCCTCTCACCTGCGCGCCCGGTTCTCAACCCGGCGTAAAACTTTGAAAACAGCTTCCGGATGCGCGTCCCGAGACACCCATGGGACCAATGATGAGGGTATAAAACTGTGCTTGAAGCCTATCGCAAACACGTAGAAGAGCGTGCCGCTCAGGGCGTCGTGCCCCAGCCGCTGAACGCCGAGCAGACCGCGGGCCTGGTCGAACTCCTGAAAAACCCGCCTGCCGGCGAAGAACAATTTCTCCTTGATCTGATCACCAACCGCGTTCCTGCGGGCGTGGACGAAGCCGCTTACGTCAAGGCCGGCTTCCTTGCCGCCATCGCCAAAGGCGAAGCCACCTCGCCGCTGATCAGCAAGCAGCACGCCGTTGAGTTGCTGGGCACCATGCAGGGCGGTTACAACATCGTCACGCTGGTTGACCTGCTCGATGACGCCGAACTCTCCGACACCACTGCAGCGCAACTCAAGCACACCCTGCTGATGTTCGATGCTTTCCACGATGTCGCTGAAAAAGCCAAAGCCGGCAATGCCAACGCCAAAGCTGTTCTGCAGTCCTGGGCGGAAGGCGAGTGGTTCAAGAACCGCGCACCCGTTGCCGAGAAGGTCACTCTGACCGTATTCAAGGTCACTGGTGAAACCAACACCGACGACCTGTCCCCGGCACCAGACGCCTGGTCGCGCCCGGACATCCCGCTGCACGCGCTGGCGATGCTGAAAATGGCTCGCGACGGCATCAACCCCGACGCTCCCGGCTCGGTTGGTCCGCTCAAGCAGATGCAAGAGCTGCAAACCAAAGGCTTCCCTGTCGCCTACGTTGGTGACGTGGTCGGCACCGGTTCTTCGCGTAAATCCGCTACCAACTCGGTATTGTGGTTCTTTGGCGATGACATCCCGAACGTGCCGAACAAGCGTGCCGGCGGTTTCTGCTTTGGTACCAAGATCGCGCCGATCTTCTACAACACCATGGAAGACGCCGGCGCACTGCCGATCGAGTTCGATTGCTCCGACCTGGCAATGGGCGACGTAATCGACGTCTACCCGTACAAAGGCGAAGTCCGCCGCCATGGTAGCGATGAGCTGGTCACCACTTTCCAGTTGAAAACTGACGTCCTGCTCGACGAAGTGCGCGCTGGCGGCCGTATTCCGCTGATCATCGGTCGCGGTCTGACCGAGAAAGCACGCGCCGAACTGGGCATGGGGCCGACTGACCTGTTCAAGAAGCCGGAAGCGCCGGCAGAAAGCAACAAGGGCTTCACGCTCGCCCAGAAAATGGTTGGTCGCGCCTGCGGCCTGCCGGAAGGCAAAGGCGTCCGTCCGGGCACCTATTGCGAACCGAAGATGACCACCGTCGGCTCCCAGGACACCACTGGCCCGATG
>CERD01090161.1_pt1 | contig 103443 bp, 101 predicted proteins | sample 530931 | NCBI WGS metagenome assembly CERD01 (sample SAMEA2621101, study PRJEB7988) | marine metagenome | isolation source: saline water (ENVO:00002010), including
TTAAAAAGGTACTGTTAGGGACAATGAGATGTTTCTGCCAGCCTCCGGAACATCTATAAGTCTGTAAAAGCTGGTATGATTAAAGTATTTGATATTGAATACGTTATTCAGTTTTATGCGCATTTCAAGTGGGGCGTTATTTCTAAACGCATTTAATTCTGATAAGAAAGACATGTTTAAAACTTGATAGCCATTTGTTTTTTCTTCGGGAGGAACAATGTCTTCTTGATCGGCTGTAATTCTAAAATCTGCGATCAATAGAGGTTTCTCAAAGAATAGCAGCTTGTTAAATTGATATTTTGCCGAAAGTAAGGCAGATAAAGGCGGTGAAAATGGCAACGTAAATCCTTCTTTTGGACCGCTCTGCTGTCTAGAATACACATATTCTACAGATGCATCTAATTGCAGATTTTTAAAAATAGAGGCACTTGCGTTGAACTCTCCTCCCATTCTAAAAACCTTAGCTTGTGTATATTCATAAATTTGTATGGTTTCAAAATAGCTTGATGTTGGATTGAGGTAAATATAATTTTGAAAAAAATTCACGAACGGGCTAACCCCTACACTAAAAGTTTCTTCAGCATGGTCTACACTTAAATCTAACTGATATGATATTTCTGGGTCTAGATCAAGATTACCTTGCTCAAAACGGTACATGTGATAGTTGACACCGTCAGATGCTAATTCATTTGCCAAAGGCATTCTAAAACTTCTACCAATGTTAATTTTATAGCTGGTCTTATTTTGAATGTAGCTAAGCCCAAGAGAAGCACTAAGACTGCCAAAATCAAGAGTTTTGTTTTTAGACCTTTGCAGGTGTATATATGATGTGGAACCATCATCGTTATTTACTGTGGACGGGTACCAATCATAATGCGCTTTGGTGTCTACCCTACCAATATCATAGCGTAAACCTGCTAGCACATGAAGATTGGAATTTACCTTAAACTGATCATAACCAAAAACACCAGCAGTAAACCGATTGTATTCCGGGATTAAAAAGCCCCATCCTCCTATATTATTATTTTGGTATTCCGTATTTAAGCCCAAGACCAGGTTATGTTGGTCAGTGGGTTTGAACGTATCACGAAAATTTAGGGAATAGGTATTTTTAATAAACAATCTTTCCTTGGTATCGGGCGGTGTTGGCATATACCCATGTGGTACTGGTTCTGAATGCTCTTCCCTATTGTTATTTTGGTAGCCAAGGTCAATGTTTAAAATATGTGTACCCGCGCTTAAAACAGTGTTGTTGGTAATTTTAAAGTGGTTTACTTTATGATATGGAAGATCAATATCTCTGTTAGAGCTGTCATAATCTATACTGGAAGTTCTTACCTCCAAGCCATGTGCATTCGCAAAGAATCCGTTTTTCGCATTAACATTGCTAAAGACGGTTTCAGATTTAATACCCTCAGAGACAAAACCTATACCTAAACTTGCATTTGCCTCATATCCGGCTGTATTTCTTAAATTATTTTCATGCAATTCAAATATGTAATTCTCATAACTGATTCTATCTGCAGGTACTTTGTAATCTCCGTAATCCCTATAGGTAAGTCGCCCACGGTAGAACCATTTATCTTTTCTAGATGTTACACCAGCAGAAACTCCCAACAAATCATTATTACTTTCTCCAAGAATATTTACTTCACCACCAAAAGAATTGGGCAACGGAGTTTGGTTAGGTTGAATATCTACCACACCGGCAATAGCATCTGAACCATATAATAAAGAAGCCGGACCTTTTATAATTTGAATGTTTTCAATACCGTGCTGGTCAATTTCCAGTCCGTGGTCATTGCCCCATTGTTGTGCTTCATGTTTTATGCCGTTTTGTACCACAGCAACCCTATTAAACCCTAATCCGCGAATTACAGGTTTAGATTGCCCGGAACCTATGTTAATAGTACTTACACCGGCAATTTTGCTCAAAGTTTGCATTAAGGTGTTTTCCCTATTTTGTTCTAGAAACTCCTTTGATACGGTTTGTGTAACGATCGGTACTACTTTGGCTTCCCTGTTTTTGGTCTTTCCGTTGACCTTTACTTCCTCTAGTTCAGTGGCAGCTTCAAGTAAAAAAAAAATTATTTCCTTTATGTTTTGCTGTACTTCAACATTCATGGTTGCAGGATGGCAGCCAATATGTGATACGGTAAAGGTGTAAGTACCTTCAGCTACATTGTTTATCGTAAATGCTCCATCTTCCGTAGAAACGGCATACAAGTTTTTACTAACAATAGTGGCGCCTTGTGCCGGTGATAAGTCTTTAGCATGTAACACAACACCCTTAATTTGATAAGTATTTTGTGCAAGTGCCATTGAGTATAGACCAAAGAATAGCCATATACCCAGTATTTTATAAAACATAATAATGAACTATAAGAGTTGAATAGTTGCTCTTTTAAAAAGCAAAATGATAGAGGTGGGTTTAGCTTAAAAGTGTATGAATTGAGTCTATATAGCCAAATAGTATAAGGCATATAGATCAGACGACTTTTAGCATAATTTGTAGTGAAACTTATAGCAATACAGGTGGAGGTCTAGAGAATAGTGCCTTGGTAACAATAGGACTATCTATTGTAAAACGGTAATTGGTGACAATTTCAAGTGGTATTATAAATTCAGGATTCTCTATTCCGAAATCGCTTGAACTGGGAGAAATAGTTGGGGTAAAGTTATTTATTATAGCATGATCGCAAATAATGCAAGTATCATGCTCTTGTTCATCATTTGAATGGGATAAAACATGTAGTCCAGACACATTCGTGAAAAGATAAAGTACTAGAAGTATTCTAGTTATACTATGTTTTATACGACTACCCTTCATTGAAAATTTATGATTGTAATAAGCTTTAATGATCTATATCTTTTCCTGTCCAATAATTTTTAAAAACTCATTACGTATATCGGTCTCTGAAAAACGACCGCCATACTCTAAGGTTGTGGTAAAACTGCTCTGGTCCTTAATCCCTCTAGAAGATACACAAAGGTGCTTTGCGGTTACTGAAACAATAACGTCTTCAGTACCCAAAGCTTCTTGCAGGTCGTTTAAGATTTGAAGAACCAGTCTTTCTTGAACCTGAGGACGACGAGCATAATAATCTACTAAACGATTGATTTTTGACAATCCGATAACCTTTTTTTGGGGAATATATGCCACATGGGCATACCCCACTATGGGTAAAAAATGATGTTCACATGATGAATCTATTGTGATGTTTTGTTCAATAAGCATTTTCTTGTATTCATACTTATTTTCAAAAACTGAAAGCTTAGGTTTGTTTTTTGGGTTTAAACCATAAAACAATTCTTTTACATACATTTTTGCGAAACGGTATGGCGTACCGGATAAACTATCATCGGTTAAATCTAAACCTAGCTCTTCCATGATTTTGGCAAAATGATGCTGAATGTTTTCTATTTTTTCATCATCGCTTTTAGCAAAAGCATCAGTTCTTAATGGGGTTTCTATGCTTGAGGAAAAGTGGTTATCCCCTACTATCTCTATTTGTTCTTTATCCTTCATTTACACAGCAATTATCTGTAGTACATTTACAATGATTTCTATTATACAAATGCAGTATTACCAAAGCAAGGGCGGGTATATATATAACAAATTCTGGTATTGGGAAAAGGTCTAATTTTTCATTTAGAATTATTACCGCCAGTACAGACCAACTTAACCAAAGCATTGGTTTTATCCATTTTACTGTTGTGTTTTTTGTTGACCAAAATATGGCAAGAAATGAAATAGCCAAGAACACGTAATCTAAAGATTTCCACCACACAGGCGGACCACTGTAAAAGGTTGCTGCGCTAGCTTGAGCCAGAAATAGAAATGGAGTGGCAATACAATGTACAAGACATAAGGAACTGGCAAAAGTTCCTACAATGTCAGATTTTTGTTTAATTAATAGCATTGATGTTATTGTTAATACAACTGAGTTGCAAATGTAATCATAATATTTGTTAATGCAACAAAGTTGCGTTATATTTGTTTTATGGGAGTAATTAGAAAAACAAAGTCTGTCGAGATTTTACTTAATGAGTTTAGTACAGGCTCAGTAGCCATTTCTGCAAAAGCTTTAATTGAGCAGTTAGGAGATATGTTCAATAAAACCACTATTTATCGTGTGTTGGATAAGTTGGAAGATGATGGAGTTCTACACTCTTTTTTAGGGAAAGATGGATTAAAATGGTATGCAAAATGCAATGGCTGTACCTCTAAAGAACATAAAGATGTTCATCCACATTTTCAATGTTTACAATGTGGTAAGGTAGATTGTTTGCCCGTACATGTATCACTTCCCGAAATTCCAAACAGAAAAATAGAGATATCACAATTATTGATACAAGGTAAGTGCGAAGCATGTTTCGTTTAAATTAACTTGCGGTCAAGAAATGGTGAGCCGTTTGTCAATAATTAGTACAGTCTTGGCAGGTATAAACCTAAGAAGGTTATAAGGAACAAAAGGCTAGAAGAAATTCTAGCCTTTTACTTTTGTGGTAAACACTGGTTTAACAGGATATTTTAAGCACCTGTTTTTATAGATAAATGTATTGAATAAGCGAGGTTTCAATGTCTTGTTTCAACATTTGAAGACCTTTTTAAACCGTTCAACCGAATTAATTTTTCATTTTGAGACAATAGGATACTTTTCCCTCTTTAAACTCGAAAAGTATGAAGCTCGAACTAGTTATTGTAGATGACTCTCATCTTTGGTTGTCCTTGGCTGAAAAGTTGGCTACAACCCACCCTTTAGTAGGTAAAATAACCACTTTTGATGATTCTTATGATGCATGGGTACATATACAAATCAACAAACCTCAGTTTGTAATTTCAGATATAGAAATGCCTGGTATGAACGGACTCTCATTTTTGGAAATGTTCAGTGATAGATTACCATTTATATCTACCTCAACCAAACAAGAATTTGAAGTAGTGGCAAAAGAGCTTGGTTGTATAGATTTTGTAGCAAAACCTTTTTCAAAATCAGATATTCATAATGCAATTGATGAGGTTTATAGCCACATGTTTGGCGAAAAAGTAAGTAATTATAAGTAGGTTGTCGTGTAACTATAAATGTCTAGTTATACCTGCTTTTTGCAGAAGATTCTATACAAGTACTTGTTTGTAACAATTGTATTTGAATTTGACAGAGATTCTTCAAAGATTGAGTTGTATGTAATTAATTTATTTGTAGTGCGTTATAGAATTTCTAAAATTCTTAAACCATTAACAAATGAATTTCAAAACTTTATCATTAGTAGCATTACTTTTAATACTTTCAAATTTATCTGCACAACACAAAGGTACAGTGACCTTTAAAATTGGAGATGTTAAAGAGGGTATAGTAGAAAATAAGGGTAGCAAGATTCTATTTACAGTAGAAGGTACAGAAACCGCTAAAATTGCACATGAAGAAATTGAGCATATAAAGACAGGTGACATTGAATATTTTAGAACCTCCGCAAAATCTAAAAAATTAGAGGAATATCAAGTTATGGTTTATGGCAGTACTATGCTTTTGGCCAAAAATATTCAAACCAATTATGGTAGTATACAAACTGATTACGATACCTATTCTGTACAAAGTGGAAACTTAACCGCTAGTCAAACAAAACAGGTATCAAGAAGAGTTGTAAGGGGACCAAGTACCAGAGGTACTATTATTAAATACTTCATTAAAAAGCCAGGTTCGGATCTTGAACAAGTATATAGGTTAGTTGTCGGCGATGTAGATTGGATCGGATACAAGAAAAAGGTGAAGAAGCAATTAGGAGACTGCAAAACACTTATTGATAAAATGAACAATGGGGACTTTAAAGATGATGAATACGGGAAAGGAGCAGAATTAGCAGCTATTGTCCTGTATTATAATCAAAACTGTAGTAAGTAATTAAATACGCTCCTTGAACATTGTCAAAATAGTCAACAATCAATATATCAAAGCCTATAGTAATCTATAGGCTTTTATTTTTATAGTATATTGCATCTTAAGCTATAAAGGCTGTTAAATATAGTAGTACGGATTATTATAGATAAAGGAATTAATATAGATTAATGGGGCAAGAACCATCTATTTGTGAAGAGCAGGTTTACAATCAAGTGTATAGAACCCATGCAGAAAGTTTACGTAATTACTTGTATTACAAATTTGGGGATATGCAACGTGCAGAGGATATTGTGCATGATTCGTTCGTGAAATTGTGGTCTAAATGTAGTTCCGTACTTTACAATAGGGTAGCTGGTTTTTTATATAAAATGGCAAGAAACCTTATGATAGATACGCTCCGTAATAAAAAAGTAGCATTAAAATTTGAAAGGGGTTTAGTGCTTGAACAAGAGAATGAAGACCCTTATTTTAAACTTAGAACCAAAGAGTTTAGGTTAAAGCTTGAAACTGTTATATCTAATCTGCCAGAAAAGCAAAGAGAAGCTTTTTTAATGAACAGGATAGATAAATTAACCTATAAAGAAATTGCATTAAGATTAGAAGTTAGTGAAACAGCAATTGAGAAACGCATTTCAAAAGCATTGATAAAATTGAACAATATTTCAGAAATTAAAGATTTTTCAATTTAAAGGGTTGGTTATATAGTTTTTCAAACGTATTACTGGTATGAGCAAGCATTTAGAAGATAATAATTTAATTGCCCGTTGGATGGATGATCGTTTAAGTGACGAGGAGAAAGAACAACTGAAAGCATCGGGTGAATTAGATGCGCTCAAAACGGTTATAGATGATATTGATACTTGGAAAGTTAAACCATTTAATGCAGATGCGGGTTTGTCCAGATTAAAAGAAGCGAATGCTACGGTTTTACCGATTAAAAAATCTACAAATAAAAATTGGTTGGGTATTGCCGCAGGTTTGGCCGTATTATTTACATGTAGCATCGTTGGGTATTTTATGTCTACCGGGGCAACTACCATCACAACCGAAATTGCAGAAAATAAAACAATAGACTTGCCATTGGGTTCTCAAGTAGCAATTGATGCTGGTTCTAGTATTACGTATAATGAAAACAAATGGGAAGAAAGTAGGCTTGTTACACTTAAGGGCCAAGCTTACTTTAAGGTGACCAGTGGGTCACCATTTGTGGTCAATACACCTACAGCACAAGTTTCGGTTTTAGGAACACAATTCAATATCAATACACAAAACGATCAATTTAAAGTGTATTGTTATGAAGGTAAAATAAAAGTTTCATACCAAGAAAAAGACAAAATAATAACCATGGGTCAAAGCGTAACGCTGCATAATGGAGAACTTCAATTAACAACCCATCAATTGTCTCGTCCAGATTGGATGAGCGGTATTGGCAATTACGAAAAAACACCGCTAAAGAATGTAATTGCTGATGTTAAACGATATTATAATGTGGAAATAGATCTTCCCAAAGCTTATGAGTCATTACAATTTACAGGAACAATAGAACATAAAGATTTGCAACATACTCTTACCACTATTTTTACCACTATGGAGATTGAATACAGGATTAAAGACCGTAATAAGGTTATTTTTGAATAACATTGAATCAGTTAAAGCCTAGTATGATAAGTTATAAACAGAAAAAGAGTGCAATAATAACGGTTCTCCTTAGTATTTTTTTCTGTATATTTTATCATCATTCTGCATATTCACAAAATGAACCTGCTTTAAAGTTGGTTGATCGTTTAGAGCAACTCAAAGATGTTTACAATGTAGATTTTACTTATAACCATACCCTTTTAGCCCCAGTAGTTCTACCCTCTAATTTTAAATGTGATAATTTAATTCATTGCATAAATGCTATTAAAGAAATAGCTCCTGTCAAATTTGTAAAGAACGGGGCCAATTCCTTTATGATTATTCCAGTTAGGCAAAATATAACATTTACGGTAGTAGATTCAGAAACTGAAGAATTTGTAAGTAATGTTACCATTCGGATAAATTCTGGAGAAGAACGGTTTTTATATCCTATAAAATCTACTTATACCATTAAGAATTTATTTCCATTAGATTCCGTTCATATCCATTCGGCTTTTTATAATACCATACATATGAAAGCCATGGATCTAAATGAACTAAAATCTCCATTGCGACTACAACACGAAATGATTCATTTAAATGAGGTGCAGATAACAGATTATTTGACCAGGGGGGTCAACGCTAAAATTAGCGATAATACGTTTCAAATAAACATGGAATCTTTGGGTTTGCTTGCGGGTGAAACAGACGGAGATGTTTTTAATGTAGTTAAAAATATACCTGGTGTACATACCCCCAGTGGTAAACCAGGTAGTTTAAATTTTAGGGGCAATACCTTTGATCAGTCCCTTATTGAAATTGATGATATCCCTATATACCATAATGGACATTTTTTTGGGGCTATCGCACCGTATAACCCAACTACTGTAAGTAAAATTGAGATTCAAAGAAATACGCTTTCTGCCAAATGGGGAGGTCGTGTTGGCGGACTTATTCACATGACCACAAAAAACAAGGTGCCAGATTCAACTTCTTATACCGTTCAAGCGAATACGGTTTATGCTGGTGCAACGGCAGAAGTACCTTTGGTAAAAGATAAACTTGCACTTTATGTGGCAGGTAGATCCAACTACCCAGGAGTTAACTCACCTAAATTAAGGGCTTTTTCAAATTTAAATTTTCAAGGCAGTCGGTTAGAATCTGTTGCCAACGATGTAAATAGTGATTATTTTAAAGTTGGCTTTTATGATATAAATTCAAAATTGATTTATGATATTAATGAGAATCATAAAGCAACAATTAGTTATATAAATATACAGAATAGACTGTCTGCAGTTTTAGAGGATTCGGATGATAAAGATAACAGGGATTTCAGGGATTTATATTTGGATAATTGGGGAATGACTATAAAATGGGAAGGTACATTTTCGGACAGATTAAGTGCACAGGCAAGAGTAAGTACATCGTCCTTGTATATTGATAATAAAAGTGAGGGCTTTTCTGCAGATGTACGCTCAAGTTTTGAAAAATATTCAAATACGATAAACGATACTCGGTTTATTAGCGAAGTTCAGCTACAATTGAACGAGAATACTACTTTAGAAACCGGGTACACCCTTACCGATTATAATTTACGGTTTGATCAGCGAAATGATGAAAATAGTGTTGACAGTCGTAGGGATCAAAATGCATTGACCCATAGTACTTTCATTTCATACAATAAAAACTGGAATGATAAAGTGACGGCCAATTTAGGCATGCATGCAGACTATTTTGAACCCAATAAAAGATTTTATGCGGATCCCAGATTATCAGTAAATATAAGTCTTAGTGATGCATTGTATTTAAAAACTTCTGCCGGTCGTTCACATCAATTTATTCAAAAAAAACTACGTGACGATTTTGATGATTTTAATGATCAATCTCAATTTTGGTATCTGCCAGATGCAACTACATCCGTTTTAGAGGGCTACCAAGCCATGATAGGAGCTTTATACAATAGATCGGGCTGGCTGTTTGATGTAGAATTGTATAGTAGGAATACGAAAAACGTAACCGTACAGACCAACACCAGTACACTTGAAGAAGGAAAGTTAAAAAGCAAAGGGGCTGATCTATTTATAAAAAAGCGGTGGAATAATTTTGAATCGTTATTCAGTTATTCATTAAGTGAGGTAGATACCGAATTTGATACTGATTTACCCATTTTTTTTGACCAACGCCATATCTTACACGTTACGGGTTTATGGCACTTAGATCCTTTTAATTTGGCGGTGACCTGGGGTTACTTTTCAGGTATGCCGGTAGTTGTTCCAGATTTTGATGAAGACAGCAATACCTCACAAAATAGTTTGGATATAGCGTATACAGAACGTTTTCCAAGTATGCATCAATTTGATGTTTCTGCCACGTATGGCTTTACGAACACTAAGAAAAGTTGGAAAGGAATTGTGGGCTTGTCAATCGTTAATTTATTTGATCAGGACAATATTGTCAATATTTTTCAAAATGAACCACCTGTAGATGAACCTTATCGTAAAACTATTGGTTTTGCCCCCAACCTACAGTTTAGCATACATTTTTAATAACTAATTATACTTCAAATACTACTTTGGTTTTTCCATTAATTAGGTAGTAAATCAATAGAATTTATTTTTTTTCAAAAAGAGGGTTGGGTATATGTACTACCTCAGCGTATTAAGGGAAAGGCACAAAAGGCCTTCAGTTAAACATTAACCTTTAATACAGAAATTTATGAGAAATTATAATTTAAGATGGGTGTTGATTATCCTATCGGTGATCCTACTACAGGCTTGTGCAAAAGATGAGTTAGACGTACTTGAAATTAGTGAAACGGACACAGATGATTTTGAAACAGTGGCCCAAGACTCTTTGACCGCTAGAAGGCAAAATAACCGTAACAATGGCTTGAACCCATCTGAGGAGACTGTGCAATTAATTGTGGATTGGAATGATCTTTGGCTGGTTTTGGATAGATATACTGATGGCTTAAGACCTAATACTACAGCAAGAGCTTTAGCCTACATTCATTTGGCCGGGTACGAAACTGCCGTAGCGGATATGGATGGTTATGGATCTACACAAGGTCAATTACAGGGCTTTAATCTTGATTTAGATGAAAGAGCAAATAACGTAGATAGAAATTTGGCACTTAACACATGTTACGCCTTGGTAATGGACCATTTTATGTTCAATGTTTCCAATAATGCAAAAGCGGGTATTGCAACTTTAGAGGATGAGTTGGCAGATGAACTAACGGAAGAACTTTCCCAAGAAGAAATTGAGAATTCCATAGCATGGGGGACTTTGGTCGCAGAAAGTGTAATTGCCTATAGCCAAACCGATACCGAAGCAGAATCTCAACAGTTAGACCCTAATCCTGCATCATATGTAGCACCTGTTGGTGAAGGCTTATGGGCGGCATCTGAAGGAGAAAGTGCGTGGTTTCCTTATTGGAACAGGGTAAGAACATTTGTGATCAGTCCGGAACAGACCTCTAGCACACCGCCGCCATTTTCCCACAACACTAATAGAAATAGTGGCTATTATGAGCAAATGGAAGAAGTTGAGATTTCTGCTACAACCGCTAGGTTATCAGATAACGAAGATCTTTGGATAGCCGAATTTTGGTCAGATGATGTAGAAGGGTTAATGATGAGTCCTCCTGGTAGACAGTTTTCCATTGCCAATCAATTAATTGAACAGGAAGACTTGGATTTTGAACAAGCATTGGAGTTGTTGCTGAAACTTGGTTTTGCAACTAATGATGCTGCGGTTTCTGCTTGGGATGATAAATACACCTATAATTCAGAAAGACCAAGTAGATTTATTCTGGAGTACATCAACGATGATTTTCAAACAAATTTAGCACGATTCATTTCCAGCCCCAATCCAGCTTTTCCGGCTTATCCGTCAGGGCATGCTACATTTGCAGCGGCGGCATCGGGAGTTTTTATAGACATATTTGGGGGAGACGCCATTAACTTTACCGATAGAACCCATGCCGGAAGATCAGATTTTGATGGCACCCCTAGAAGGTTCAGTTCTTTTACGGAAATGGCCGAAGAAAATGGATATTCTAGAATACCATTGGGTGTACATATACAAGCTGATAGTGATGAAGGCGCTCGTTTAGGTTATGAGATTTCAGCTGCAGTGAACAACTTTAGTTTATCCCCTAATTTTTAATTCTTAACCCTTGGATTGTAGAAGTTTCGCCAGTAATGGCGAAGCTGTTGCAATACCATATTCCTACCGTTACCCTACCCTAATTTATTTGACCTATATGACAGAAAACTACTTTTTAATTTTTATCAATCTTTTAAAAAACAATGTAATATGAAAAAGTGTTTTGTCCCAATTTGCTTACTAGTGATTATTTTAAGTTCGTGTAGTAAAGATGAATATATAGATATAACCGAAGAAGAACAACTATTGGTCAATGATGAAAATAATGATACGGTTGTTGATGATAATGAAGAAAATACTAATGACCTTGCTGTTGATTCATCTATTTTAGCCTTGCCAGGTTCTCCATTCAATTATGCCAATATACTTTTGCCGGATTTCTTTTTAGATAACGATGTTAGAAATGAAGATAATACTCCTAATAATAACGAAATAACAGATAATGGAGCAACTTTAGGCAGGGTGTTGTTCTATGATACTAATTTATCTAGGAACAATACTATTTCTTGCGCGTCTTGCCATATTCAAGAACATGGTTTTTCTGATCCTACCGCCTTAAGTACAGGGTTTGATGGTGAATTAACTTCTAGGAATTCCATGGGGCTTGCAAATGCCAGGTTTTATGAAAATGGAAGGTTTTTTTGGGACGAAAGAGCGGTTAGTCTAGAAGAGCAAACATTGGTTCCAATTCAAGACCTAGTGGAAATGGGACTAACTTTGCCTGAATTGGAAGCAAAACTGTCGGTCGTAGATTATTATGAAGCTTTATTCACTAATGCCTTCGGTGATGACAATGTTACCAGTGAGCGTATAGCATTGGCGTTATCTCAATTTATACGTTCTATGGTTTCATATGAATCTAAATTTGATGAAGGTTTGGCACAAGTAAACGATATAGATGACAACTTTCCAAATTTTACAGATTCAGAAAATAGAGGTAAGCAACTTTTTATGAGCAACCAGACCAGATGTTTTGATTGTCATGCTACCAATGTTTTTGTGGGTGATGCTGCTAGAAACAACGGGCTAGATGCTACTATTACAGATCCGGGCGTAGGCGGTATAACCGGTAATAATAATGATTTGGGTGAATTTAAAGTGCCATCTTTAAGAAACATTGCTTTAACAGGACCTTACATGCACGATGGTAGATTTGAAACTCTTGAAGAGGTTATTGAACATTACAATAGCGGTGTACAGAACAACCCAAATTTGGATAATAGACTTACTCAAGGAAATAACGTTCGCCGATTGAACTTATCCGATAATGACAAACAAGCATTAGTTGATTTTCTACATACCTTGACCGATACAAAGTTTATCACAGATGAGAAATATGCCGATCCGTTTATAGAGAATTAACCATTCATTTATTTCAATAGGTTTATAATTTAAATTAATATAATTAGTTAAAAAATCTTTTAAGCTAAGCTGTATTATTGGTTTGATGTAAATTTGGCGTTCAATTTAAAAAAAGCTCAATACTAAAACTCTTATTCTACCTCTTTTATACGCACTCTAGCAAGTGTTAAACGTAATGTTTATTAGGTATTTATAAGAAAAATTGGGTTTAATGAATAGAATGAAATTTACTTAGTCTAATACATAAAAAATGAATTATGAAGTATAAAATGTTAATAGCTGTTTTGGCAATTTTTAGCACAACGGCATATGGGCAATGGCAAGTCTCGGCAAGTTCTGGCTATGCCGTTGGAAGTGCAGGTATGAAATTGGGAGAACGAATTACGACAACGGAAACAGAAAACTCATATGGCAGTTATGGAGAAGGCACAAACTTTCAACTTAGAGGCACCTATTTTTTTGACGACTCTTTCGGTTTTGATCTTGGAGTAGGTTATTTGCATGGTGCTGACCAGGATATTTCTGTTGTTAGTTTACCGGATACAGAAGTGAATGCTGTTGCAAGGGCAAGGGCATTTGGTGCTTCCGCATCCGTGGTATATAAATTTACCAATAATATATATGGACGTTTTGGAGCACTATTAAAATTGGGAGGTAAAACGGAAGGTGTCATTTATCAAAAATCTGTTTTTTCTGAAGCCGAAGCCGAGGCTTTTGGTGTACCGGAAGGCTCTTATTCCGAAACGAACTATAAAGAGGATTTTCATGGACATTTTCCTTTAGGGTTCGTGGGAGCTCTTGGATATAAATATGATTTAGATGATAATTTTAGCCTGTTTGTAGAAGCTGAATATTACGGTATTAGTTTAAAGCGTAAAGATTCTGAAATATCGGAATTCAATACAGATGTAAAACTACCTGATGGTACTGTAGCGGTTAGTGGGCTATATACCATTGATAATTTGCCAGAAGGTGTAAATAGAACTACTACGTACGTAGATAACCTATCGAATACCAATACTGATACATCTAAAGAACTGTCCCAAAAAGTACCATATTCTTCTTTTGGATTAAATATTGGTATTACTTACAAATTTAATAAAGCCACGAATTAAGTTTTCATTATTAATCTTCTACAAAAAAAAGAACCCCCTGTTTAAGATAAACAGGGGGTTCTTAGCAAATAACTCAAAATGAAAATAAACGTATTCGGGGGGAATACGTTTATATGGAAGGTTTATTTTAACAAACCAAGTATACCTTCCAATTCGGTTAAATTAAGGCTAGCGTTATTATCAGTGTCCAATACATCAAAATTTTCAGAAACTTCGCCAATAGCTTCAGTTGAGCTAATAGCTTGATCATTGTTGGTATCCAATAGGCTAAATAAGCTCGCCACCTGCTGTACCGTAGAATTAGAACTTAGTGAGCTTAATAATGTAGCAGCATCGGACATAGATGAGGTGTTCATGTTCTTTACACTGTTACAACTGGTTATTGAAGCAATAATGATAAACGTTGCAATTACTTTTTTCATGGTTATGTGTTTTAATATTTATGTGTTACAAAAGTATATTTACCTCTTAGTAAGTGAAAACAATATATACCAATAGTGTAATTATTACTACGTATCTATAGAATCAATAGATGAAAAATTTTGTAATACTTAATTGTTGGCATCGGCCTTAAACCAAATATTAATGGAGACTTCTTCGGGTCGCTGATCTTGTGGTGGTGTGCCTTGAGAACCTCCTCTACCTCCACCGCCAGGACCTCCAGCTTGACCACCTCTGCCACCTCCAGATCGGCTACCTTGACCTCCACCACCAAAACTTACATTTGGGCTTTCAGTTTTTGTTTCGGATGTTATTTTTGGAGTCACAATACCAATGGATAATTTGGATAGCTTGGTGTCATTATCAGCAATGCTATTTTTTGGTATTTTTAAGTGATAATGAAGTTCTTTTGAAGCTTCGTCAAAATTGTAGTTTATGGTAACACCTAGATTGTTTAGGTCTAAATGAAATTCTTCTTCATGGTCAAAATTAATAAAGCGTGCCGTTCTGGGCATTTCTTCCAATAGCTTGTTCATGTCCGGTCCTTTCCGCTCTTGTTCATCCGTATTTTTACGAGAATTATTATCTCTTTCATTTCGTTCTGGACGTTTTGGCGGAGTACTATTGATTGGATATTGAATGGAAACATTTTTCTTCTTTTTTCCTTTAACATCAAAATACACGTAAAAGCCCTGGTGCAACATAGACATCATAGTAGCTTGGTCTGCTGTACTTAATTGGACCATAATATGTTCTTCGTCTATAATGCTTTGATAAGTAATGTTATCCTCTGTATTTTGAGCTTGGCCAATTGCCCAACTAAATACCAATAATAGCGTAGTATATATTTTCATTTTTTTGATCTTAGTAATTTTGGAATGGTAAACCTATTTATAAAACAAAGACTAAAGAGGAATTTTAAGTGTATGCCATAAGATTTAAAGCGAATGCCTGAACCTTTACCGGTTACATATTTGAACAATGCTAGTTGCTTATATTTCATCATGTAGATGAATTTTAAAAATAGAAAAGCTCCAATATTGCTATTGGAGCCCTTCGTCATCAATCAATCAATCAAAAAAACTATCTTTAATTATAGACCTAATGCGGTTATTGCATCGTCGTCTTTTGTAAATGCATACGCACGCCACGGTCTATTGTAATTTGTAAATCTCCACAGCACATCTCCGTCGCTATTAACTTCCCAAATAGCACCTGTGCCTTCGCAGATAAGGGTGTTTCCATTGCTCATTCTAACCCCACTACCTAAACCATTACTATATAAATCGGTATCTGTGAATTCCCATATTAATTCAGGCTCATTATCTTGACCGGCTACCAGTTCATAAGGCGGACTCAATTGGTATTCTGCTACTGCAGATTGGTTGTCGTACTTATTATTTACAAATACCAACATCTTATTATCATCAAAAAGATTAGGATAATGTACCCTGTTCATGGTCACTTCACCAACATTGTCATAAGTAAGGGGGTTTCCAAAACGGTAAACCAGGTCACCACCTAAATTATAGTTTCCGCCGGTATTGGTGGCAGCCTCTTCTGTTGAGGTGCTATGATCAATAACCCAAACCTCGCTATAAAAGTTAACGGTCATGTATAAAAGGTCGTTCGTTTCATCTAGGGTTATACCGTTTACATGCATAATGTCACCATCAGTTTGATCATTATTATAATTGATGTCAATAAGGTTGGGAACATCGGCAACGACACCAAAGTTTAATTTGCTTTCATCATAATCTTGAACAATATGGTCCGTAGCATGCCACTCCCAAACTATTTCTTGGGTTAATGGATTCATTTCAATAATAGCTTCAGGATAAATATTAAAATTACCCGAAAATCCCATCTCGGCAGCATCTGCAGCACTTACTTCTTCCCATACGGGAAATATGATATTTCCGTTCGATAAGTAATTAACATCATGATGTGAGATGTAGGTACTAGTAGAATAGTCCACTTCCCATTCAATGGATTGGTCAGCATTTATTTTTCTAAAACCGCCACCATAACCACCAAAGGTTATCTGTGGATTATCAGCTTTTATGGTAGTTACCAAGCTGCCATCAGATTGAAGCATGGCATCATTACCCAGTTGGTCACCATTGAAATCCCAATCAAATAAGGTATTACCATCATGATCAATTAAATATACCCCATTGTCCGGTGCAACGGCTAAAATATAGGAGTCACTGTCCACAGTACTACTTGCTTCATTGGTGTCGCTAGTATCATCTGTTGTTTCTTCTTCGGTGATTGAAACATCATCGGAATCATTACTGCAAGAGGTTAAGAAAAGCAGGCATACGAATAATGCAGTTGTTCCTAAGTTAAGATTCATTTTTTTCATCGATTTTAATTTTTAGGGTTGTTATACGGTTTAAGCATCTAAGTAGGTATAGATACCAGTCTCCGTTTAGATTTTAAATGTAGTTCGAAGTTTAAATGAAAATGAAGCTACTCAGCGAATGGAGTGTATAATTCAGTAAAAGACCCTTTTGTATAAGTGAAATTTTTTAGCCTTTTGTCATCTTAAAATGGCATTTTCTGCAATTGGTCAAAACGGATTAAATTAAGATATAATTAGTATAATTTTTGATTTTATGTACTGATGGTTTATTAATTTTGCGCCCTTAAATTATCAAGAATCTCAAATAGAGATAGCAACCTGCAATAACGAGCAAGGTGCTAAAAGCGATAAGCCAATACCTTGGAAAAAACGTTAAATCCTTCCTATTGTATTTGCTATAGCTCTAAACCTGATTCTACAAATAACCATATATGACTCAAGTAAAAGCTGTTACAGCCAATGCAAAGGCACTTATTCCATTTTTAATATTCATTGCAATATTTCTAGGCGTAGGCATTTTTCAAAATGATTTTTATGCCCTACCCGCTCCTATTGCCGTAATTGCTGGTATACTGGTAGCATTTCTCATGTTTAAGCAATCTATGAAGGAGAAAATTGCCATTCTTTTAGAAGGGTGCGGTAATGATAAAATTTTGACCATGTGTCTTATATACTTATTGGCAGGAGCATTTGCAGCGACAACCAAAGCTATGGGCAGTGTAGATGCTATTGTTCATTTAGGTCTGGATGTTATCAGCGGACACTATATATATGTAGGTGTGTTTGTAATTGCTGCATTTTTGTCTATTTCTACGGGTACCTCTGTTGGCGCTATAGTAGCGCTGGCTCCAATTGTAATTGGTTTTGCGGATACCGGTAATTTTTCGCTGGGTATTTTGTGCGGTGCCTTGTTAGGAGGTTCCATGTTCGGTGATAATCTTTCGGTAATTTCAGATACCACCATTGCCGCTACACAATCACTGAATGTAAAAATGAGTGATAAGTTCAAGGCGAATATCAAAATAGCCGTACCTGCTGCCATTATAAGTATGGCCATTTTAATGTATGAAGGTCTAACCATGAATACCGTAGGAATGGAAATGGAAGAGTATCATTATTCCATTCTTAAAATTTTGCCTTATTTAATTGTAATTATACTTTCAGTAATAGGTGTGAACGTTTTTGTGACGCTTGTATTGGGCGCAATTTCGGCTGGGATCTTAGGTGTCTTTTATGGTGATTTCACAGTGTTGGAATTTACAAGAATATCATATACAGGCTTTACCAATATGACGGAGATATTTCTTTTATCATTATTAACGGGTGGTTTGGCCGCTTTGGTGACGTACAATGGCGGTATAGCGTTTATACTATTAAAAATTAAAACTTTTGTAAAAAGTAAGAAGTCGGCACAGTTTGGTATTGCAACATTGGTATCAACTATTAATATGGCAATTGCGAACAATACGGTCTCCATAATTATATCTGGACCCATTGCTAAATCTATTAATGATGAGTATGCTTTAGAGAACAAACAGACTGCATCTATCTTAGATGTCTTTGCTTGTATAACTCAAGGATTATTGCCTTATGGAGCCCAGGTGCTTATGATTTTGAGCTTTGCAAAGGGTAGTATAACTTATTTGGACCTTGTAAGTAATACTTGGTATCTATTGTTATTATTGGTGTCTACTGTGTTGTTTGTAGGATTAAAATCTAAGAAGTAAATAGCCTACAGGAATATTAAAAAACATTCTCAATAGCATTAAAATAAGGTATAATAAAATGTAGCGATTAACTTTTTATCAAATTCTCTAAATCTTCAGGTGTTCTAGGTAAGTCCGAACTTAACACTTCACAACCATCTTCCGTGATTAATATCATATCTTCTGTAAATACTGAAATATTGATATCATGATTATAATACCACGGCTCTACAGTAAATACCATGCCTGGTTTTAAAGGAGCATTAGATAAGTTTGGATCGCCTGTTGATAAGCCTAAATGGTGACCAAAAAACAAACCTACTTGCATATATTTTTTTGAGTGTTCAGGAATAATGGTATTGGTGAATTTCTGCACATCCTTAAAGGTTATTCCTGGTTTTAAAAACTTAATAATTTCATCAGCAATTTTGGTTTCCATCATCAGAATCTCTTTTTGTTCATTTGTGAATTTACCAGAAACCGGAAATGTTCTTCCTATATCACTTACGTATTGCTCATATTCGCACCCTACATCAAAAATAACAAGATCTCCATTTTGCATAATACGGTTTCTCCGATTATAATGTGTTGCTAAAATTCTCCAGGGCCAATGAGAGTTTGGTCCGGATTTTATGATGGACCCAAAAGCCAACCTTTGAGAACCATTTTTCTTGAAATCTCCTTCTAAAACGCCTTCTAAATAACGTTCGTCTATTCCTGGTTTTATAGCTTTTGCCGCCTCATTAATGCCTTTAACTGTTATATTTGCCGCCTGTTTTAAGAATTTTACTTCATTTTCAGATTTTATCATACGTACTTTGGCAATTGCTTCGTAGATATTTTCAAAACTTAAATCTGTATGTTTCTTTTTGATTGCCTCTAAAAGAACTTGAACAGGAGAATAGGTAGCTATGTAGTCATTGGGTGCAAATTTTACTTCGCCAGGTCTACCGTTATTTATTAATATTTTAGATTTATTGGAATTTTCTAAATTCAACAGATTAGTAAAATCTTCCATGGAAGCGAGTGGGATACCTGTTCTGTTTATGATATTTTTATCATATAATAGAGGTCTTAAGGGAAAATCATTTTTTCTAGAACTGTTTTCAAACCGTATATCCTGTTCTGGGGTATAGATAGTAACTTTTTGATTATTCAAGTTCAAAACTAAAATGGCATTTGGCAATTCTAAACCGGTAAAGTAATAAAAATCATCTGTTTGCCTAAATGTTTCACCAATTGAAAATCCGTCTTTTGCGGGTATTAATACTAGCCCTTTTTTATTTGATTGGGCTAATTCTGTCATCAGGTTTTCTCGTCTAGTGTTTAATTCTTCTTTTGTAAAAGGTAAATTAGTCCACTCAAAATAAGATTGCACGGGTGTTTGACCATTTACAACCACCATAGCTAAAATTGATACTAAACATGTTAAAATTACTTTCATTTTCTACTTTTACTTAGGTTGGTTATCAGAAGTGCTATGCTCAGTTAAGTAATGTGCCAAAATTTTCTCAACGAGTTCATCTTTAGTTAAATGATGAAATACCGTTTTAACTTTCGTTCTAAGTTCATCTGAAATTTCTCTGTTCGGTTTTGTCTTAAATATTTTCTTGGCCCATAATAAAGTGTTGTTCTCTTCAATACTTTTGGCATCCGCTTTTTGATATTTAGAAAAGGAAATACCTAATTCTTTCTCAAAATCGAAAACCTCTGCAACCTCTTCTTTTTGTAAAATGGTCAAAGAAAGTCCCTTTGCCCCTGCTCTGGCCGTACGTCCACTTCTATGCACGTAGGCATCATAGGTGTCTGGTAAATGGTAATTTACTACGTAACCCAATTCTTTAACATCTATACCTCTGGCAGCTAAATCGGTAGCCACAAGAATTTTAATATGTCCCTCTCTAAATTGCCCCATAATGCGATCTCTAATGGGTTGAGATAGACTACCGTGCAACGCTCCCGAAGAAAATTTATTTATAGCCAATTTTTTTGCCAGTTTGTTTACGGCGGCCTTGGTCTTACAAAATATGATTCCGCTTTGTCCCTCTTTTGAATTCAAAAAATGAGTTAATACATCTAGTTTTTCAATGGGCTCCACAACTACATATTTATGATCAATGCCTTTATGACCAAGGGTAGACATATCAGCTTCAATATGCACCACATGTTTGGACATATAATTTTGCACCATTTGTTTAATAGCACCGGACATGGTTGCAGTGAATAGAAAAGTACGTCTAGCCTTAGGTATGCCAGCAATAATGGTATCTAAATCGTCTTTTAATGCAGTTACCATTTCATCGGCCTCATCTAAAACCAAATACTTCAGTTTAGTAATATCCAAAACTTCGCGTTTTACTAAATCAACTAATCTACCAGGTGTAGCGACAATAATTTGGGTAGGAGTTTTAAGTACCTCTATTTGGGGTTTAATGGGAATACCACCACATAAAGCAGCAATGGAAATATCAGGGTTATTTGAGGTATACGATATTAAGTTGGCATGAATCTGTTGTGCCAATTCTCTTGTTGGTGCTAAAATAACAGCTTGTACAGCTGTACTTTTGCTGTTTATCAATTGCAATAATGGTAGACCAAAAGCAGCGGTTTTTCCAGTTCCTGTTTTTGCTAAGGCAACAAGGTCATCCCTTTTGTCCAAAATTATAGGAATGCATTTCTTTTGAATAGTGGTGGGTTCGGTTATCTGTAATTCATCTAGACTTTTTTTTAAATCCTTAGAAATTCCTAAATCTGAAAATTGGCTTGGCATAAAATGATTTTAAACAAAGATAGGTACACTTTGGCTAGGGGCGGATATAATCGGTGGAAACGATTTTGTAAATTAATATTAATTAGAAGGTATGATCACTTATTTATATTTGTTCCCAAGTTATCCACCTCTCCATACCGTCTTTGTACCATTTATCGCCCTGTAAAAACAAGAGGTCATTACTGCGTTCTACCCTAAACTCAATAGGTTGGTTATAGATCAGTCCGTTTTTCCAACCAATAAAACACTTTATTAATTTATCGATTTCTTCATCTGTAGTTAAGTCCATATCCATTTTATAGAGCTGTTGGATCAATGGAATAATTTCTTCAGAACTATGGCTATCATAATGTATTAAAGGAGATAATCTAATAATCTGCTCATTGGGTTTATTGCCCGTTGCAGCTTTTAAGAACATCATAGCAATGTAATTGGCGGTGTCTGGCGGTTGATATAATATGGTTTTAGCTTGGTGCAGTACCGTTTCTTTAAAAAAATTAAATTGAGGTTTCCATTTTGAAAAATGGAATTTCTTTCTTCTGAATTGAAGCGCAATTTGTTTCCAGTTCCAAAAGTCCCTTTTAGAATCTGCTGACATTAAGGAATTGCTGGTACCTAAAGAAACAACGCGAATGGTATTTAGGTCAACACCCAATTTATACGCTTCAATGATTCCCGCTAAAATAGGATTGTTGAATCCGCCTAAGGCTCCGTCCCAAAGCTCATAGAATATATCGCTACCCTTAGACTTAAAGCGTGCAGGAAAATCAAAGTACTGTACCGGTGCATTTGAAGATGCGTTTATGGCCTGTGTAAGTCTAACGGAATCATCTCCTTCGGAATTCGATGAGAACGATTTGAAGAATTTTGCACGATTGTTCAGTGCATCGTATGTTGCAACAACAATTTTAAGTGAATCCTTACCAATGAGTTTTGGAAGTTCATCCATTTGTATTTTATCGATTTCGGGAAATAAGCTCTCAAACGCTTCCTTTTTTCTTTTGGTACTATATTTAGGTCCGAAACCTGCATTGAAGAGTCCGAGATAATCCACCGGAAAATAGCGGTCTTTAAAAGTATTTTTATGAAATATAAGCTCCCTGTTTCTTTTCTCCTTAAAAAGGGCAATTGCCTTGTCTAATGTATAATTTTCTGCCAATGCCGCCAATACGATACTGCCCCCTGAGTTTGCAATAATTAAATCAAATTTTTTAAGTATTTGGTGACCGTTTAAATTTCCGTAACGATCTTTTAAGGTAAGCAATTGAATTATTGCCCAACTTCCGCCGCCATCTAAAGATAGAATTTTATACATGTGTTATGGAATACCTACTAAGGTTAGATGATGTAGTAAATGAAAAGGACGTGGGAACTACCTTTATTAGACATCTTAAAGTTAGTGAATTATCAGATAGAGCCGTTATAGGATGTTCTTAGAATTTATGAGGATATTATATTTTAATACAGTCAATTAAAGTTCTGTTAATAAAAAAGAATGAACGTTCATTTTCTGTAACTTTGTACAAAGATTTTAATTCATGGCAGCACTTCAAAAAAGTATAGACAAACGTAACGCATTGATAAATGCAACTATAGAGCTTGTAAATAACGACGGCTTTCATGCAACGCCTATGAGCAAAATTGCTAAAATGGCCTGTGTTTCTCCTGCCACTATTTACCTCTATTATGAAAACAAGCAAGATTTGGTAAACAAGACATATTTAGAGGTGAAATCAAGTTATACTGCTTATGCTTTTGCTACTTATGATGAAACCATGTCGGTCAAAGAAGGTTTTGAAGTAATCTGGAAACGTATTGCTGAATTTAAACTGAAAGAAGATGCCTACGCCATGTTCTTGGCCCAATGTGATAATACGCCCATGATAGATGAAGAAAGCAGACAAGAAGGGATAAGGCATTTACAACCGTTGTTAGATTTATGGAAAAGAGGAATTAAAGAAGGAGTTATAAAACCCATGTCAGATTATATGTTGTATGCCTATGCTATAAATCCGCTTTCCTTTTTAACCATTGCTCAAAATCGTGGTGCCTTAGTTTTGGACGACAAACAGTTAGAACTAGCTTTTGAGGCAGCTTGGAGCAGTATAAAAGTATGCGAATAGGATGAATAAGACAGCTATTATTTTGGGAGCTTCTGGTTTAACGGGTGGCTTGCTTTTAGAGAAACTTATTGTTGATGATAGATATGAAAGCATAAAGTTGTTTTCAAGGTCTAGCATAAAGGGGTTGCCCAATAAAGTGAAGCAGTATATAGGCGATCTTTTAGAATTGGAACAGTTTAAAAATGATTTTACCGGTGATGAAGTCTATTGTTGTATAGGTACCACCGCAAAAAAGACTCCGGATAAATCTTTGTACAGAGACATTGATTATGGTATACCTGTAGCCGCGGCAAAATTGGCAAAGGCTAATCGAATAAACACTTTTTTGGTTATTTCCGCAATGGGCGCAAATAAGAAAAGTAACATTTTCTATAACCGTACTAAAGGAGAAATGGAGCAAGAGGTTTTAAATCAGGCAATACCGAGAACTTCCATTTTAAGACCTTCTTTAATAGGCGGGGAAAGAAACGAACAACGATTACTAGAAAAGATAGGTCTAGTAGTTTTTAAAGTAATTCAGCCCCTATTCATTGGTCCCTTAAAGAAATATAGAATAATTAATGCCGATAGTATTGCACAAGCAATGCTCAATTTGGCAAATACCACGAGTAATACCGATGTTATAATTACGTCGGATGATATAGAACAATTAGCAAAAACAACTTAATTAAAATTAGATAATGGAATTATTGGATAAATTGAATTGGAGATATGCAGCTAAAGCCATGAATGGTGAAAAAGTTGCTGAAGATAAAGTGGAACGCATATTAGAGGCGGCACGCTTGGCTCCTACTTCTAGTGGCTTACAGCCTTTTGAAATTATAGTGGTTAAGAATCAAGAAATAAAAGAACAGATTAGACCGGTAGCATGGAACCAATCTATGATTACAGATTGTTCTCACCTTTTGGTATTTGCCGCTTGGGACACGTATACCGAAGAACGTATTAACTATATGTTCGACCTTACCAATGAAATTCGTGGTTTTAAAAATGAAGGTTGGGAAAACTATAGAAAGATGTTGTTAGATTCATACCCACAAAAAGATGAAGAGGAGAATTTTAACCACGCGGCAAAGCAAGCTTATATTGCTTTTTCACAAGCCATTGCTGCGGCAGCTTTTGAAAAAGTAGATGCAACGCCTATTGAGGGTTTTGATCCTGCAGCTGTAGATAAAATATTGGGTCTTCGTGAAAAAGGATTAAGAAGTGCGGTATTATTGCCGTTAGGCTATAGGAATGAAAGTGAAGATTGGTTGGTGAACCTTGTAAAGGTGAGAAAACCAATGAAAGATTTGGTTACTGTTATAGAATAGTAAAGCCAATGAACAATTAAAAATTAAAAGAGAAAGAAAATGAACAATTTTGAATTTAAGAATCCCACCAAAATAATTTTTGGAAAGGATACGATCAAAAAAATAGAAAGTGAAATACCCGCCAATGCTAAGGTACTTATGCTTTACGGTGGCGGAAGTATTAAGAAAAACGGCATTTACGATCAGGTAACCAAGGCACTGTCCAATTTTGATGTTATTGAGTTTGGCGGAATTCCTGCCAATCCAGAATATGATACATTGATGAAGGCGCTGAAGGTTATTAAGGATGAAAATGTATCTTACTTATTGGCAGTAGGCGGCGGTTCTGTAATTGACGGGACAAAATTCCTTTCTGCGGCAGCTGTTTATGAAGGTGACACCCCATGGGATATACTTACTAAAAATGTAAGAACCCAAAAAGGAATGCCATTTGGTACGGTGTTGACGTTACCGGCAACAGGTTCTGAAATGAATTCAGGAGCGGTCATCACAAGAGCGGAAACAAAGGAAAAATTAGCCATGGGCGGACCAGGATTGTTCCCAGAGTTTTCCGTACTTGACCCACAAGTGATTACATCTATTCCTGTACGTCAATTGGTAAACGGTATTACCGATGCGTTTACACATGTTTTGGAACAGTACATGACGTATCCTATAGAAGCATCGTTACAAGATAGATTTGCAGAAAGTATTATGCAAACGTTGATTGAAGTAGCGCCAAAGGTCATTAAAGACCCTACCGATTATAAACCTGCGGCCGATTTTATGTGGAGCTGTACCATGGCCTTGAACGGATTAATTCAAAAAGGAGTACCTGGAGATTGGGCCGTTCACATGATGGGGCATGAATTAACCGCTTTGTTCGGTATTGATCATGCACGTACATTGGCAATTGTGGCACCAAGTCATTACAAGTATAATTTTGAGGCCAAAAAAGAAAAATTGGCTCAATATGGCGAACGTGTATGGAATATAACCGAGGGAAGTATTGATGACAAGGCTTATGCGGCCATTGAGAAAACCGAAGCTTTCTTTCAAGAATTGGGCATAGATACCAAATTGTCAGATTATACCAAAGAATACGAAGGTACTGCTGAAGAGATTGCTAAACGTTTTACAGACCGAGGTTGGAAATTAGGTGAGCGACAAGCTTTAATGCCTGAAGACGCTGAAAAAATCGTAAAAATGGCATATTAACATTAAGTTTGAGTGTTGAAAAAGGGGGTGTCTTTACAAAAGGCATCCCCTTTTTGTTTTAAAGGAGCAATACAAGGTTTTTAGGTTATGAACAAATAAGATAAAACCAATATCTTCGCGCGCATTATGTGGATGTACCTTGGACTTTTAGCGGCATTATTTTTAGGATTACACAACTTATGCAAAAAACATGCTGTACAGGGCAATGAGGTTTTTCCTGTATTGTTGGGTACGATCTCGTCTGGGTTTTTATTGCTCCTGCCCTTTTATTTTGGCTCCTTGTTCTTCAAGGAATATATGTTATCCATAGATTTTTATATCAACAATATTCCTTTTGAAACTCACGGATTTATTGCAATTAAATCAGCGATCATGGCGGCATCATGGGTGTTGGCCTACCAAGCATTAAAGCATTTGCCCATAACCATTGTTACGCCCATAAGATCTGCTGGGCCATTTTTTACTTTTATAGGAGCCATTACCATTTATCAGGAAAAACCGAATTCATGGCAGTGGATCGGTTTTTTTCTTATCATATTTTCTGTGATTCTCTACTCACGAATCGGTAAAAAAGAAGGAATCCATTTTAAGCGAAATAAATGGATCTTTGCTATTGTTGGAGCAACTTTTTTAGGAGCTTCAAGCGGTTTGTACGATAAATTTTTAATTCAAAGCTTAGCCTTGAATCCGCAGACATTGCAATTCTGGTTTTGCTTTTACACCGTTTTATTTTTATTGATCATACTTACGGTAACTTGGTTTCCTTATTCCGAAAAAAGAAAGGCATTTACTTGGAAATGGACCATACCATTGGTGGGTATTTTACTTCAAATTGCAGATTATTTTTACTTTAAGGCATTACAGGATCCAGATGCATTGATCATGCTTTTATCGGCCATTAAACGAAGTCAAATTCTTATTGCCGTGGTCATAGGTGGCTTTATCTTCAAAGAGCAAAATAAACGTAAAAAGCTAGTTCCATTGGCAGGTATTATGCTGGGCGTTTTTCTAATACTATATAGCTAGTGCTTAAATATTCCTTCTAATTGGTATTGCCCCCTTGTAGGTAGTATCTTTGCACATGAACAGCTCGTTTAATTTGTATCATCATCTATGGCATTTAAAAAACTGAATCCGCATTTACTTGAAAGGTTGACAGCATTGGCAATTGAAAAGCCCACTTCACTTCAGAAGAAGAGTATACCGGTTATTAAAAGTGGTGCAAATGTATATTGTTATGGTCCTAAGGAGAGTGGAAAAACCACCGCTTTAATTTTGACAACATTACAAAAATTACAATGCAAGGCAGAAGGAAATGCGCCTAGAGCAGTGGTCGTTGTTGAAAACAAAGAAAAAGTGCTGGAGCTTTATGATAAGTTTTTTGAGTATACCAAGTATACGGATATGAGGCTCTATGCCAGTTATAAAGAACTGCATATAGACATTCAAAAATCGGAAATTTTTGAGGGGATCGATGTATTGATTACCACCCCTACTACCCTACATAAATTGTTTTTGTTAAATGGTGTAAGTACTTCGCAATTAAAAATTTGCAGTATTGATGACGGTGATTTTTTAATTCAGAAATCCGATTATACCGCAATGGTTACGGTTTCACAAAGTATTAGAAAATGCCAGTATGTACTATATGCTGAAAAATTATCTCCAAAATTAGAGCGATTTGAAGATTTCTTCATGGAACGCGCACAGTATGTCTCTGAGTAAATACGTTTTACTTTTTATATTCTAAATCCTTTAAAACCTTAATGGTGCTTTCGTAACCAATTTTGAAGATCGTATCTATATTGCGCATATCAAAAGTTGCGAACTCACAAAGTTCATTTGGTGATATTACAAATTTACAAGTTGGGAATTTTGCAAGAGATTCTGCGGCTGATTTTATTTTGTATGCTCTTTCAAGAACATTGTATGAATGTTTGAGGTCATTGATGGCTACAGGTTTAAGAGCGTTTACATAGCTGCCAATTATAGTTTCACAAGAGCCTAAGAGAGGTTCTACAGGGAAATTGTTCAGTACACCGCCATCTATATAATAAGACCCTTCTATATCAATTGGAGAGAAAACACCGGGAAAAGTTGCCGAGGCTAAAATTGGTTTGATCAATTCTCCTTTTTCAAATATGACCAATTCGCCCTTTATAATGTCGGTAGCAGTAATAAACAATGGTTTTGGTAAGGCGCCAAAATCATCATTTGGAAAAAACTTTTTAAACTCGTCATAAAACTTTTCGGTATCTAAAAATCCGGGTTTTCTTCTTGCGAACCTATTGGTGTGAAAAATTGGAATTGCCTTGAAAAAGCCTAAAATTTCTTGCCATTGAATACCACCTGCGTATAGGGCACCAACTATGGCACCTGCACTGGTACCTGAAATATGGGTCGGAAAAATATTATATTCTTCCAAGGCTTTTATGGTTCCAATATGGGCTACACCTCTAATACCACCTCCAGATAACACTAATCCTGTATTCATGACCATTTATTTTATTAGTTTAAAATTCAATTTTCTGCCACTATTTCAAATTTTATCAATCCGCCATCAATTTCAGCCTTCTGTAAATATCCACCTTCATAATAGTATACATTTTCATGTTTTTTGGCGTTGATCTTTTTATAGACATGATTGCCTAAAGGTACAATGGTGTTAAAGCTACCATCTTGTTCAGAATAGCAACTATCAATACCTATAGGTTCTTTAAAATATAAAACTATGGTCGCATAATGTATAGCATTTTCTATAACCGATTCTTTCTTTTTGTTTTTAGTAATTAGATAGGTTTGATCTGTACGGTTGGTGATTATATCGGCATAGGGTTTATCATCTACCCCAATGATTACGCTAGCCTTTTTTAATAGGTTATCTTCAAATACAACATCATATTTATAATCTACTTCAATTTCCTTGATCACCCTTGTTTTAATTGTCGTAATACTTTGATAATGAATTTTTGAACCATTAACAACTTTGGTAGCTTTTAAGGTGCCAATGGCTTTGTCTTTATTGATAATGGTAAAGTTTAGGGTATTTTTACTGGTATTAACAGTATTTGGTGCAGCACTTAGCAGAGTCATAGCAAAAATGAAAATACCAAGTAGTTGATTTGTTGAAGGCATTGGTTAATTATTGTTTTGATGATGAATAATGTAATGAAGTAGTAAATCTAACAAAACGTGTTCTTGTAAAAACTAACCGTTGTCATATTTCACTACTATTCATAAACAGAAAAGGCCTACCCATTATGGGTAAGCCCTTTACAAATTCAATTTTAATCTAATTATTCCATATCAATAATACCTACCACTTCATAGGCTCTAGAACCGTCCAGTTGTATTTTTTCATAAAGTATGTTAGCATATTCATAGTATGTTAAACCGTCAATAGTAACTTTTTCATACCCGTCTGGTAATTCATAAACTACGGTGCCAATTTCTGGTTCAACTACCTCATATCCAGAATTTGCTTCAATATAAAAAGTGCCCCCTACATTAAAATAAAGTCGATTATTAAATCTTACTCTTACCGAATTAGCAGGTAAAGTGTTGATTCTAAATCCTACTTTTGGTGCAATGGCAATATATCTACCTCTAGAAGCCGTATAATATTTATTATTGGCATAATAATAATTTTGACCATTGTGTCTAACCACGGTTTTATTAGGAACCGATCTCACCGAAACCACCTTTTTCGTTGGTGTTCTGTATACTACTTTCTTACTAGAAACCCTTCCAGGTGTTTTAGTTACGGTCCTGGTAGTGGTAGTTTTTGTCGTTGTTCTTTTACGTGTTTGGGCATTGCTAGGTAAAGCAAAAGCGATTAATAACAAACCAAGTATTGCATATGTTTTAGTATTTGTTTTCATCTGTTTTAGTTTTAAAAGTTAAACTTTACTTTATCGTTCCATACTTTGACAAGTAATATGGCAAGTGGTTTAAATGAAACAGATGAAAAAACTGTACTAATAGATGATTTAGGGAATTTGATCTACGAATGAGTAAATTGTATAGAAGTTTTAAGATTGAGTTTTGGTGGTACTTTACGCTATGGGTTTAGCCTTTAAGATTTGGCATTGTTCTGTTGGTTTTTCAATACTTTTCTAATAGACTCACTATCCCAATGAATATCATATTCAACAATGCCTCTTTTAAAATCCTCCTCCAATAATCGCTCTTGCTCTTCAAGTTCTTTTCTAACCTTAAAAAGGTAATCATCATCGCCTTTAGGTTCCATTGCCAGCCTTCTTAAACTAGATTCATCATATTTAATAAAATTCTGGACCTGTCTAATTAAGGTGTATTTTCTAAAACCTAGTTTACTTAAAACATCTTTTGCCAATGCTAAAGAGGTATCCAATGATTCTCGGTAAATATTCTCAAAGCCCAAATTCAGCAATTCATATGCATCATTTCTATTCTGGGCACGTATCATTAATTCTACATGAGGATATTTTTCTTTCACAAGTTTGGTAATTTCTTCTGTTATGGGAGGATTATCTATAGCGCATATTAATATTTTAGCCTTTGCAATACCTGCAGCTTCAAGAAGATCTATTCTAGTGGCATCACCATAATATACTTCAAAACCCATTTTACGGAGTACATCCACCCTATTGGAGTCTTGATCTAATATAGTAGCTTCAATACCATGAGAGCGTAAAAATCTACCGACCGTACTTCCAAAATGACCAAAACCTACCAAAATAACATTTTGTGATTTCGCAATATGATCCATAGGTCTTTTGATGGACTCCTTAGTTCCAATTTTTGGTAAGATGAAACGTTCGTTTATGATACTGATAATGGGAGTAATGGACATGGTCAGTGCCGTGATTACCAACATTATATCCATCTGTTCCTGATCTAGGATATTTAATTGAAATGCGAAGGATAACAATACAAAAGCAAATTCCCCAATCTGGGCCAAGCTAAATGTTAACAACAAGTTTTGGTCCAGTTTTAGTTTAAATACCTTTCCCGTAATAAAAAGTATCAATGCCTTTATCAATACTATTGCCAATAATATACCGCCAATGGTCAACGGAATTTTGGCAATGACCACAAAATTGATGGACGCCCCTACGGCTATAAAGAACAAACCTAAAAGAAGGTTTTTAAAAGGTTCAAGGTTACTTTCAAGTTCATGTTTGTACTCACTACTAGAAAGTACCACTCCGCCCAAAAAGGCACCTAAAGCAGGTGATAGGCCAACATACTCCATTAAGAATGAAATACTGAATACGATTAACAAAGCAGAGGCAAACAGCAGTTCCCTTACTCCCGTTTTAGCGACTCTTCTTAACATGGGAACAATCAAATATTGACCCGCACCTATGATCAACACCACAGATAGAATAATGGCCAATGTTTGGTAGCCCATGGGCAAACCATCTAAAAGATTACCGGTAGATTCATGGCTATCTGCAGCTGCTTCAACCTCGGTATTGGAAAGCAAAGGAATTGCTCCCAACATAAAGATCACGATGATATCTTGAAATAATAATATGGAAAATGCCGAATTACCAAAGGTAGTTTCCATAAGGCCTTTTTCATCAATGGTTTGCATGGCTATAGCCGTTGATGATAAGGCTACCGCCATAGATATCACCAAGGCAACCTTCCAATCAAAATCAATTAGTATAAAAAAGAGATAAGAGAGCAACATGGTCCCAGCAACTTGTAAACCACCCATACCAGCAATGGATTTACGCATATTCCAGAAGTTCTTTGGTTCAATTTCGAGCCCTATCAAGAAAAGCATGACCACTACCCCAAATTCAGCAAAATGAAGGATGTCTTCTCCCTCTTCACCTATAAATCCTAAAACATACGGACCTATTAAAACTCCGGCGATCAGATAGCCCAAAACAGAGCTCAAGCCTAATCTTTTAGCTATTGAGACACAGATGATCGCTCCCAATAAAAATATAATGGCATCAAAAAGAAGGCTTCCGGTCATAATTGGTTTGGTTTATTTGGTGCTTTTAATAGAACTCAAACTTAAGTACTAAGCACCGTCTTTTCATTTTGTAGGCTATCTATCAAAGAACTGTATTGCGAACCGTATTCGCTAAGCTGTTCATCAGTTAATCTATAGGTACCCATTACGGTAAATGGTTGTCTATAATTCATTAGACAAAGGTTGGCGGTCTGTTCAAAAGGTCTTAAAAACTCGGTAATGGTATAGCTATTGCTACCTTGTGAGCAATACAATTTTTTACTTCCACCGGTAGTAATGGCATTTAAACATATTTTTGAAGTTAGGGCCTTGCCCTTTGGTCCGTACGCCCAATTAAATTCCAACACCATATCTATCCATTGCTTTAATAAAGGCGGACAACTGTACCAGTACATTGGATGATGCCAAACGATTACATCATGCTCTTCCAATAATTTTTTTTCATAGGAAACATCAATATGAAAATCTGGATACTCTTCATACAAATCGTGAAAGGTTACACCCTCTTTATTTCTGATATAATTGACCAAAATGGTATTTGCCCTAGATTTCTCAAACTTTGGGTGAGCAAATAAAACAAGTACTTTTTTCATGTTATATCAATTAAGAATAATGACCTATGGTTTAGTAAGCCAATTACTTCGTAATTAGATTAAAGGAGATTTTAATACCCTCAATGATCATGCCCGTACCAATAATGGCTATGATAAGACCCATTATTTTTCCAATTACCGAAATAACGTTAAAGCCAACTAATTTTACTATTAAATTACTAAGTCTGAACGTGAAATAAGTGAGAAGGCTCATAAAACCGAATACGGCAATAACTATAGCAATATGTACCGGTTGTGCACTAGACACAAAGTTCATTGCGGTAACAATAGTTCCCGGACCGGCCAAAATTGGAATGGCAAGTGGAGACACGGCAATATTCTCATCAATATTAACGTGTTTTATATTTTTTACGTTAGATTGTTTTGATTGTAGCATCTCAAAACCAATATAGAAAATTAGAATTCCGCCCGTGATCTTAAACGCCGGAATACTGATATTGAAAAGTTCAAAAATATACTTGCCTAAAAGCACAAAGACCAATACAATAATAAATGCAATTAGGTTTGCTCTTTTATTGATATCCTCTTTGGTTTTATTATCGGCACCTTGGGTTAACGATAAAAAAACGGTCATGTTAGAAATTGGGTTTGTAATGGCAAAGAAACCAGTAAAAACGGCAATTGAAAATGTAATTAAGTCATCCATTATTATGAGCAAAAATTAATCGTGCAAGAACTTCAATTCCATTTTAAATTCCTAAATAATTTTGAAACTTTTGGGAATTATTGAAAAATAAGAAAAGCTGAGACCATTTTAAAATTAATCTCATTTTTAAACTGGAATACTTTCAAGGGTACAGGTTTTAAATTACTTGCCAAATTCAAACAAAATAAACTGATTGAGTTGACTGCCGTAAAGATTGAAGTTGTTATCGGCAACCACAATTAAAGACCTATTGCCATTTTCAAAATTTGGTCCAAACGTAATACCTTCAATATTGTCTACAACCCCGTTTGTTAACTCATTTCTAATAGTATCAAAATTATACAAAAGCTTTTTGGTTGCCTTTGAGTAGTTTCTGTCTTTTAAACTTTTAAAATTGCTTACGTCTGTTGCATTACTGGCATCTACATCATAAATTTTAACCGTATTACCACCATCTTTGTACCCCATAGCGTAAGAACGTTCCAAAACTAAAAACTTATTGGTATCATATTCCAAAATTTCTACAACACCGTTCAATTCAAAAGAATGCCCATTTATAGCTTGCCTGGCTACATTATCTAATTCGTACACTATTTCTTTTTCAAAACTATCGGTTTTCTTATTGATAAAAGCAATCCTTACTGGCGAATCAGTCTCGTCTACCGTTGGTTCATCGCCATCTTGTTTTAATGGTAATTCCATTGCTGCCCAATATCCTTTTTGTTGATGGCTTAAGGTTATACTTTCAAAAACACCATTATGACGAGGGCCAAACTTTGGGTCAGGATGAATTAAAAAGCGGTCTCTGATATCAATTTCTTTAACGAATTTTCCGTTTGAATCTGAAATACGTACAAATGGGTTTACTCCATTATTGATATTACCTTCACTAGTCCAAATGAACGAGCCGTTATCATATCTTAAAGATTCTGGATCAATACTTCCTTTAGAAAAACCTAGACCATTTTTATCTTTAAGGAGTGTGACCGATTTCATGAAGATGGAATCAAAACCATTTAAGTCAAACGAAATCTCAGCCTGATAAAATCTTGGAGATTCAGTATCATCACTGATTAAATAATAACTGCCATTTGCATAATCAATACTGGATAAGCCACCAACTTTAGTGCTGTTAAGAGCTGACTCTGCCGGCAGAACATACTCATCTACAAAACGTAAGTTTATAGTGTTTTCGGCTTTCTTGCTATCCTTTTTACCACCGCAAGATGTTATTATTAAAGCTGTGCATGCAAATAGCAATTTTACTACAATCCTCATTTTATCGGTTTTAATAGCGAAATTTTGTTGGCTCCGCCAAAGGGTATAATACCCCGAGGCTTGCCTCGAATTTAAAAGTTTATTTCCGTTGAATGTCTCATGGGCTTATCCTGAGGTGTTTTATTCTTGCAAAATTATTCATAATAAAAAGGTTGTATCAAATTAAAAGAACAAAAAAGTCCTAAACCAATGTATTTGTTATAGAAAGTAAATTTTCAATTTTCTGAGTGTTGTATGCATCTGCGTGTGCTGTGGCATATGAACCTTTATCATTATCAAAATACTTACCTGTTTTTACTAAATCTGTCATACTTAAATTGTACAGAATGTCAACTCCCTTTTCTGCAGGAGACCAATGCTGCCCATAAGCTTCTTTAGCCATTTTGGTATTTAATAATGAACCCGGGTTTACTGCCACTACCGTAATTGATGGTTCTTGTTCCGCTAAATAAAAACTCCACATTGTTAATGCTAGTTTGCTTTGTGCGTATGCTTCGTTGGCGCCCAAGCCTGTTTTACCTTCTAATGCTTGTATATTTATAGTAGATTGCGCGGCAGAACTTAAATTCACAATTCTTGGTGCGTCCGATGCTTTTAAATTTGCTAATATGCCATTAGTATATACATATGGTGCAAAGTAATTTACCACAAACCGTATATCTGTAGTTCCACTACTATCATTTGTCATTAAAACGCCTGCATTGTTGACCAAAACATCAATTACCGGCATTTTTTCAGCAACCTCTTCAGCCATATTTTTAACTGCATTTAAGTCTGAAAAATCCGCTAAAAAGCCAATAACATATTCATTGTTAGATTGCTGTTTAATTTCTTTTAAAGTAGCGCTTAATTTAGCATCACTCCTACCGTGAATGGCTACAAAGTGTCCTTCTTTAGCCAAACGCAAGGCAAGTAATTTTCCTATGCCGTCGGTACTCCCTGTTATTAATATATGTTTCATTGTATTTTTTATGTTGATGAAAACTGGTAATACAACTATTGCCAGTTTTATAATTTTATTTTTGTCTAATGTAATAAACTACGCTTGCTGTAATTAAAATGGTGCAACAGTATCTTTAGGACCATCAGGTAAACTCCAACGTTGGCGAGCGGTAACGCTTTCCATGGTAACATCTTTAATGGTGTCACTACTACTATTTCTGTAACTGCTAGTACTACCACGTGGTATTTGCATACGGTCACCATACAGCCAAACTACTAAATTACTACGTTGTCCGCTTGTAATTGGGTGTGTTGCGTGTGGCACATTCCCTCTGTGGATGATGGCTTTTCCTGGCTCAAAAATAGCTTGTACCGTTTTTCCTGAAGCTTTATCATAAAAATCGACCTCAGATCCTGTAAACTTTTCATCCGGTAAATTAATGTTGATATTCAAGGTAGCTGCAGAAGCATCAGTATGTGCGTGTAAATCCTTGTCCTTATCTGGATTGTATTGTATTGAAAATCCAAAAGTCTGATTGTCATAACCGTAAGTTCCCAATAGCAAGCGCGCTATCGGACGCATAAAACGGTCCATCATATCATTATAAAATGCCTGAAAATTAGGTGTAGCCAAATGCCCTTCAGAACGAGGGTCTAGCATCATTCCATATCGGTTTAGCTGTATACTGTAAGGCGCACGTTTTGGCACTCTTGAGTTTGCCACAGCTTCTAAGTAGTTGCGAAAATCCGCTAAACGATCTACATCAAAAAACTGCGCTACATAAACACCAGGTATAACTTCTTCCCATAAATCGGCAACAGCAGATTCTTTTTCAGGATTTTCCCAAGCCTCTTTAATAGCTTTACGTAAACGTGGGTCAAGCAAAGTTTCGTCAGGAACTAGTAAATCGTCTTTGTTTTCTATTTCCCATTCTGCCCAAGCAGCTTCTAACAATTTACGGTTTTCATTCCAAAATTGAGAAACAGATGGATCGCGTCTTAATGATAGTTCTCTTGATGGTACTTCTAGCGCACGAGCTTCTGCGAGTGCATTGGTATGTTCTATTGTTTTCATAATTATATGTTTTAAGTATAGCTAATAAGCGAGAGTATATTACCGACCTTGGAGAAATTTTAATAAAAGATAACGGTAAGAAAAAATTTTATAAGCCAGAAGAAATAAAGGAAGCTCATCAAAAGAGTAAGTGGTATGATTATGTTGATTTTGCATGCTGGGGAATGAGCATTTATTCATCACATTCCGATTTTGATGCATATCATGCGAAGACTGGTGAGGTATGTGATTATGCAGAAATGAAAACAGAAATGCTAAGTGGACTGTCCTTGACATCTGTATCTGATTGGACTGAAATTCCAGACTTGGATATAGATGCTTCTTGGTTGGACTTTGGAGATGTATTTGATGGATTACTTGAAGGGATTGGGGAATTTATCTCAGGTATTTTTGACGGTATCTAAATCTTTAAATACCATAAATTAGACCGAAATACTTGCCTTATAAGCACCAATAGTCATTCCCTTATAACTTTGGAAGGTTTTGTTAAGGTGACTAGAATCTGTATAGCCTAATTCCATTGCAATCTCTGAGAACTGCAGATCCGTATATTTTAATCGGGTTTCTACTTGTTTTAATTTGTAGTTAAGAATGTACTTTTTTAGTGATACATCAGTATGTTTTTTAAAATATTCACTGATGTAATTGTCCGCCATATGAAACTCCTCTTTCAAAATACACAATCTCAAAAAACCTGATAGTAGTATACTTACAAAACTCAAAAAAAGTTTGGTCTTTGTATTCCTGAATTACAATATTTTCGATTATGGTACGTGGCATAGGACTTAAAAGTACTATATAGTTTTTACTTCGGTTTCAAGCGCTAAAAATTTATGGATGTCACTAACTACAATAGACCCTTCACCTACTGCCGAAGCTACACGTTTAACCGACCCGGAACGCACATCGCCAACAGCAAAAAGTCCGGGTAAACTGGTTTCAAAAGTGTAAGGCTTTCTATGTTTAAAAACTGATTCGCCATTTAAAGCATTGTCGCAAATAGTGAGCCCTGTATGTACAAAGCCTTTAGCATCTGTGTCTATAATGTTGTCTAACCACTCCGTACACGGTTTTGCGCCAACAAATGTAAATAGGTAATTAATGTTGTTTTGGACTAAAGTATCGTTTTGCTTGATTTCTACCTTTTCCAAATTCGTATCGCCGTCAACCTTAACGACATTACTACCTGTTAAAACTTCAATATTATCACATGCGAAAATTCGCTGCACTAGATAGTCGCTCATTTTTGCACCAATATCCTCGTTTCTTATGATTACATATACTTTATGCGCATGGTTTGCTAAAAACAATGCCGCCTGACCTGCGGAGTTGCCACCGCCCACAATACCTATTTCGCTGTTTTTACACATATTGGCATGCATTGAAGTGGCGCTATAGTACACTCCGGAACCTTCAAATTTTTCAATACCTTCTAAAGGCAGTCTTCTATACGCGGCACCTGTTGCGGCAATGACCGTTTTAGCCTTTAATATAGATGTGTTGTTAGAATTAACTTCGTAATAACCATTTTTGCGCACTATGCCCTCTACCCTATGCGGCACGGATATGGTACAACCAAATTTTTGTGCCTGTATATAGCCATTATTCGCAAGGTCACGTCCTGAAATTCCGGTAGGAAACCCAAGATAGTTCTCAATTTTAGAACTTTTACCGGCTTGTCCGCCAGGGGAATTACTATCTATGGTCAACACTTTTAAGCCTTCTGAAGCGGCATAAACACTAGCAGCCAAGCCAGCGGGACCTGCACCTACCACTAGAACATCATAAATATCATCATCCAATTGCAACCGAACACCGGTACACGTACCAATTTCATCTATGGATGGCCGAACGGAAATCTCATTCTGACTATTAATCAAAACAGGTAGGTCAGATTCTTTTAAATTGAAAGTTTCCAATAGCTGCACCAATCCGTCTTCCTTATCAGAATCAATAAAATTGTACCAAATATCATTCTTATCCATGAAATCACGGATAGCGTAGGTTTCATTGGAGTGTTCAGAACCAATGAGCTTAATACCCTGAACATTGTTTTTCAGCGCATCTTCACGTAATAAAAATGCATTTAGAAGTACATCGCTAATATCACTGAATTTGGCAATGGCACTTTTTAGATTTTCAGGACTTATTCTTATGAGCTGGGTATTTGCCAAGGTTTCACCACAAACCCCAACGGCTCTGTGCGAAAGAATACTACTTGAACCTGAGAATTGATGCCTGGTATGAATGGCAATATTTTCATCTTTTTTATCAGGGTCTATAATTCTGATTCCGCCAGTAAGCACCACAAAAAAATCATAATGCCGGTCTCCAAAATCCAAAACGACCGTTGGCTCCTTATAGAACTCTATTTCACCGTACTTCTTAAGTTTTTCTACCTGAACATTGGTTAATTCAGGAAATTTTGGATCGATCATAATTGGTTTGATTGTTTAGATAGTGATAACCTTGAACATAAGATAATGTTTGTAATCTATTTTACCTCATAATCTCCATTACTTCTTATGTAAAGAATTGTTTCTTTAGCGGTAGAAATGATTGAAGTCGCATTTTCTTCAGCTCCAAAATAAGAACCGGGTTGTAAATCATTTTTAGTATCTTTTTTAGAAAACTGATGTGTTACTTCACCAGAAATGACCACTGCTCTAAAATTAGGACTTAAGTTTTTAATCTTTCCATTAAAACCAGCTGGCAATTTTAAAAGCGCGGCACGTAGCTGATTTTCTTTGTGGCTTCCCCATAAAAATGCAGTTTCTACATTGCTCTTTTCAGAAACCCATTGGATGTCGTTAGCATTTAACCAGACCAAGTTTGTTTTATAAACATTTACAGGTCTTTCGCCATTATCAAAAGCTTCAGATGTTGGTTTTACTAAATACGGACCTTCTTGAATGTCTAAAAACGCCATATTATCTTCACCGTCAGCAGCAGTAATATGCGCTTCTCCTGCTGGTTGTTGCCAATAAGAACCTGCTGGTAGCCATTGTTTTTCTGCATTTTCATCATCATTATGTAACAATCCCTTAATTACTACACCTCTATAAGTTATATTGTGAATATGTGGTGGTGATGAAAATCCTTTTTTGAATTTCACCAAAAATCCCGCTGGTTCGTTTTTAGTTCTATTGCCCCAAAGTTTTCCTGCAGCCGGACTTTTATCGCCTCGCAATGGGTTTAACCAACCCCATTCTACATTATCTGCGGTTACCACTTCATTTACAGACTTAATGTCGTCTGTTGTTGGTGTTTGTGCAGTTATCTTGTTACTTGCAAATACAGCCGCTACAGCTAAAATTGATAATATATTTTTCATTTTATTTTCAGTATCTAAATAGTTAATCTTGAAATCCTTCTAAAACAATTTTACCTTTTGCTTTTCCTGTCTCTAAGAAAGCATGAGCTTTTCTAAGATTTTCAGCATTTATTGCTCCAAAGTTTTCTCCCAATGTGGTTCTTACTGTTCCGTTGTCTATAAGCTCAGAAACTTCGTTTAAGATATTATGTTGCTCTATCATATCATCGGTCTGAAACATAGAGCGCGTAAACATTAGCTCAATGTGTGTAGATACCGCTTTGCCTTTAAAAGGCATTACGTTTAATGATTTTGGGTCATCTATAAATCCGAATTTCCCTTGTGGTTTAATCAGTTTAGCAATTTCACCTACGTGATGTTCCGTAGCATTTAAACTCACTACGTATTCAGGTGCTGGCAAGTGGTATTTTTCAAATTCATCACTAAGCTTATTTCTGTGATTAATTACCGTATCTACACCCAATTCTTTTAACCAAGAAGTAGTTTCTTCTCTAGAAGCGGTACCAATAATATTCAATTTTGTAAGCTTTTTAGCCAGTTGCACCAAAATAGAACCCACGCCACCAGCAGCACCAATAACCAAAATAGATTTGTTGGCATCATCTTTAGAAACCTCTAATCTATGAAACAGCATTTCGTAAGCCGTTAGCGTGGTTAATGGTAAGGCGACGGCTTCTGCAAATGATAAACTTGCAGGTTTTTTACCTACAATACGTTCATCAACCAACTGATATTGGGCATTACTACCTTGTCGGTTTAAATCACCAGCATACCAAACTTCATCACCTACTTTAAAAAGAGATACATCTTCTCCCACTTCCTTAACAACACCTGTAGCATCCCAACCAATAACACTCCATTTTCCATCTGGAGCTGGTCTATTGGCTCTAATTTTATAATCTACAGGGTTTACCGAAATAGCTTTTACTTCAACTAAAATATCTTTTCCTGTTGCTTTAGGCATATCTATTTCTATATCCTGAAGCGAATTAATATCTGTTGCCGGAAGATTTTTTTTGTATCCTATTGCTTTCATAAATGTGATTTTTAAATGAACTTGTCCTTATTTCCAAGTTACAATGTCTTCAAAATTTCTTCTAGATTTAGGAAACTCTGGGTCCGCTTTTCTATATCCAAAGGCGGCCATAAAAGCTAGTCCGTATTTATCGGTATCAATTCCAAATTTCTCCTGTAATAAAGCCTCTGCTTTTTCCTGATGAAATCCTTCAATTGGGCAAGAATCTATGCCTGTTAATGCTGCTGATGTCATCATATTACCTAATGCAATATAGGTTTGCTTAGAAGACCAATCAAATAGCTTTTTATCCGTATCCAGGTTAAAATCGCGCTCCTGAAATTCCCTATAAAATTTAGAGTACATTTCTATAACTTCGGCAGGCATTTGTTTTACCTCTTTCATCATATGTTCTATATAAGGTGCGTTATGCTTTACCATTGGTGCTTTCATAGCCAAACCTAAAACAAAGTGACTGGCAGTATCTAATTTTAAAGGAGCGCCCCAAGCAACCGGTTTTAAAAGCTCTCTTAACTCTTTGTCTTGTACGACCACAAAATGCCAGGGCTCAAAACCAAATGAACTAGGCGATAAATGTGCCGTTTCTAAGATGAATTTCATGTCAGCATCAGAAATGGTCTTTGTAGCATCAAATTCCTTAGTAGCGTGTCTGTAATTAAAAGCGTTTAGTATGTCTTCTTTGGCAATGTTAGGTGTGCTCATTATATATATTTTATGTCTGTTATTTAATTTTGAGACAAAGATATATAGGTAATGAGCCTATGTTGTAGTATAAAAAAAGGTGATGTATGTACAAAAACAGGTTTTAGAGCAATCAAATATTAAAATATTGCCAAAACAAGCTGTAAGCCAATATAAATATTGGTTTATATTATATGTTTTAGATATAAAACCTTTATTATTACTAGTCTAGTTGGTAAGTTCCGTCATTTTGTAAGCAGTAACATTCTCTAATTTATCTTTAGAAATAATTCTATATGCCGCAATGTGGTCACTTTGAGAATGTTTGGTTAAATATTCTTGATTTACCCATTTTTCATGAAATAGGAATAGGTTTGGGTTGTCATTATCTTGGTGTAAATCATAAGCAATACAACCTTCTTCGCCTCTTGTAGGACTAATAAGCTTTAGTAATTCAGCTTTTATTTCTTCTCTATATGCTTCTTTTACTAAAATATGTACTACTAGGGTTAAATAAGATTTCTTCATGAAAATGTTTCTAATTATTTGATTTGAAAATAGGAAAAATAAAAACTAAAACTAAGTAAAATAAACTTCAGCTTTTAAATAAAAGGTAAGTGAGATAAATGTAACATGTATTTTTAAAGGTTATTTTTGATGTTTTATATTCAATTTTATACTTATTTTGTAATTTTCCATCCAAATGTTCGTAAAATGCAGGTATTAGAAGCACATAAACCTTTTGAAATACAAGAAATTGAATTGACTAGCTGGAAGCAACGCCCGGTGAAGAACAATTTTTTTGAACTGGTTTTAATTAAAGAAGGTGAAGGTACGCAGTGCATAAACTATAATGACTATAGCTATAGTAAAAATAGTATGTTTTTGTTACCACCTTTAAAGTGCCATTCTTTTACCATAGAAAAACCTACACGTTTTATTTTTTTAAAGTTCACCGATTCGTTTTTTAAAAATGCGAATAGGATAACCATTGATAGAAATGAATGGTTTAAAGAAGCGTCGTACATACTATCTAACTACAATCAATTGCCAGGCGATATCATTAAGAACGAAATGGATCGCAACTATCTAGAAAATTTAATAGGTATGATTCTTCAAGAGTCTAGAAACTATGGAGAAGAATCTATAAACTTGGTCACTAGTTTAATGACGAGTATTTTAGAAATTTTGATTCGCAATATTAAAAAGAGCAATTATTTTGAATTACCAAAGAACCAAGTTGATGATCGCATCACTAAAATGCTCACCTATATTAATACCCATGTCGATAAGACAGAATTATTAAAGGTCGAAAATTTAGCCAAGGTATTTAACATGTCGCCCACCTATGTAAGTGAATATTTTAAAAAACAAGTAAGTATGTCTTTACGTGAATATATAATAAAGGCAAAACTGAAATTGGTTGAAATTCGCCTCTTAAATTCAGACTTTACCCTTACCCAAATAGCAGATGATTTAGGTTTTACAGATGTAAGTCATCTTTCAAAAACCTTTAAACGTTATACAGGCTCATCTATTCGGGATTTTAAAATTAAAGGCGAATATATGTTATTGAAAAGAGCAACTTGTATGCCTGCTATGCATACTTAAACTAATTGTTCCATTTTTTTAGATTCTCTGATAAGGGCACTTGCCAATACCGTAGTGGCATCAATAATTAAACTGTTTTCTATTTTTTCATATTGAATGGCTAATGGAATTTCGGTACAACCTAATATTACCGCTTGGGCACCTTTTCTAGATAAATATGTGGCTGCCATACTCAAATTTTCTTTTGCCTTTTGATGAACAGGATTAGAGAAAGCCTTTATACCATAACTAGTATCGTAAATTGATGGGTGCACAAATAAATCTTGAATATCTTCAGAAGGTTGTATTACCTCAATACCGTATTTTGACAGCACTTCAGGATATACTTTCGCCAAAATTGTTCCAGTAGTTCCCAATACACCTACCCTAGTAATTTCTGGATGTTTTTCCGATATATATTTACCAACTTCCTCAATTAAGTTTACCAAAATACAGGATTCAGGAATGCTCTTTTCAATGAAACTTAAAATAGGCTTGGCATGCGCGGTGTTGCAGGGAATACCAATAATACCGGCTCCACTAGCAATCAACGAAGCTATGATTTCAGAAATGGCAATGCCAGGGTTCACATCGGTCTCACCCAATAAAAATTTGGTACGATCAATAATTTTATGAGGTACAGATAGCATAGATACCGGTAAATGTTCTTGATCAGATGTAGCTTCCGTAAGGTCGTAGACTTTTTTAATTAAATCTATGCCCGCATAACTACCAACGCCACCCACTATGCCTATCATTTTATTTGTCATCATAACTCCACCTTTTATTAGAAAAAGAAATAAGGCATCAAATTAATGGCATTTAAATAAGTAATGGTCTTAATAAATCTATAATTTCTTCAGTATCCTTCTTAACACCCTAAATTGTAGTCTTTTTTGACTTAAATCAATAAAGAAGTATCGTAAAACTATATACGTCAATAGTTGAGTTCATCTGGTCAATAGAACTCAAAAACTGCTCCTATCTTGTGCTTAAATCAAATTAAAACGCAATGAAAATAGAAGATAAAGTAATTATTATAACAGGAGCATCTAGTGGTATTGGTAGAGCTACAGCAATGAAATTAGCGGATAATGGAGCTAAAGTAGTTTTAATGGCACGTAGTGAAGATGAATTGAACGATTTAAAATCAGACATCACCAAAAAAGGTGGAGAAGCTCTTGTGGTTACAGGAGATGTAACTAAAAAAGAAGATTTTGAAAAGGTCGTTTCCAAAACAAAGAGAGAATACGGTAAAATTACAGGATTGGTCAACAATGCAGGTTTAATGCCGTTATCGTTTGTTGAAAAATTGAAGACAGACGAATGGAATAAAATGGTGGATGTCAACATTAAAGGTGTATTAAATGGTGTTGCTGCAGTGCTACCTGCATTGAAAGAAAATAAAGGCGGTAATATCATAAATATATCATCTATGGCCGCCAACAGGTATTTTCCTGGTGGAGCGGTGTATTGTGCAACGAAATCTGCAGTGAAAATGTTTTCGGAAGGTTTACGCCAAGAATTGGCACCAAAATATGGTATCAACATTACCTCTATAGAACCTGGTGCGGTGGCTACAAATTTGACCAGCACGATTACCGATGAGGATATTAAGGATAAGATGAAGGAAATGCAAAAAATGGAAACACTTGAGGCGGAGGATATTGCAAATTCCATTTATTACGTGTTAACTCAGCCAGCTAGAGTAAATATCAACGATGTTTATTTGGTGCCAAGCGAGCAACAGTAAACAATCTCCGGGGTAAGCCCCAAAGCTATGAATTGAAAACAAATTAATATTTCGGCTTAATCTATGAAGTATTAAAACCTCGATTATCGAGTAACTTAAAAATAACATTATGTCTACGACAACAAAACAAGATACATTTAAAACAATTAACCCCACAACGGGAAAAGAAATAGCATCTCATGCATACATGACCGATGACCAAGTTGAAGAAAGCATTCAACAATCTCATAAGGCTTTTCTAAAATGGAAGATGAAAAGCGTTGAAGAACGTGGTGAAATCATAAAAGCAATTGGTAAGGAGCTTCAAAATTATAAGAAAGAACTTGCGGAGTTAATGACCGATGAAATGGGAAAATTACTTAAGCAAAGTAATCAAGAGGTCGATTTGTGTACTGCAATATGTGAATATTCTGCGGAACACGCGCCAGAGTTTTTAAAGAATGAAGAACGTGAGCTATCAAATGGAGGAAAAGGAATTATCACCTATTCTCCTATGGGAATTATTTACGGTATACAGCCTTGGAATTACCCTAGTTATCAAGTATTGCGATATACGATTGTAAACCTAATGGCAGGTAATAGTATTTTACTGAAACATGCATCTAACGTAACCGGTACCGCCAAATTATTAAAGACCATTTTTGATACGGCAGGTTTGCCGGCAGACTTGTTCAATGTTCTTATAATTGAACATGATCAATCGAATGCCATAATAGAACATGATTTGGTTAGAGGTGTCACCCTTACCGGAAGCCCAGTGGCAGGTGAGAAAATTGGAGAAAAAGCAGGTGCACAACTAAAGAAAACGGTATTGGAATTAGGTAGTAATGATGCTTATTTGGTACTGGATGATGCGGATATAGATTTAGCCGTAGAAAAGAGTGTTATGGGACGTATTTATAACAATGGGGAAACCTGTATTGCTGCCAAACGATTCATAGCTACCGAGAAGGTATATGATGAATTCAAGGAAAAATTCGTAAAAGCCATGGATGCCTTAAAAGTAGGAGACCCAAAGAATGAGGATACCGAGTTGGGACCAATGGCTCGTGAAGATCTTAGAGAGAAAATTCACGAACAAGTACAAAAAAGTGTAGAGAAAGGAGCCAATGTATTATGTGGAGGAAAAATACCAGACGGTGAGGGTTACTTCTACCCTGCAACGGTACTTGCCAACGTTACGCCTGGGCAACCAGCGTATGATGATGAGTTGTTCGGGCCTGTGGCTTCATTAATAAAAGCGAAGGATAATGAAGATGCCATGCGTATAGCCAATGACAGTAGATTTGGCTTAGGTGGTGGTATATTTTCAAAAGATATTAAGAAGGCGACAGAACTTGCTGAAAAACATTTTGACACCGGTATGGTATTTATAAACTCATTTGGTCTGGCAGAACCAAGTATACCATTTGGTGGAGTGAAAGATTCAGGGTATGGTAGAGAACATGGCGGATTTGGAATGAAGGAATTCGTAAATGTAAAATCTATAATGATCATGGAATAATAAGTAGGTTTAAAAAAAGCACCTAAATGGTGCTTTTTTTAAACCTACTTTACAGTTCAATCTTTTAAAGCTTTGTTAATAAATGAATGTTCATTCTTTTTTTTGAATACCTTTGAACTGTAGTTAGAAATAGCGAAAAATACACTGGAATTCTAAGTGGGTAAATGCACTTTTTAAAACGGTATAGACCAGCGTTCCAGTTGTAGAATTATTATATAATTTAAAAGATAACTTATGAATAAGTCAATTAATTTAAAACAACGTCCGGTAGGAACCCCTACCCTTTCCGATTTTGAATTTAAAGAATTGGACAATGAACTAAAGGTCTCTGACGGTGAGCTTTTATTAGAGGCGAAATATATATCCGTTGATCCTTACTTACGTGGTAGAATGAGCGATGCAAAATCATACGTTCCTCCATTTAAAGTGGGAGAACCTATAAGTTCCGGTATTGTAGCAGAAGTGTTGGAATCTAAAAATGGTAATTTCCAAAAAGGAGATTTTGTTTCAGGTCTTTTACAATGGAAAGAAAAGCAAATTTCTACAGGCGAAGGCTTGCAGAAAATAGATAAAAGCAAAGCACCATTAAGTGCCTTTTTAGGCATTGTAGGTATGACCGGATTGACCGCTTATTTAGGACTTCATGAAATTGGGAAGCCTAAAAAAGGTGAAACCTTGGTAGTTTCTGGTGCTGCGGGTGCTGTGGGTAGTGTTGTAGGACAGATCGGTAAAATTCTTGGTTTAAATGTAATCGGTATAGCTGGTACAGACGAAAAAATTGATATGCTGAAATCAGAATTCGGTTTTGACCACGGTATCAATTACAAAACAACCAAAGATATGAAAGCTGCTATTAAAGAAGCAGCGCCAAACGGAGTGGATGTCTACTTTGATAATGTTGGCGGACCAATATCTGATGCGGTATTATTCAATATAAATCAGTTTGCCCGTATTATTATCTGTGGGGCTATATCGGTCTACAATAAAACAGAATTGCCCATGGCGGTAGCCGTACAACCCTTTTTGGTAAAAAACAGTGCATTAATGCAAGGGTTCATTGTGTCTAATTATGCCGACAAATTTCCACAGGCAATGAAACAATTGTCTACATGGTTGAGCGAAGAAAAACTGACCTATAAAGAAACAATAGTTGAAGGTTTTGATAATACACCACAAGCATTCTTGGATATGATGGATGGTAAGAACAAAGGTAAAATGATAGTAAAAGTCTAATAATAAGACTTCAAAATAATTGCGTAACTAAAAAGAAGATAAAATGAAAATATTATTTGTACTAACGTCTCACGATCAATTGGGAGACACGGGAAAGAAAACAGGATTTTGGGTTGAAGAGTTTGCAGCTCCATATTATGCTCTTTTAGATAAAGGAGCAGAAATTACGGTAGCAACACCAAAAGGAGGTCAAGCACCAATTGACCCTAGTAGTGATACTGAAGATGCACAAACAAAAGATACCAAACGCTTTAAAGAGGATAAAGAAGCGAAAGAGATAATTGCCAACACAAAAGTATTGGCAGATGTAAATGCCAATGATTTTGATGCCGTTTTCTACCCAGGTGGTCACGGACCGTTATGGGATTTGGCAAACGACCTTACTTCTGTAAAATTGATTGAAACATTCAATGAGCAAGAAAAGCCAATTGCATTTGTATGTCATGCACCCGCTGCTCTAAAAAGAGTTTCCGGTACAGATGGTAATCCTTTAGTAAAAGGAAAAAAAGTAACAGGATTTACGAATAGTGAAGAAGAAGCTGTACAGCTAACTGAGATTGTACCATTTTTGGTAGAGGATATGCTACAAGAAAACGGCGGAATCTACTCTAAGAAAGAGGATTGGGCAGCATATGCAGTACAAGACGGTAATTTAATTACGGGCCAGAACCCTGCTTCATCAGAATTGGTTGCAGAGAAGTTATTGGCTGCTTTGAAATAGTTAATAAATTAGTTGATATTAAAAAGCCCGTAAGCTAATGTTTACGGGCTTTTTGTCAATAAATAATCAAACAATTGCAATCAACTTTCTTCTAGCAAGGCATTTACATCAGTAATCAATTGTGCTATTGAAGCACGGTTAAGTCCGTTATAGATACCCCGTATGTGTTTATTTTTATCTATGAGCAAGAAGTTTTCTGTATGTAAAAAGTCATTAATGTCCTTTGGTATACCTAAATCATTCTCCACAAAATATTCGTTTCTACCTAAGTTGTAAATTTCAGTTTTGTCACCAGTAACCAAGTGCCATTTTGAATCTATAACCCCGTTTTTATCCGCATACGTTTTAAGCACAGCTACAGAATCTATGGATGGTGTTACGGAATGGGAAAGGATGGCAACTTCAGGATTATCTAGAAAAGCCTCTTGTACTTTGGTCATATTGTTCGTCATCTTCAAACAAATGCCGGGGCATGTAGTAAAAAAGAAGTCGGTAATATATACTTGATTTTCAAATGACTTCTGTGTCAATGTATCGCCTAATTGATCAATCAGTTTAAAGTCGGGTATTTTATGAAATTGTTTCTCCTCTTCAGAGTTTGGTGTCAACCAATGTGGTGTAAAAGATTCGTCATTATAATATGGCAAATACGCTACCCGGCTAGTTTCAGTTATCTGAATATGCTCTTTTTTTACTGTTTGTTTGCAGGAAATCAAAACAAGTATAGCTGCTACGTGAAATAAAGTCTTTTTCATAAAGGTTCATTTTCTGATCTAACTACAACTTCATCTTCTAATTGATAGCAAGAATTTGCTCTTCTTAGACCAAATATGCGTCCGTTTTTGGCTTCATAGTTTACATATAAGGTTCCGTTTTGTAACCATGCTTTTTGTAGTCCTTCTTCCCTACCGTTTACCAATTGTCTTTCTTTTGCCAATTGCCCATCAGGATACCATTTTCTCTCCACACCATCCATTTTACCATTTACGTAATTAGCTTCTTGAGCTAACTGACCGTTTTCCCACCAGGTTTTGTAAGAACCTTCAAGTCGGTTCTTTTTATAATGAAACTCAACCCTAAGAACTTCATTGACAGACCATCTTCTAGCGACTCCTTCCCTTTTTCCTTTAACAAAACCCACCTTTTCTGCCAATGTGCCGTTCTCATGTAAGGTTAATGCATAGCCATCATAAGGTGAGTTTTTGTAATACCAGGTACCTTCTAATTGATTAAGGTTCAACTCTTCCTTGAATTTAGTTACTTGACTGATTTCAACAGGGGTTGCTACCTGAGGCTTTGAACCGGAACTTTGTTTACAACCGGTCTGCAACATCAGTGCAAGGCAAAGGATATGGAAGTTTTTACTATTCATTTTTAGTAGCCTTGATATGGACCGGCAAATGCTAAATAGGATCCAGTAGTAGAATACACTTCATTGATAATGTGATAATGGTATTCTTCTTCACCATCAGTATACTGTGTGGTAGAAGTATGTCCACCAGAAGCATCTAAATCCGTTGGGTAATCTCCCGTTGCACTGCATTTGCGTCCGTAAAGAAATACGCCGTCCAATAATATACCTACTAGGTTATCATCGTCATTGGTAAAAGCCTTTGGCTCTAGGTGATAATGATATACTCCAGGACCAATATGGGCACCTGTCCAATCTAAACTAGCAGCGGCTTGATCTAAGGCACCCCCACCTTCTTGATCATTGAATATTGAAGAGCCGCTTACCGCAATACCAACAGTTCCTAATTCTGTTTGTACAGTACTACCCGTTAAATCAGGAGTAGCATCTACACGTATGGTATAAGCGTTGTTATTACTGGACATGATACTTGGAGTAAGGGCAACATCTGGCTCTTCTTTATATAGGGAATTACCCTCTCCCCAATAAACCGTTTCATGATTTGGAAGTCCGGTAGTCTCTATAACAACTTCAGAACCATCTAAATACACAGTCACGGCATCTGAATTAAACGCACTATAGGCAGCATGAAGCTCAGTAACCACTTCATCATCATCTATATCACTATCATCTGTTGTACTATCATCTATCACTCCATCATCTACACTGTCGCTACTACAGGCAACAAAGGTTATAAATGCTAATGCAAGAGCAAAAGAAATAGAGGGTATTCTTTTGATGTTATTTTTTCTCATAATTGACTTTTTAAATTGATTAATGTTAATAAAGCTGTATAAAACTAATGTCTTGATTACTATGGATTTTTGGAAATCAGTGAATAGCCCCTAATTTTAAGTGGAATTGTATTTTATTTAATATTTTCTTGGTAGATATAATGCGTTAGTTTCAATTAACCTTTTGGTCAATAGCCCAATGAGCAATAAACCTGTTAAGAGAAAAATAACTATCCATGGGTCAATTCCGGCTTTTTGTTTATCTATTTCCACAAATTTGTTATCATCAACTTTTAATGCAATAGAATGTTCATTTTCATTGTTTAAAATGAATTGGTCTTTTTTAAACCCATTTTTAAATATAAACAGTGCACTTTGACTTTGCGTAATATCATTGAACGCAGTATTTCTCATGTTAAGTGTTTTCATATTTTCATCTATTCCAAAAACTTCAAAAATTACTTTGGTTTCATGCCCTAGTTTTACACTACCATTACCAATTTTTACTGAAGAACCATTGTTATAATCTATATCAATATTGTTTTTTAAATGTTCAAGAACCATGTGTTGAAACTCCTCGGGGGATTTATACGGAGTTTCGGTAAAATGGGTTCTTACTTCCTGCTGAAAAGCGGTCAAAGAAGAGCTGATTTGTAATATCCAAGAGCCATTGCTTTTTTCGACCAACATGGTTGTTGAAGCATTTGGGCTGTGGGCATGGCCAATAATTATGAATAGAAGGTTTGCCAGAATTAATAAATACGTTTTCATATAACCTTAGTTTACGTAGGCCCCTTTAAGCCCGTTAATAAAATTGTTGTTACCGGCGGCATCTACGTGGTAGTGATAGCCTCTGGTGTCATCTTCATGACCTCTTAACTCATCTAGATCGGTAGCTTCAAAGCCTTCACTATCTTCCAATTCGTAAATTCCAAATCCATCTAAAGCATATCCAATTAAAGCGGCATGTCCATCATCTTGTACAACCTTTTTACCGTAGCCTGTAGCAGCGTGATAGTGATACCCTTGGTGTACATTAATATGACCACCAGCATCATCAAAAGGAGCCAAAGTATAGGCGCCAAGAATATTATCTACCGGAGCCGGTGCAGAAAACTCAATGCCATTAAGTGCAATACCACGTGTAGATGGAGCCTGAGTGGTTTGTGGTCCTTGTCCGCCAGAGTTAAAAAGAACGGGAGTGTCTTGTACAACTGGGGTTATGGGTATTGTCCAAGTTTGGTTTAGGTTGGTAATATAGGAAGGCAGACATTCCACACAAAAATTTTCATATTCGGCACCAACATTTGGGTTTGCCGCATTTATGCAATCGTCTTCGGTATCGGTGATATAAATATCTCCGTTTTCATCATACATCATCCAATTATCATCATTGTAGAATTCAGCTAAATTCGCAACAAAGGCACCATCAACATCGTATACTTCTCCACTTTCTAACCAAATTCCTCCTGCTTCCGCGCTATCACTAATATTGTCGGGGCACCAAGGTCCCATTTCATGATCTCCCGGTAAACTGGTAGTTACAATTTGATAACAATCTGTTTCGGTACCATCAGATAACGTACAAGGAACTGTGGTTATACTTACAGAACCATCTTCAGTATAAAAGAAAGAAGCTTCTACGTTTGCAATAATCGTGCTGTCCCCCGTGGTATCAGTTGCAATACCATTCTCAGAAATGTCTGTATCATCAGTAGTATTGCTGCAACTGGTAAAACCAATTACAACAAATGAAATAAGAAGGGCCGATAGGCATAAATGTTCAGTTTTATATATCATATGGTTTTAGTTTCGCTTGGCTCTAAGACCTGTTCAGTTCTTGATTTAATTTTGTAGCAATAATTTTTGTCTTATTCCTTAAATTTTTGGCAATAGAAAGTTGTCCTTTGGTTTGTAACAACCTGTCAATGACACTGTTTTGATATTCTCTGCTTACTAGCAAATCCGGATAATTTGATCGGTTGCCGTAGTTTTTCATACGCTGATAATTATAGCTGTCTTCCGGTAAAATTTCAATTAATGAAATATGCTTTTCAATGATAGGTTTTAGGCGCTCGTTTATAATATTTTCAATCTTGATTTGTTGATTGTTAAAGTTGTCAAGTTCATTGGGATAAGCGGCAATCAGTTTTTTGAGCGAATCACTTTCAATAAATTCAAATTTATTGGTTGCATTAATTGAGTTTATGGCTTCATCCCTAACAATGGTCTTTTGGTAATTTAGATTTACGATCATTGACTTGGCATCGGCAGTTAATTCCGCAGGTTCCATACCCAAATAATTTATGGTGTTTTGCAAGGTTTGTATATTCTTGGTATAGTCTGCAATGGCACTATCCAATACACCTAAATTTGTATTCAGTTCTTGACTTAGACTTTTGTAGATTTTAACTTCTACAATTCTATTTTTTCTGGATTCGTTGATATCATTGATCTTCCATGCAATTAGAAGACCTATGACTATAAGTAGAATTTCGCCTAATGCGTAGATTAAGTAGGTCTTGAATTTCTCTAATTTTATCAATCTACTTCTAACCTTTCTGAATAAGACCATTTGTTTATATGCTTATCTTATTGATGATAAATAAAGCTTCATGGCGGACCATGAAGCTTTGGGCTAACTTCAACAAATTTTATTGGCACCGCCAAAGGTTATAATACCCCCAGGTTTGCCTCGAATTTAAAAGTGTGATTCCTTTGAATACCTCATGGGCTTGCCCTGAGGTGTTTTACTGAATCAATATTTATAATAACCTGTGTAGAAATTAATTTCTAGGTCTACCTTTAGGTTTTGGAGCCTCATCAAATTCCTCCTTAGAAATAAAACCATCTTCATTGGTATCTATTTCAGAAAAGTTATCCTTTAATGGACCTTTTACTTCTTCTTTAGAAAGCTGACCATCCTCATCTGCATCCATTTCTTCTAAAAGTTTGGCATATGTTGGGGGCTCTCTTCTTTCACCTTTAGATTGTGCGTTAACTGCTACTGTTCCAAAAGCTGCTAATAGGGCAAATAACAATCCTGTTTTTAATGTAATACGTTTCATATATATTTAATTTTATAACTAATATTCGTTAGCAAAGATGTAAGAATCTTTAATGCGGAATGGTCGTTTTAAGTGTTTGCCGTTTACTTTTAAGCGAAAGGTGTTCTATATACAATGAACGTTTAAATAGCAGCGGTTTATAGCACTGTTTTTAAGGTTGGGTTGAAAATTTATTCCTTTTATTTGTACCATGAACAGACATAAGAATATAGTATTTCATGTAGCCTTATGGCTTTTGGTTTGGTCTACCGCATGGATCTTCAGTGGTAGTGATTTTCAGTTCGTACTGGAAAACGGTATGGTACTTATTTTTCAAATAATAGTCATTGCTGTACTGATCTATTTAACGGTGCCATACCTTTTATTAAGGAGAAAGTACATTTTATTTGCAATAGCATCCATTACAGTTGTAGTTGGCTTGACCTTAATTTTGACCAACGTAATCCCTTGGTCAGGAGGAATGGTTAACGAACCGAATATGGGTACTTTGCCCGGACCAAGACCCGGACCAAGGTTTGACGGCGGCAGACCTTTGCAAGAATTACGTAGACCACCTTCACGGTTTTTCATTAACCTACTTTTAATTACAATTGCCTATATCATTGCAACACTTGTAGAAATATTCTTGTTTGCACAACGTAAAGAAGAGGAAATCATCATCAATAAAAATGAAGCGTTACAAACAGAGCTTAAGCTATTAAAATCACAGATCAATCCTCATTTTCTATTTAATGCCTTGAACAATATTTATGCACTATCTGCAATTGATGCCGGTAGAACCCAAAAAAGCATTAGCTATTTATCAGACATGTTGCGTTATGTGCTATATGAATGCGAACAAGAAATTGTACCGTTATACAAAGAGATAGATTATATTGAGAATTATATAAAACTGTTCTCCCTAAAGAGTAGTAAAACCTACCCTATTTCCACTACGTTTTCTATTGAAGATCAAAATGTGCCCATTGTACCCATGTTGCTGATTCCTTTTTTGGAAAACGCCTTAAAACATAGTAATATTGAAAAGATTGAAGGCACATTTATCAACTTGAAAATTACTTCATTTACTGATGGTATTGATTTTGAGCTGGAAAATTCAAAACCAGAGCATGTTGTTGTAAAAGATGATGTTGGCGGTATTGGCATAGAAAATGTAAAAAAGCGTTTGGCTATCTTATATCCTGATCGACATGAATTAATGATCAATGAAACTTCTAAGGCGTTTAAGGTGAATTTAAAACTCAGATTACATGAATAGTATAAACTGTATAGTTGTAGATGATGAAGAGTTGGCTAGGTCTTTGTTAATAACTTATATTGATAAATTAGAGTTTTTAAATTTAGTTGGTGAAGCTGAGAATCCATTAGAAGCTTTGAGCATAATGAAGGAAAAACAAGTTGATCTATTGTTTTTGGACATTCAAATGCCAGAAATAAAAGGAACGGACTTTGCCAAAATGCTCGGGTCTAAAACCAAAGTTATTTTTACGACGGCTTATTCTCACTATGCTTTAGAAGGATACGAATTAAATGCTGTAGATTACTTGTTGAAACCAATAACCTTTGAACGCTTTGTTACTGCGGTCAACAAGGTACAATCCAATACCACTATTGATAAATTAGATACCATAACCATTAAATCTGGATATGATCTTCATAAAGTGAAGTATGACGATATTCTTTTTGTAGTAAGTGATAGTGAGTATGTAACATTTCATTTAAAAACTAAAAAAATAATCAGCAATCAGCGTTTAAAGGCATTAGAACAAGAGTTGCCTAGCAGTCTATTTATGAGAGTGCATAGATCGTACATTGTCAATAGAAATTATGTAACCGGATTAAAAGGTAGAGACTTGCAATTATCCGATGTGATTATTCCGGTGAGTGATTCTTATTATGACCATGTAAAACAAGAATTATTTTAGCGCACAACTCAATTGATTTTCTTTTTGCATCATTTTTTCATAAGTACTTAAGTACTAATTATCTATACCCTTGATTTTGAAATTGTGAATATCTATTGCTTTTTTTAAGGTTGCAAACTATGACTAAGAAGTATATTTAGCACCCCAAAAAAAATATAAGATATGAGTGCAACGTGGTACGAGTGTAAAATAAAATATAGAAAATTAGATGATGCATCTGGAATGTTAAAGGTGAAAACCGAGCCATTTTTGGTAGATGCAATTTCTTATACCGAAGCAGAAAGTAGAATTACGGAAGAAATGTCAGCTTACCTAAGCGATACGGAAGAAATAAAGATTACGAATATAAAGGTTGCAAATTTTGCAGAAATTCATCCTTTTGAAAATTCGGACAGATGGTTCAAATCAAAAGTATCATTAATTGCTTTTGACGAAGAAAGTGGTAAAGAACGCAAGACCAATATGTACCTTTTAGTTCAGGCCAATGATGTAAAAGAAGCATATGACAATACCATTAGTGTTATGAAAGATACCATGGGTGAATATTCTGTTCCTTCCATATCAGAATCACCTATTATGGACGTGTTCCCTTACTTTTCTGGCGAAGAGGATGATATGGAACGTGTTGCAAAATTTAATACGGTAAAAGACTCTGTACCCGTAGATAATACTATGAATGAGGAGTTAGAACTTAGTGATGTGCTATCAAGTGAAGAATAGAAATTTCTATTTAAAATATAAAAAGGAGGACTAATGAAGTCCTCCTTTTTGTTTACAGAAAGTGTATACTGATTACTTCATTATTAGCACATCATTAATAACGTGTACTACCCCATTGGAAGCTTCTACATTACCTAAAACAATTTCTGTTCTATTACCTTTTTCATCCTTTAAGTTGATTTTATCACCCTTTAAGCTTGCGGTCAAATCTTTACCTCCAACGGTTGTAAAGGTATATTTTCCGTTGGCTCCGTTAATAGCCTCTACAAGCTTGTCGCTAGTAATTACACCAGATACAACGTGGTATTGTAATACTTGAGTCAACATTTCTTTGTTCTCCGGTTTACCCAATTCTGCAATTGACATTTTTTTAGGAAGTTTTTCAAATGCATTATTAGATGGGGCAAATACGGTATAGCTACCTGGTTCTGATAACATTTGGTCTAAATCTGCCGCTTTAAGCGCAGATACCAATGTGCTTAGCTCTTCATTTTTACTGGCAACCGCTGCAATACTTGTTGCCATCATTTCTTTCTTTTTGGCTTCTTCCTGCATTCTTGTTTCTTCAGCTTTCATTTCAGCCTCCTCCATGGCTACTTTTTCTTCCATAGCTTTTTTATCGGCATCTTTTTTCTTTTGATCGTTACAAGATGCAAATGCCAATACCGCAAATGTCATTAGTGCAAAATTTTTGATATTTCTAGTTTTCATAATTTTTGTTTTTATCTATTAAAATTAAAAGCTCGGCGCAAATTGCCCCGAGCATTTTTTATTTATACTGGAACTTTGTCAGTATGTTCCCTTCTATCCCAGTTTCTATGTTTGGCAATACTTTTAATGAATTTATCTGTTGAATCGTTGATATGTACGGCGCCATCTTCTTTAAAGTTAGCTACGAACGTATGATCTAATACATTTTCACCTTCCTTATCTGCTGCAATTGCCTTGCAGTATTTGAAAGTTTCATTAATGAATTTTATATATTTTCCATTTTCAATAATGGTGCTAACGGACTTTTCACCACCAGGAATGTAAATGGCATCAAAAAGAACACTTTCTGTTGTTGCAATTGCTGCATCTACTTTATGTTCCTTTCCTTTATCACATTTAATGGTGCCACCATGTGGAGCAACAATTTTTAACATAGCACCTTCTTTTTCCAATGCTTCTTTAATTGGAGAATAATCGCTCATGCTAAAACCATCTGCGGCTAAAATTGCAATTTGTCTTGTGGCAATGCTATCGAATTTGGTGTGCGCCATGCTAAGGGCTTTAGATTTTTCTAAATAGATTTTCTTTTTTCCTGGTTGGTGCTTTTTCACATCGGCATCAGCACCAATTGCTTGATTTATTGGTTGCTCTATTTCTTTTGGAATTTCCATTCCCAGTCCTTCCCCTACCTTATTGGCAAGATCCGTATCTATTTGTGCTATTAACCATAACATACGTTCTTTAATATGATCATGGTTACATTTGCCTAATTCAAAAGTATATGCAGCTGCAACATGTTCTTTTTCCCAATCTGCCAAGCTTCTATAAAATAGCGCTGGTTGAGAAAAATGATCGCTAAAACTTTCACTACGTGTTCTTATTTTTTTGGCATCAATTCGTTCTTCGTAAGAATGAAATGCTCCCTCTGCCATTTTGGATAAATGAGGACAACCACCACTTAAACTGTTTGGAAAATAAGCTGTTTGTCCTTTTGGAATTTCCATTTGCATGTGGGCATCACGTTGATTGTTATGTGTGTCCGCTACAGGTCTGTTAATGGGAATTTGATGAAAATTCGGGCTGCCTAATCGGGATAATTGTGTGTCTCTATATGAGAATAATCGCCCCTGTAATAATGGATCGTTTGTAAAATCGATTCCTGGTACTATATGTCCAGGTAGAAAAGCCACTTGTTCCGTTTCTGCGAAAAAGTTGTCAGGATTTCTGTTCAAGGTCATTTTACCAATAATTTTTACCGGTACCATTTCCTCTGGTATTAATTTAGTGGGGTCCAAAAGGTCAAAGTCATATTTATGCTCATCTGCTTCTGGAATAATTTGTAGACCTAATTCCCATTCAGGGTACTGCCCTGCTTCAATGGCATCCCATAAATCCCTTCTATGGAAATCTGGATCGGCTCCATTAATTTTTACGGCTTCTTCCCATGTTACAGAATGTACCCCTAAAGTTGGTTTCCAATGAAATTTCACAAAATGCGCCTCCCCTTTGTCATTAATCAATCTAAAGGTATGAATACCGAACCCTTCCATCATTCGCAAGCTTCTAGGAATAGCTCTATCGCTCATTGCCCAAATATGATTGTGTAAAGTTTCTGTAGTCAGTGAGACAAAGTCGTAAAATGTATCGTGAGCAGATGCAGCTTGCGGAATCTCTTTATTAGGCTCTGGTTTAACCGAATGTATTAGATCGGGAAACTTCATGGCATCTTGAATAAAGAATATGGGCATGTTGTTTCCAACAAGGTCCCAAGTGCCCTCTTGTGTATAGAATTTTACGGCAAACCCTCTTACATCTCTGGCTAAATCAGGTGATCCCTTTGATCCAGCTACTGTAGAAAAACGTACGAATACGGGTGTTTTGCGTTTAGTATCCGTAAAAATACCGGCTTTACTATACTCTTCTATACTTTCATATAATTCAAAATAACCATGTGCAGCACTACCGCGGGCATGTACAATTCGCTCCGGTATACGCTCATGGTCAAAATTTGTAATTTTCTCTCGTAAAAGAAAATCCTCTAACAAGGTTGATCCTCGCTCGCCTGACTTTAGACTGTTATTAGTATCGTTGACTTTAAGCCCTTGATTTGTAGTAAGGGGCTTACCTGTCATATCTTTTTTGAAATTTTCTAAGTCCTTAATTTTAGAAGTCTCCTTATTATCTTTTTCCATGGGATAGTGTGTTTTGTTAAGAGCGCTAAAATTATTGTTAACCTATTGTAATTATTAGCTGTGAAAAATTTAAAATGGGCTCAAACCAAAACATACCATATCACCGAATAATATAGATGTAGTAACAATTAATTATCAAGCAGCACTTTTAAACACTGTTAATTTAAGATTATGCAAGCGAAAACATACTCAATTAGAGGAAGAGAAAAGGGAACGTATTGTGGAGTTTATGATTTTGATAAACTCAATGCAATCAAAAGCAAAAATCTATTGCTTTAAGAATTCAAGGAGTTATTGTTGATATATTCTAAAAACTTAGGTTTGTACTGTTCCGATACTGTAATACGTTGTTTGTTAATGATAATTTGGCTACGCTCTATTACTTCAACATATTTAAGGGCAACTATAAAAGATCTATGAACCCGCATAAATTGGGAAGATGGTAAATCTTCTTCTAGACTTTTAAGACTCATTAAAGTAAGTATAGGCTTAGGATTATCTTTTAGCCATATTTTAATATAATCTTTTAACCCTTCAAAATAAAGTACGTCTGCGAGCTTAATACGCAGTTGTTTGTATTCTGATTTTACAAATAGAAATTCCTTTGCTTCTGATATTTTAGTAGTAGCTGTCTTTCCTTTGACCAAAGTAAACCAATCTAAAGCTTTGTTCGCAGCGGTCAAAAACTCGGCATAGTCAAAAGGTTTCAATAAATAATCCAAGGCCTCAACTTTAAACCCTTCCAAGGCATATTGATCAAAAGCTGTTGTAAAAATGACCCTAGTTTCTTTTGAAAGCATTTTGGAGAATTCCAGTCCCGTTAAATCGGGCATTTGAATATCTAAAAAAAGTAAATCTACTTTTTCCGTATTCAAAAATTGCATGGCCTCAATGGCACTATTGCATTTCTTTTTAAGGGTTAAATATGGTGTTTTATCAACATAACTTTCCACAAGATTAACCGCCATAGGTTCATCGTCAACAATCATGCAAGTAATTTCAACTGCTTCCATTTTACGTTATAATTTTTAGGTACACCGAATAAATACCATCTTTGATTTCCTGAACAAACTTATGTTTATTGGGGTATAGCAAATGTAACCTCTTTTCCAAATTAGGTAGCCCAATACCAGAACCACTTTTATCAGTATCCTCTTTTGGAAAGTTATAATTTTCTATTTGAAAAATTACACTGCTTTCTTGCGTAATCATATCTATTGAAATGACACTTTCCTTATTTGCAGAAACCCCATGTTTAAAAGCGTTCTCTATGAGAGAAATAAATAACAAAGGAGCTATATTTATTTGTGGTTCACTTCTAGGGAAACTAGATTCCACTGTTGTCTTATCGGTCAACCGTAATTTCATTAATTCAATATACTTTCTCATGAATTCTATTTCTTTAGAAAGTGGTACCATCTCGGTATTGGTTTCATAAAGTAGGTAGCGCATAAGCTTACCTAAACTATGAATGGTAGACTTGGCTTTATCTGGAGAAATATCTACTAAAGAATAAATGTTGTTTAATGAATTAAAGAAAAAATGCGGCTGTAATTGGTATCGCAAGTGTTGTAACTCTGTCTGTAACTTAAAATTATCCGCTTCTTTACGTTCCGCCTCTGTTCTTACCCATCTTTTAGTGGTCTTAATGGCAATGGAAAAAAGTAGCGGTGCCGCATAAGTCAACATTTGTATATAGATGAACAATTTAAATGGTGGACCTACTCTTTCATTTTCCGGAGGACGATTCTTTATAAGCATACTGAAAAAATTGTCTTCAATAAACTCTTTGGCCAACATAAAAAATCCAATGATAATAATATTAAGAACTACGAAAATCAGTGTTTTTTTTGCAAATAGAAACTTATCGATCAGAATAAAAAAATTGAGATAAAATATGATTGCATAGAACAATACAGGTATTAGAAAATGGGCAATAAGTCTGCCAGTTTCTAAATTTTGCCCGTACGATAACGCAAAGGGTATACTGAACAGCACCAACCAAATAAGAAGATGCTGGGCAATTATGATATTTTTATTCTTATACATAACTAATTATTCGTAGCGTAATGCTGTAATCGGGTCTAAAGCAGACGCCTTTCTTGCAGGGTACCAACCAAAGAAAATACCGGTAACTGCACAAACGGCAAATGATATTATTATGGAATACATAGCAACACTCGTGGGCCAATGTAAGAACTTTTCTATAAAAACAGTAGCTCCAAGGCCTAAGATTACACCAATGATTCCTCCAGTAATACTAATTAATACAGCTTCTATTAAAAATTGCATAAGAATATCCGATCCTTTGCCACCTACTGCCATACGAAGTCCAATTTCCTTGGTTCTTTCTTTCACGGAAACATACATGATATTCATGATACCAATACCACCGATCAATAGGGATATACTTGCTACTGCCACTAATAATACGGTAAGCATTTCACTGGTGGAGCTAAAAGTAGATATCAATTCTTCCATGGAACGTACGGAAAAATCATCATTTTCATTATCCATTAATTTGTGTTCGTTACGAAGAATGTCCGTTACCTCTATCACCGCATCGGGTGCATCATCTTCACTAACCGCAGATGCCATAATCTGATTCAGATAATCTATTGCCAAAATTCTTTTTTGTACCGTGGTGTATGGGGCTATAACAACATCATCTTGGTCTTGCCCAAAAGTATTTTCACCTTTTTCCTCTAAAACACCAATAACTTTGAACGGAATATTATCAAAACGTATCATTTGCCCAACGGGATCTTGACCATCTGGAAAAACATTGTCAACTACGGTTTGCCCCAGCACCACAACCTTTGAAGCTGATTTCACTTCCGCATCCGTAAACATGCTTCCGCTTTGTAACCCCACCACTTTAATGTCCAAATATTCTGGGTTAACACCGTAAATGGTACTTGGCCAGTTGTTAGCGCCGCTAATAACTTGTCCGCCACCGTTCACTACGGGAGTAATGTAACTTAATAATGTAGATTTCTCTTTTATGACATCATAATTTTTAAGTGTTAAGGTCTGTACGTCTCCTCCACTACCCCTTGCAGGTCCCCTATCATCTGTTCCAGGGCGTATAGTTATCATGTTGGATCCCATACTAGAAATAGTGCTTCTAATACTTTCTTTTGAGCCTTCACCAATGGCGAGCATGGCAATTACAGATGCTACACCTATAATAATACCCAACATGGTAAGTAAAGTTCTAACTTTGTTTAGAACAATAGCTTTATATGCGATTTTAAGTAGATTTAATATTCTCATAATCAATGATCTTGTTGTGGTAGTTTAGCCAGTTCGGCAGCAGCTGATTGAATGTTGTTATTCTTGTAATCTTGAATAATATTTCCATCTTTTAAAACAATGGTTCTATTGCTAAAAGTCGCAATATCGGGCTCATGAGTAACAAAGGTTATTGTAATGCCTTGGCTGTTCAGGTCTTGGAATAAAGACATGATTTCGTAAGACGTTCTAGTATCTAGGTTACCGGTAGCTTCATCTGCCAATATCATAACGGGATTGTTTACCAGAGATCTGGCAATGGCAACACGTTGTTGCTGCCCCCCGGAGAGTTGAGAAGGTGTGTGATATAGCCTTTCGCCCAGACCAACCATTTGCAGTGCATGTATGGCACGTTCTCTACGCTCTTCATTACTTACGGCGCTATTATAGAGTAGCGGTAACTCAACATTTTCTATGGCAGATGTTCTTGCCAATAAATTATAGGATTGAAAAATGAATCCTATTTTTTCGTTTCTGATGGTCGCTAATTGGTTTCTGCTTAAATCTTTCATGCTCACACCATCTATCTCATATGTTCCTGAGGTGGGTTGATCCAAACAACCTAAAATGTTCAACATAGTACTTTTACCGGAGCCACTAGATCCCATTATGGTAACGAACTCACCTTCTTTTATGGTAAATGAAATACCTCTTAAGGCATGAACTGTTTCATTACCCATGGTAAACTCGCGCTTTAAATCTTGAATTTTTATAATTTCCTTGCTCATGATCTTTATCTTTTACCTCCTGGTGGTTTTGGCATAAACGGACTTTCTTCTGAGTTTCCGGCCGGCGGACCAGCTATTGTGGATTCAGATTTTAAGCTGTACACCAATTTATCACCTTCATTAATACCACTTAAAACTTGTACGTTTACCCCATCACTTGCCCCTAAGGTCACTTCCTTAGGTGAAATAGCGCCATTAGATTCCATCACCCATACCTTTGTAGAGCCTTCATCAGAATTCATAGGTCCACCTTGAGGTCTTTCCATAGCTAAGTTTTCCTGTTCATTATAAGCCATCATTTCAGGTGGCGTGGGTTTAAAATTGATGGCCTTAGCTTCTACTGATAGCACATCTTTTAACTCTAAAGTGTAAATGGAAATCGTAGCCGTAAGTCCGGGTTTTAATCTTAAGTCAGGATTATCCGCTTTTATCACCACGGTATATGTAACTACATTTGAAGTAATGGTTGGGTCTAATCTTACTTGTGTAACCGTGCCTTCAAATTCTTGGCCTTGGTATGCATCAACAGTAAAGCTTACACGCTGCCCCTCTTCTACCACTCCTATATCAGCCTCATCAACATCTGCTTCAACTTGCATTTCCTTTAAATCTTGTGCTATGGTAAATAATGTAGGTGTACTATAACTTGCTGCTACCGTTTGTCCTTCTTCAATATCTCTTGAAAGTACAACTCCATCTATTGGTGAGTAAATATTGGCATAACCTAAATTTGTTCTCGCCTGTTGTAAATCGGATAAACGCTGTGTAACCGTACCTTTTGCAGTTTCATAATTGTAAACGGCATCATCAAAATCAGACTTACTGATGACCTGATTGTCATATAATGTTTTTTGTCTTTCATAAATGGTCTGTAAATAATTACGGTTACTAACTGCGTTGTCATATGATGCTTGAGCTTGCACGGTAGCCGCTTTAAGGTTGGTCTTATCCAATTCGGCAATAAGTTGCCCTTCTTTGACTTCGCTATTGTAATCCACATATATTTTCTCTACCACACCAGATACTTGTGTACCTACATCAACCTGGTTAATGGGTTCTATGGTACCTGTAGCCGTTACCATAGTGGTTACATCTCCTTTTTTGGCCAAAACTGTTTTTGCCTCAATAGAAGAATTGTCGTCGCCTTTCATAAAACTGTAAGCTACAAGGGCTACGATCACTAATGCAATACCGCCTATTATGATTTTATTTTTATTTTTCATTTTGATTAAAGTTTAATTTCGTTTCCTTGATAGAATTGTAATAATTGATGGTATAGAATGTTTAGATATTTTGATTGTAGGTAATTCTGTTGGGCATTGGTGTAAGTGTTTTGACTAATTACAAGATCCGTAGTACTTAAATCTCCCAACTCGTATTTCTTCTGTGCAAGATTATAAGATTGTTCAGCGGCTTGTTGTGATGCCTCTGCGGCTACCAATTGTTCTTGGGAAGAAAGTGCGTTCTGGTAAGCGGTTTCCACCTTTTTAATGACCTCTTTTTCTACCGTTTGCTTTTGTATTTCAGCTTTTTCAATATTAAAAGTTGCCGTCTGTACAGCAGACTTTGTCTGGTTTCTATTAAAAATTGGAATATTTAAGCTTAAGCCCAATCTTTGGTTAAAGTTGACATCCAATTGATCATAGAAAGTATTGTCGCTAATACTGGTATATCCGGAACCAAGACTCCCTGTTAACGATAATGTAGGTAAGTAACCACCTTTGGCGATTTCCAACTCTTTTTCGTTGATCAGAATATTGGTGTTACTGGCTTCTACTTCCGGCAGGTATGAAAGCGCATTGGTATAAATAGCTTCTCTATTTAATTCAAGGTGAAGTAAATCTTGATTTTCATTAACCGTTTCAATTTCTAAGTCCTCTAAAGGAGATAGCTCCAGTAATTGCTTTAGATCAATGATATTAAGCTCGTAATCATTTTTTGCGGCAATAACATTGTATTTGTTGGTTGCAGCCTGACTTTGCGCCTCGGTATAATCACTTAAGGCAATAGTACCCGCATCTAATCTAGATTTAGCCCTTAGCACTTCTTTTTCAGATGCATCTAAATTATTTTCGGCAATGGTAATACCTTCCTTACTGAATAAGGTTTGTAAGTATGTTTCAAGAATACTGATAACAATGTTGTTTTTTGCTTCTTGCGCCAATAAGCTATTCTGTTCTATTAAAAGCTTATTCTGTTTTACTTGATTGGTTAACTGATTCCCTTGAAAAAGTGTTACCGAACTATTGATACCTAAATTGGTACTATGGATCTGATCAGAAACATAGTCGCTGGTAATAGGGTCTATAGATGTACCGCTAGAAAAATTTTGAGAAGCACTACCAAAAAGATTAGGAAGTTTTGCTGATTTTGCCGCGCTATAATCTACCTCAGAAATGCTTGTGTTCAATTCAGCATCTTTTACGGTAATATTGTTTTCAATGGCATATTCAATACAGTCTTCTAAAGACCATATTTTTGATGAAGAATTTGTTTCGACATCTTGAGCAAAACCAAAGTGCACAAATAAAATGCTAGCTATGATTATAAATTGTTTCATTTAAGGTGCGTTTTTAATTAACACCTCAAAAGTGAAACTTTATACTTCTTTACTAAAAAGGAATAGAAGTCTACCCTCTTTGTTTATACGGAAAGTAAAATTTTATCGACGAATTTTTTTGGCAATTGCCGAATACTTCAACAATTGCCAATATGTAATTAGTTAAGTTGAGCCTTTTGTTTAACCGCCTGTAATTGTTGTTCTAAATCTTTTAGGCGTTCAACTTCTTCGTTACCGGGTATTTTATCTGCACCCCCAACGATATATGATAAATATGCTATTTGTGGTACTAACATCTGCTGTGGATACGCTCCTTCATCATTCTTAATGGCTTTTAATACGCTCTCCAAAGACTCTTTTCTGTCCCCTTTACTTTTTTTGATTTCAGCCTCTAATTTCGATTGAAATTTTCTGGCGTCGGTCAATAAATCCAATACTTTATTTTCAAAGGCTAAATGCTCAGCAATAATTTTTTCGTCAATACCTTCATCGGCTAATCGTGGGTCCACTAAAATTTCAAATGGCTGCTCAAATGATTTATTATCAACCGTTAATTTTACAGTATAATTTCCTGGTGGCACCATAGGTCCATTTTTGTAACTTCTAGAAGCCTTATCACTCCATGCTCCTTTTTGGCGCATATCCCATTGAAATCTGTTAATGCCTTTTTTAGTATTCAACGTATTATCAAAATAACTGAAAGACATGCTTAAACTCATATTGTCCACTTCTTCTTTTGTGGATTTTGTTTTAGTGGAATCACTGCTAATAGTGGCGATAGTTTGTTTGTTGGCATCCAATATTTCTAATTGTACATTGTTTTTACCATCTTTTGGTAAGTAGTAATCAATAAGTACTCCCGTAGAAGAATAATCAGGAAATCCTTTTGATCTTCTAGGTGTACGGTATCTGATTGTATTATCCGGTTGAAATAATACAGGGGTATCTTTTAACGATGATATTGCATTATTTCTTAAAGCGGTGATGTTGTCCAATACCCAAAAGCCGCGGCCCATGGTGCTTAAAACTAAATCGCCTCTATAAATTGTAATATCGGTAATTGGTGTTACGGGCAAGTTCTGTTGAAACGGCTTCCAATCTTTGCCATCGTTCATGGATACGAACATTCCATATTCAGTACCTGCAAACAATAGCCCTTCTTGGACAGGGTCTTCGCGTAATACTTTGCTGGTATAGTCAGACGGAATTCCGTTGGTCAACAACTCCCAAGTTTTACCATAATCTTCGGTTTTATAGAAATATGGAGTAGTATCCCCTAACAAATGTCTGTCAACGGAGATATACGCTTTCGCGGGATTAAATTGAGATGGTTCAATAGATTCCACTCTACCCCCTTTTAGCATTTTCTTAGGCGTTACGTTCGTCCAAGTTTGTCCGCCATCTTGCGTTAAAGAAACTACGCCGTCGTTGGAGCCTGTCCAAATCAATCCTTCTTTTATTTTAGATTCCCTAATAGAATATAAGGTGCTGTAATATTCCTCACCTGTGATATCCCTAGTGATCGGGCTCCCCGAGTTTACTTGTTTGTCGGCCTCAAAAGCGGTTAGATCTGGCGAGATGGTTTCCCAAATAACCCCGTCATTTCTGGTCTTATGTACAAACTGTGAGCCCATATAAACAACATCTGGATCATGTGGAGAAACATGAATTGGTGCTACCCTCTGAAATCTATATTTTAGGTCTTTAGGATTATGCCCGTAGATGTTGGATGCTCCAATAGAGTATTCCCTGCCAACTCCCGTAATCTTATTATAAACACTAAAACGACCTTTACAGTTATTGTAAACAATATTGTGATTGCCAGGTTTAGGAATAGTGGGTCCGGTTTCACAACCACCTACATCAATCATGGTCTGAGAGCTTCCTTGTAAAGCTGTGGCACTTGGAGCAGAACTAGGTATGGCTATCGTTGTATTATCTTGTTGCGCGCCATAGATCCAATAAGGATATTGATCATCCACAGCAACTTGATAGATTTCTGCGGTAGGTTGATTGAATTGAGAAGACCAGGTTTTACCTCCGTTATGAGAAACATTGGCACCGCCGTCATTACATTGAATCAACAAATCTGGATTGTTAGGGTTCAACCAGATATCATGATTGTCACCATGTGGTACGGACATCATTGTCCATGATTTTCCACCGTCTGTAGATTTTAAAAGCGGATTGGCATTGGAATAGACAATATCAGGGTTTGTAGGGTCTAGTTCAATATTAGTGTAATAAAAAGGTCTATTTACAAGACCTTTATTGCTTGATGTCTGTACAAAACTTTTACCCTGATCAATAGATTTGTATACTCCGCCCTCATCACCAGGAGCTTCAATTACTGCATACAGAATACTTGAATCTACGGGGGATACGGCTAAATCTATTTTGCCGATCAAACCCTGCGGCAGTCCCTCTTCCAATTTTATCCAGTCCTTACCTCCATTGACCGATTTATAAATACCACCTTCTTTATTTTCACCACCAGAGATGATGGTCCACGGAGTTCGTTGTGCTTTCCATGCGGCAGCGTAAACCACATTAGGATTGCCCGGTAACAATTCTAGATCGGCAAATCCTGTAGTATTGGATATATGCAACATTTTTGTCCAAGTAGTTCCACCATCCACTGTTTTGTAAATACCACGTTCTTCATTTGCCTTGAATGCATTACCAATAGCGGCCACCCAAACCACATTACTATTGGTAGGATCAATTTCTACCGCTCCGATCTGTCCTGCATTTTCAAGTCCTATATGACTCCAGGTTTTACCACCGTCTATAGATTTATACATGCCTTTACCACTGATAATATTACTTCTTAATCCATCAGAACCTGTACCAACATATACAATATTAGGGTCGTTTAGCGCAACTTCAATGGCACCTATGGAGGGAGTATCGAAAAATCCATCGGATATATTGTTCCAAGTTGTACCGTAATCATCGGTTTTCCATACACCAGCACCGGATGCACCTAAATAGAAGGTACCTGGTAACATGGGTGTACCTGTAACAGTAGTTACACGACCACCTCTTTGTGGACCAATAGTTCTATATTCCAGTGCAGAAAAGTCTTGGGATAAAAGTGTTGTAGTAAGTAAAATAAACGATACGGAAGTAAGGTAACGAAATAGCGTTTTCATTGTAGTGTACAGATAGGTTGGTTAAAACCTAAAGTTACTTAAACCGCAACGCAAAACATACCGCTAATGTAATTTTTATGATTTTGATAGTATCCAACGGATAAATTAAGATTCATGTGGTAAGCAATGACTATTTTACCCAAAACTATAAAGCGGGCAAATCAGAAACTTATTGTTTCTTTTCTTTTTTGCCTGAATCTTTAAGTTTATCGTTTTCCCAGATACCACTGATAACAGAGCCTTCTTTTGAATGAAAAATTCCTTTTCCGTTTCGTTTGTCATCTTTCCATTGACCTTTGTATTTATCTCCATTGGGCCAAAAGTAGGTACCTTCTCCACTACGCATATCATTTTCATAGCTGCCAATGTAATATTCGCCATCTGGCCAGTAAAATGTACCGTATCCTTCACGAGCATTGTCTTTCCATTGCCCTTCATACCTACTGCCCGTTTCCAAAAGCGCAATACCTGAGCCGTTGGCCTTGTTGTTTTTTACTTGACCTACATAATGCAATGCAGTTCCCTTCTTTGTGCTAAAACTAAGATATTCACCAAAGGATTTATTGTTCAATTGCTTACGCATATTGTTCAATTGTACACGTGCTTTCTCCAGGGCAAAACTTAAGGAGTCAATACTCCTAATTTCCGTTTGACTAATTGGGTTGACGGCAATGGAATCTTTTAAAACGTCAGTTTCGGTTATTTCAAGTTTTGCTTTGCTGTCATTCTGCATAAGTTTTTCTGCAAGTGCAATTCTTAAAGGAATAACAGAATTCAGTTCTTCATGATTTTCTAGGGTAGAATTGTATGATGCAATGGCCTTATTATAATCACCTTCAATAAGTACGGAGTCAATGGCCATCAATTCTTTATTGCCAGTAACCAATACATCTAGTTCTTCTTTTGCCTTACTACTCTCACCGATTTCATTTTGAAGCGAATTAGATTTTATGCCAAAATAAATTACCAATACAGTAAGTATAGCAAGTAAGCCGTAAAGTGTAATATCCTTTTTCTTCATACTCTATTAATTGCGGTACTTATCTAGTCCGTTAAATGAATTTCTGGAAGTTTGTTCTTAACCTTTCTAAAATCTGGAGAGAAGTATACATGAAAGCGCATGGCCCAACTATGTTTAAAAAATCCACCATTGGCTAAATCTTGACCTTGGGAATACATGGCACCCGCAGCCACGGTCAACCTAGGTGTAAGTATATATCCTAAGGTGGTTGTAAGTCGTAAATCTTCCATAGGGCTCGCTACTACCGCTTTTCCACTTTGCATGATCAATTCTGCCTCTGGAGCTACGTACAATGTTTTTGGTTTCAACTTATGATTGTTCAATGGAATTTTCATTCTGAACATGTAACGCCATCTATTTCTAAAAATATACTCGCTATTCTCGGCAAAACCTTGGGTCCATCTATGCTCTATACGAATACGGTGATAAATCATCATACTTTCCAAAGCCTGTGCAAATTGATACTGATGCCAAATACGCCATTCGGGCACTAAATTACGATCAGTTGAAGATTCATCGGTATTAAAATTCAATCGGAGCACACCGCCTAAACGTACATTGAAATATTTAGAATGTATATACCCTATAGCATGTCTGTTATAGACTTGGGCTACCTGACCTACAAAAGGTGTAGCTTCTGTTTCTTCAAGTCTTAAGTGTGTTTGGGCATCCCAAAACAAGCGTTTGCCAATACGTATGTTTCCGTATGTATTAATCCAGGTTTTAGTAGTGAGGTCCTTATACTTAGAATACTCGGGTAAAACCTCTGGCTCCTCTTCTTGTGAAATACCATGGAATGCTGTTAGAAAGCAAAACAAAAACAACCCTTTTATTATGTATGTACCAAACGATTTCATAGACTATTGCTTTGTGTTTTGTACATTCAACATTTCTAAAATTACTGAAGGGTCCTTTTCTTTTTTCAGTTTACGTTCCAGCTTTTTGGTATCCTTATCCTTTAGCATTATTACCGTATGGTAAGTGGCGTTAATATGCTCATTTAAATTGAAGGTGTTTTCACATGTGAGCGATTGTTCTATTTGCTTTAAGAAATAGGGTTCCAGAATTTTAGTATAAGCAGATGTTATTCTCTTTTTAATGTCTTCATCCATTAAGGTTGCCATAAACGGATTCCAAATACGATCGGTATATGAATCTTGTATGGTACTTTTAAATGTGGGCATTTTGGATACTGTAACGGATAATTCATTTAAATTCTTTAAACAGGTAAGCGTACTTCTAGCCGCGGTTAATCTGTTTTGGGCAGATTTTACTTTAGAATAATCGTTCAGCGTAGCGCTCGCAAAAGACTTTAATTGACGTAAGGCGGCTAAATAGTTTACAGGAAGGCTGGTTCCCATAGAATCAATGAACATCACTAAGGAATCGTTTTGAACAATAATTTCCTCTTCAAGATTAGCCAGTTCATTCTGTCTTTTTTCCTGAGCAAGGGTTTCTTTTACTTCGTTTGCAATGGCCTGTATACCATCATATCCCATTTTGGCAATGGTTTTAATATAAGAAATACTAGCAGCATCAGAGGAAGGTACAGTTGAAGTAGGTATTGTATACTCTTTTGTAGAAGTAATACTATCCATCTCAATAGCAATGGTCATATTAGGTTTGGGTAAATCCTCTGCAAATACGTGATCCAATAGCTCTTTACGTGAAGTATATTCTAAAATGGATAAAGAATCATAGCGTACCATTTCTTGAATAGGCGTTAAAAAATCCTTCTTTATTTTAAGTACCGTGTTGTATTGATATGCTGTAGTTTCATCTGACAGCTTTAAAATATTCAATTGTGAGTTATGTAGGATGGATTCACTTAATTCCCTCGCTTTTTTATAATATGCCACCGTACTATCAATATCATCTCTTTCTAATGAATCTAATGGGTAATAAGGCACCTTTACTTTAAACTCCGGAAGAAAATCAGATTTACCCAACGCTGATAAAATATCGTCTATTTCTTGATAGCGCAAAGCATTTTGTTTTAATAACTTAGGTAGATTGTTTTGATGAAGTGTATTGACATCTTCTTGAGAAAACTGAATATCAAGTGCAGCAATATAGGACGCATCTAAATTTATAGTTTTCGTTTCGCCGGAATAGCCTTTAAATGCGGTTATGGTCTTATGTTCATTATCATCATCTACACGTATAGACTGTAACAGACCATCTTTAAAAAACCAGCTTTCAGATTGGTCAATTCCGTTAGTGGGAAATAAAGACCACTCATCATGTGCCACACCATCCCTTAAAAACCTACCAACCAAGGTGTAATCTTCATTGTTGATACTGAAATTTTGCTGTGGCACCCCGTCATCAAAAGTAATGACACTTTTAAATAAGGTTTCTGAAATTTCGGAATCTTCGATCTGCTCTTCTAAAATGGTCCACTCACCATTTGGTTTGCCCATCTTTATTTTTCCCGTAGAAGTTTTTTGAACACCGCTTACCAACACACGGTATTGATAATCAATAACTTAAGATTGGCTTTTGGAGTTGAATTCCCCAAATTGAAATTTCCAAGGACCATTGGCCGTACCATCTACAAAGCTACCTTTAAATTGAAAAGAGTAATCTTGCTTTTGTAAAAGCTCTTGAAGATTGGAGCGTAATACTAAAAAGTCGCCTTCCAGTACTGTGTCGTTATCAACAATTTTATACGTGTAGGTTGCCTTACCGTTGTATTTGCCAATTTGTAACGGTCCGTTGTAATTTTTGACCTCTTGGGCATTCAACAAATTTGTTATACTGAAACAACAGCATACAATAAATAATAGTAATGGGTTGATAGTTAGCCTAATCATGCCGCAAAAAAACGAAAATAGATTCAGACTAGTAAATTAGAACCGTATGATTTTTAACTTTTTATTAAAAGTTTTTGATCTATTCAGAATGAAGCAATAAAAGCTATAAAAATTACGGAAGTCTCAATAATATTAAGAAAAAGTATGTAAAAAAAAGACCAGAACAATTAATTCCTATCAATGCTAATGTACTGTTCTATCCAAATTTGGATATTAAGTACCCTGAAAAGTCATAATAACGTTATCGAAATTTTTCATTTTTAGATCTTTAGGGTCAATTCCGAAGTAAATAGTAGAACTGTCACCAAACTTATCTAAGTTATTGCCATCAGTTTCAAGTTGTAGAAGTAATTGGTATTTTTTAGATAACTCTAAAATTTCAGACTTTTTAGTATTCCATTCATCTTGTGAAGTAATTTCTAATTCAATTTCTGCAAAACTATATGTTACACTAGATTGAATTGAACGATCATAACCTAATACTTGATGAAAACTATCTATATCTAACTCAGTTAAATGTTGTATATATTCGTAGGTAGAATGATAGAGATCATGAAAATCTTCATAACTATCTTGAAAATTTTTCAATATAATACTCTCATCATCAGGGATTGTATACGATTCAAAATATTCAATCTTGGAGGGTTCAAAAATTCCTTCACTAAAGTAATTCAAGGGAAATTCTGTTCTAATTAATTCGTCTGTGCTTTCTTGAAAAATAACTTTATAAGAATTTTTCTTGTTTAGGAAACCTGGCCATTCTTTATCAATATAAATAAAAACATAAATTATTCCGCTATCTGGTAATTTGTTAGAGACATCAAAAATATTGATTTCCTCTAAGTTGTATTGAGCACAAAAAGTTAGAAGCTCATTGTCCATTTTGGGCCAATTGAAGTTAATGGGTAAATCTGGTTTACCTCCAATTTTTGATGAACCTATATTAATATCCTTATCATCTTTAGCTATTGTTTTTACACCCACAGTAGGTTGAATCAATTCACTAAGTTCTATTTTACAGCTATAAGGAACATTAAAATCTGAGTTTAGTATTTCATTTTTGATTTTTGACAAGTTGTCTTGACTGTTACCCATAATGCAATATAAAATAATAACTAAATAAAGGTAGCTGTTATTTCTTTTACTCATTTAAAGACATGTTTTTCAAAAAGATAAAAGTAGTTGTCTACCAATCAATTGGGAAGTAATCCTTTAAAAATTTACCACACCAATGTTTACCTGTATTTATCCCGTCAAATAATGGATCCATAACTCTGGCTGCACCATCAACAATATCTAGCGGAGGCTGAAAATCATGTACTTCTTGTTTCTTTTTCGCTAATTCCGCTGGATCCTCATCGGTAACCCAGCCAGTATCCACAGCGTTCATAAAAATACCATCTTTTGCAAGTTCGCCAGCTGCGGTATGCGTTAACATATTCAATGCGGCCTTCGCCATATTGGTATGCGGATGGCGCGACTCCTTAAAGAAACGGTGGAATTTACCTTCCATGGCCGTAACGTTGATAATATGTTTTTGCCCGGTGTTTTCTTTTTTCATCATTTCTGCCAAACGATTGCACAATACAAAAGGTGCAACGGAGTTGACCAATTGAACCTCGATCATTTCAGTAGTTTCTATCTCCCCTAATTTTAGTCGCCAACTATTGGTTTTACGTAAATCCACTTGTTGAAGATCGGCATCTAATTCGCCAGTTGGGAAAACCTCCTGGGCAACCAATGCATTGTCAAAACTATACGGTATTTGTGATAGTTGAGCAGAGGCTCTTAAACCAATACCGGGTTCTGGTCCGTGCCATGTAACCGGCATGTTTTGATTTGGTGATGCTTTTGAGCTGAATGTTTTAAGCTCTTCCAAACAGCTTTCATGGTCGCTTAAAACCATTTGGGCAAATTTTGGTAAGGATGAGAATTCGCGCTCTTCGTTCTCCATTAAGTGATGGTAGAATCCTGCTGGTCTACGTACTGTTTGCGCAGCATTATTGATCAAGATATCCAGTTTGTCATATTGCTGTTCCACAAAATTACAGAAGATCTCTACACTGGGTATATGGCGCAAGTCTAGACCATGAATTTTAAGTCGGTGCCCCCACTCCATAAAATCTTCCTCTTTGGAAAAACGTAATGCAGAATCTACAGGAAAACGTGTGGTAGCAATGACCGTTGCGCCTCCACGAAGTAACATTAAGGTAATATGATAACCAATTTTTAAACGTGAACCGGTAATCACCGCTACCTGACCTTTAACATTTGCAGTCTGGAATCTTTTTGCATAGTTGAAATCGCCACAATCTGTACACATGGTATCATAAAAATGGTGAAGCTTTGTAAACTCGGCCTTACACACATAACAGTTTCGAGGGGTAGTAAGCTCCGGCAAATCTTTACTGGCCAATTCGGCTGCAGGTAGTAATTTTGGCGCAACAAAGACATGGGCTTCACGCGCACTACGAATTCCGGTTTCTTTACGGGCATGTTTGTCACGAACAGCCTGCTTTCTTTTTTCATTTCGTTTGGCATCCTTTACCCGTTTAGCAAATTCTTGTTTGCTAGGGCGAGATAATTGGCCGGCAGCTTTAATTAAGGCAATACGTCTATCTTCGGGAATTTCAAAAATCTGGTTGGTGTCGTTTACCAAACGATTTAAAATATCAATACAACTTTCAATCTCGTTTAAGTCGATTTCTGTTTCTTTATACTGCTGTTCTTCCTTCATGATACTACCTTAATAAGGGTAAAAATACTAACAATGCTTAAAGTACGGTAATGCGTACTTTCTTCTTTTTTAATCGGGTGTTGCTCAATTTATTCGCAAGTTCTTTTGATAGACCTTTAGGTACCGCAACAAAAGCGCAATCTTGCTTTAGTTCTATATCTCCCAATTGGTCTCTATTTAAGTCGCCTTGCTTAAAGAAAAGTCCCGCAATATCACCTTTTGATATTTTATCTTTTCTTCCACCAGAAATAAATAAGGTTTCCCAAAACGGATCACCTAATCTTTTTGAGGGATTGATTTTAATTGGGGTCGATGCTTCAATAAACTCGGGTAATTTTTCCTTCTCCCATTTTAAAACATAGGCTGTTCCCAATTCATTTACACGCGCAGTTCTACCATTACGGTGGGTAAACTCTTCTATACGATGCGGTAATTCGTAATGAACAATGAATTTTAGTTCGGTAATGTCAATGCCCCTAGCGGCAAGATCAGTTGCCACTAAAATTCTGCTACTGCCATTTCTGAATTTAATAAGCGCACGTTCGCGATCACGTTGTTCCATACCACCGGAAAAGCATTCGTGCAAAATACCCTGTTCGCTTAAAAAAGTGCTTACACTTTCAATACTATCCTTGTAATTACAGAAAATAATGCCAGGTTCTTCTCCAATAAATTCAAGTAACTGAACCAAAGTGTTCAGTTTGTCTTTTTCTTTGGAAACAACAGTACTAATGGTTAATTGTGATGGAATTTCCTTTTTTAGAAAATTAATTCTTCTTGGGTTTTCCATACCCACAAATTTTAGGATTTTAACGCCCTCGGTAGCAGAGGTAAGGATGCGCTTTTTAAGGTTTGGCAATTCTAGCAAAATTTCTGTCATTTGCTCTTCAAAACCAACTTCGAGCGATTTATCAAACTCATCAAGTACAAGCGTTTTAATATGATCTTTGGTAAAACGATCTGCCATAAAATGATCTAAAATTCTACCAGGTGTGCCAATTAATATGGCAGGTGTATGTTTTAGTTCAATCTTGTCCTTGGACATTGCCCTACCGCCATAAATGGCATTTACCTTATAACCGGTACCCATATCACGCAGCACTTGCTCTATTTGTATGGCCAGCTCACGAGAGGGCACTAAAATGAGCACTTGTACTTCAGGATTGTTTAGATCCAAAAGGTCTAGGACCGGTAATAGAAACGCCAAGGTTTTACCAGTACCCGTGGGTGAAAGTAATATGGTGTTGTCTGACGAAGAAATGGTTTCCAACGCCAATTCTTGCATAGAGTTTAGCGCATTGATATTCAATTTTGATAAAATATCCTTTTGATTTTTCATGCGATATAACCCTTTAAAAATATGATATTATGCTTCTTGAAGATCTCGTTTAGATTTTCTATATAAGTAATTTGGAAAAATACTTCTTTTGGCAAATCTGTTTAATTTGTTGGCATTGATCATCTTTTGGAAGATAGGTTTTGTAACTCCAAAATATTCGTACGTAGCACCATCAACAAAAGTAACTTCTAAAACAAGACCGTTATGTTGAAAATCTGCAATACCAGAAGCAATGCTTTCTTCGTAAGCTTCTTTATTGGCTTCTTTGGTTTCTGGAGCAATACTTACTAGAAAGTGGTAGCCATCAATAATTCTACGACTTTGCACTTCTGCCTCTTCCCTCTTTTCATCACCCTCTTGAAATTTATCTGGATGCCATTCTTTAACCAAGTTTCTGTACTTGGTTTTTAAGGCTTTAAGCTCAATTTCCTTCTCTACCCCAAAAAGTTTTTTGTATTCGTTGATACGTTTCATAACACAGCTTTTTTGCGGCTGCGAAACTACGTCTTATTTTTATGTGAACACCTATAAGATCTTGAAATAACGAAAAATAGAAGTGTTTTAATTCAGCTAGTCTTTTTTAAGTCCGTTTTGTAAGACCGACTTAATACCGGCAAGATTTTCTGAAAACTCCATCATTTGCGATAAAACCTGTGCCATTTCATTGGTATTGCCAAAACCTTTGATCTTATTATTCTTTACAAACTGCTCTTTAATGGCAGACCATCTTTCATTTTCATCTATAGAAAGCTGTCCGATTAATTCGTTGTACTTCAATAAATTAGCCTCTGCTGACCCGGTAAGTGTCTGTGCTTCATTTTCATAATGAGATCGTAATAAGGTGTTTAATTCCTTATCGTTCATTATTGGAACAATTTGGGCAACAAGTTTGTTCATATCCCTATAGGAACCTTGTAGTTTAAAAGCAGGTTCGGTTCGGTATTCATCTTGCATAGCTGCACTTTTAATATAGGTGGCATTAACCTTTAAGAGCACATCTCTAACCTTAAGAACCTTTTCCAATACTTTTTTATATTCCTCAACCTCTTGACTGGAATGGTTTCCTTTTAGTTGACCTTCATCCGTTTTAGATTCTATTTGGTTGACCAAGGTATAGACATCTTCAAACTCCTTGCTTGCCAATTGTTGTAAAATGGGGTTTGCAGTGAGCGAGTTTTCAATTAAACTCAATCTGAACAGATGTTCGGTTTCTCCGATGATATCACCAAGGTTATAGATATCTGCACGGTTTGCCAACATATCTGGAATCTTAAATTTCTCTCCACTTTCCGTATAAGGGTTACCCGCCATAATCACACAGAACTTTTTGCCCCTTAAATCATAGGTTTTAGGTTCATTGTCATAAACCCCTTCTATTTTACGGGTGCCATCTGATAAAGAAATAAATTTCTGAAGAAATTCTGGGTTACAGTGTTGAATGTCATCTAAATATAACATAACATTGTTTCCCATTTCAAAAGCCAAGTTCAGCTTTTTTAGTTCTTCCCTTGCCGCACTATTATTTGCAGATGCGGGGTCTACGTTGGTGACTTCATGACCAATTGCCGGACCGTTAATTTTTACGAATATTAAGCCCAATCTGTTGGCTATATATTCCATTAACGTGGTTTTTCCGTAACCAGGTGGGGATATTAAAAGCAACATACCCATTCTATCGGTTCGTTTATTGGCGCCAACCGTACCTAGCTGTTTTGCCAGGTTATTACCGAAAATGGGGAAATACACTTGGTCGATCAACTTATTACGCACAAAAGAAGTTAGAACCCTAGGTTTAAACTCTTCTAGTTTTAAATCATTTTTAAGTTGCTCCGTTATTTCTAGTTTGGTCTTTTTAAATTTTTGAAATGCCGGTACCTCACTGGTTACGAACAATCTCATTCTAGAAATAAAATCATGGTAATTAAAGTTATACGTACCATTGTTTATGGTGGTATGAGAGCCTCTTAATTCTTTAATGGTTTCGTTAGGTGAAACAGATTTAATTTTTGAGGCAGATTCATCTCTGAACAATAAAGCCCCAACAATTTCATGCGTATATCTTTTAAGGTCTATTCCTTGGCTTTCTTTTTCTTTGGTTTTTAAGAATGCGGCCACCCATTGTTTAGCTAAACGAACTTTGTCCTCTAAACTAACCGTATCTTCAATGCTCTTTTTAAATTTTAAATCTGCCTGTTGTGATTTTAGGAATTTTATAAAGTCTTCTTTCAATTGTATTGCCACACTGCTGTAAACAAACTCAGAATCAGATTTAAGTTCTTCAAATATATAGGAAGCAATATCTTCACTCAGCAATGAGTCGTAAAGCGCAGTATTTTCTCCAAATTGAGCTACCAGACCCTGTATTTTTTCAACAACAGAAGCATATTCGTTAGATGTTGGAAAGTACTGCAAAACCTCACCTGCTGTTTTTAGACTTTTATCCAACTCATTTTTCACCTCTTCATTTAAGCTGTTCCAGAAAAATTGGGCATATCCTCTTATTTCTGGTCGGTAAGTAAGCAAACCTAATTCATGATGCTTATGAACTAATAACTTTAATAATCTTGATGCATCTACATCATGAACACCTTTTACATAACCTTCAGAATAGTCATTTCTACTCTGTTCTTGAACAACCTTCAATAATTCTTCATCATTTAGCGATAGTAATTCATCTTCGCCAAAGTTGGAAAACAATTTATAGGCTAAGTAGGCACCTCTATAGATTTCATCGGTTTCAGATACATACTCTTGGTTCCATAAATGCCTGTTATTTACAAACTCTTCATTATCCAATTGTTTGTAGAAATCTGTCCCCGTTAAATGATAATTTAGTTCATTGTCATGAAAAACAATGGTTAAATCCAATTGCTGCTTGTTAACACCAAATTTGTGCTTTCCTAACCTAATGACACTGTCGCCATCTTCATAAAGGTCAAGTTTATCCTTTAACTTTCTAAGTGCATCCTCGCGGGCAGTTTTAAGTTGGGTCTCTATCTCTTCAGCCTTGCCACTATCATCTAACTCTTGCAGTTGGGTAATGATGTCGCGAAGCTTATTGATCATTAGGTCCGATGCAAAATACCCGTTGATTTCAACCGCAGTATTAAAACTCTGTGCCTTCTTTTGAACTCCTTTTAAAATGCGTTGAGAAGCATTGGTCAATGCGCTTGACTTCTTATTTCGTTTTTCAATTAAGGAATTTTTTCGGGCATCAAAAGCAGCATATACCTCTTCTCTTTTTTCAATGATGATTTCAATAAATTCCTCGAAATCCGTGAATTTGCCCTCAAGCTCCTCGAGTTGAATAGATGTTTTGGTTTGATATTCATCGCACTTCTCAGGAGTGGTTGCCATGTCAATATAATTGATGATACTTTGATCAATCAACTTCAATTGAGCGGCAAATTCTGCCTTTGCCTCAGATATGCCCAAAGAATTTCTTTTGTTCTTTAAAGCCGCCTTTAGCTCATTTATCGTGGAAAAAATCAACGATATATCATCTATTATTTTAGTGGAATGTGCAGTATCCTCTATATCTAAATTTGAAACAATATCAATCAACATTTCAAGATCGGTACTGATTTCATTGATTTCCTCTTCCTTTTTCTTGGCTTCTATTACCTTTTCAACGGTATCTATGAAACTCTTTTTTTCTTCTAAAGCTTTATGGTAAGGTTGTAAGGCATTCGGATTCAATAAAAACTGTACGCAGCGCTCAGATATTTTTTTAGTTTGAGCTTCAATTTCTTCTTCTAATGATTTAAGAAATTCCAGGTCAATATATCTAACCTCTTTTAAGGAAATGACCTCACCCCTAGTGGATCGTAAACGCGTTAAAAGTGCTACGAATTCATCAATACTTTTAAAAGATGTGCTCTTAATTTTATTGAATAGTTCCGATGAGTTTTTTTGAATTTCCTTAGATTGATTTTGAGCATTTTTACGAAGCTGTACAACCTTCTCAAATTCATCTATAGCGGCATTGGACGCTTTATTGATTTCCTCTATAGGAATATTAAGTTGATGCGTTTCCGGTTCTGGCAACCAGTAATATGCATCTATAATATCTTTTGAAAACTTGGCGATATCACTGTAGAGACCCGCATAGTTGTCATTTTTGTTCAGCAAGGTAATTAAGCTGTTTACTTCAGCCATTGCCCGCACAATGTCCTTATTGCCAATTTTGTACAACAAAGTATCTTCATGTTGCGATGGCATATAATCACCTTTCAAATAAGGTGTTTGCCATATTTGTACCACGTGGTGTTTGGTCTGCTCCTGCTCTGTCTTAAAATAGCATAGTTCACCATTTTCTAAAATGGTAAATCCGTTACAAATTATTGGTGTTTTTATAACTTGACTAATGATGTTGAAGGACATAAGATTATAGAGTCCTTCATTTGCTGCATAAAACACGTAAAGAAAATCCTCACCGTTGGGCGATACAATGCGTTGCTGAAATTTTACATTTGGTATTGCATTGTCAAAAATGTGATATTCTCCGGTTTGTAAATAATATCCGGTTGGGAAAATGATTCCTTGATCATCGGGAAGAAGAATACAGGCATCTTTTACAGATTCAATTTTCTGTACCTCTTTCATTTTATCGTTAAAAACAAAGTAACGAGGCGACTCTTGAAATGGTTTTATTTCTAGAACCAACAAGTTTCCTAAATCTCCAAAACGATACTGCCCATCATCTAAAGTCTGGTCTACATACTCAACAGGTTCATCAAAAATACCTTTGCCTTCTTCTGTATTATCTTCAATTTTTATGGTTAGGTCACCACCAATAGTTTCAACAAATACACGATCTTTAATAGAAACATGTGAGTGCACTCCATAGCGGTGCATGTCTCTACTTGCCTCTTGCCACTTAAATTCTTGCTGAACAGGAAATTTATATTCATGTTCACTTCTGTTGTCAACATATTTCAAAGTGTTGTTGACCAATAACCATTTAAAGGTTTTTATGTCTGTAGGGCTATCGCTTAAACGAAAGACCATATGCAGATAATTACCAATGATGGCAAAATTGGAGAATATCGTATTTCTGTAATACTTGTACAGATTGGTGAAATCTGTCTTAAAAGTATCATCCTCTAAAAGACCAAGGTCTATTGCCTTAAAGCTATTGTCCTCAAAGTGATAACAACTAAAAACATCTTTAATGTTGATGTCCGTCCTTAGCCCAAAATGAACATTATAACCAAACAGACACGTATTGCCAAAAGAAACAATATCCCGTGCAATACAGTTGTTCTCCGTATTGATCCGGTCATTAGCAATAAGCTTGGTCTCCAATGAACCAAAAACTGTTTTTCTGTCATTGTTAAGGTCGATTAACTTGTTCTGTAACAGCTCTTTTTGCTTCTGTAATCTATTTTTGATAACATCATATGTGCCACCGTCCAATACATGCTCTTCCGTAGTGTCTGTTTGGGTATGCTCTGCCATAAAAATTCTTAGGCTTTTAAATTACATTATTAATTTAGTTGAAGTAATAAGCTTTGGTGTTAACGCAATTTCTTATCACTCATTCCTAAACCTTTGGCAAGGTTGAATAAATTGCTGAACAAGGTTTGCTCATCATTATCGCTGGACTTGGATTTTAGGTCCATCAATAAATTTGCAATGGTTAAATTCTTAAGATCATCTGAAGAAATACCATATTTATCAGCAAATTCTTTCACCTTTTCCAAAAGGTTGCCCTTTACGTCATCACTACCTAAAATAGCATCTTTTACATCTTGTATGTTGGTACTGTTAGCAACAAGCCTGTCATAACCTTTACCTTTGGTAATTTGCCCGATAATCTGGTCAAAGAACATTGTTTCACCACCAACAATATCAATTTTGGCAGCTTTTAATGCATCTCCAATAACTTGTGCTTGAGCATCGGCAATATCTTTCTGGATATTAATTTGAGCCAGGTCAATTTGTAATTCTTTGTCTAAACGCAGCTTGAACTCTTCATGCTCTTTACCAACACCATCTAATTTCTTCATGGCATTCGCTTTTTCTTCTATACCGGCAGCATCTGCTAAGGCTTTCTCTTTAATTACATCTGCTTCTGCTAAACCATCTTTACGTTTTGCTTCCGCTTTAGCCTCAATACCTGCAGCCTCTGCTTTTGCCTTTTTCTCAATGATAAGCGCCTGAACAACACCTTCACGCTCATAGGCATCTGCCTTGGCATGCATTACTTGTGCTTCTGACATACCAACGGTAGCTTCTTCTTTAGCTTGTGCTTCAGCCAAAATCTTACGTGCTTCTGCTTCTTTCTCACTAGCTTCTTTATGTGCTAGGGCTTCAATATTGATTTCCTCCGCTTTTTGCTTAGCTGCTTCTTTTTGAGCCTCGGCCGCTTTGATCGTTTTGATCAAATCTTCTTGTGCATTAGCTTCAGCAATGGTGATCTTAACTTGTTTTTCACGATCTGCAGTCTTGAAAGCTTCAATGTCTTTCATGTTCTCCTGCTCTTCCACTACTCCTTTTTCTAGGGTAACACGATCACGAATAACATCTTGAATATTCTTTTTCTCAACTTCTACTACTTTCTCTTTCTCTATTTGAGCCAGGGTAACAACTCGCTCTCTTTCCGTAGCCTCTAATAAACGGTCTTTTTCAACTCTTTCGGTTTCAACAGCATCTGTACGTTGTTTATTTTTCAACGCTACAATAATTTGTCGCTCCATATTCTCTTCGGCAACCTTTACCTTTTCTTGTGTTGCAATACGTGCGGTTTCAGACTTTAAACGCTCTTCTTCGGCTACTTTTAAAGTTTCTGCTTCTTCGCGAGACTTTATGTTAGAGATTTCTCTTTTTTGTTGCTCCTCTTTTTCCGCTAACTGCTTGTCCAGCTCAAGAATAGCCTCACGAGCTTCAACATCTTGTTTACGGATTATTTTCTCCTCATCGCGCTTAATAAGATTCGCTTTAATGTTTTGTGCAGCGGTTAGATCGGTAATCTTTTTGATACCTTCAGCATCTAAAATATTATCGGCCTTTAAATGGGCAACAGCAGTTTGTTCCAAGTAATCAATGGCACAATCCTCTAAAGTATAGCCGTTTAGGTCAATACCAATAATATCTACAATTTCATCTCTAAACTCCCTACGGGCTTCATACAGTTGAATAAAATCGAATTTTTTACCCACGGTCTTTAAAGCTTCCGAGAATTTGGCTTCAAAAAGTTCTTCAAGCGTCTCTTGTCTAGAGGCTCTTTGTACACCAATAGTCTGCGCTACCTTTTTAATAAGGTCAACCTCATTGTTTACCCTAACAAAGAACGCCACTTTAATATCTGCACGCATATTATCCTTACAGATAAGACCTTCTGTAGCCAGTCTTTCTATTTGAATTTTCTTTACCGAAATATCCATTACCTCTACACGGTGAAAAACAGGAACCACATAAAGACCTTTATCGGTGGCTACCTTTGTGCCACCAAAACCAGTTCTTACCAAGGCTTGACCTTGATGAACCTTTTTGTAGAACATGGCAATAATTGCAAAATAAACGATGATAAGGAAAAGGAGAACTCCTAGACCTATACCAATAATTGAAAAGATGGATTCCATAAATGATTTAAGATTTATTGATTATAAGATTGAACTAAAAAGTGTGTGTGATCCGCAGATCTTTTAATAATAAGTACAGAACTGCCATAGGGCAAAGGTTTACGGTCTAACGATTTTACGTAAATAGAATGACTGTTGCCATCTGCTTTTACTTCTGCATTACCCAGTTTATCTTCACTAATACTGGATAACATAATTGCTTGTCTCCCCAAAAAATCCACTGGGGCATCACCATCCTTATTCAATTGCTTAAAAAATCCTTTAAACGGTGTGGTAAGAATTTTATTTATGAACAAAGCAGGAATAAGAACCGCAATCATTATGATAAAACCAATGTAGTTCTCATAAGTACCTGTAAGTGTTGTAAGTATGGTGGTAGCAAACCACCAAACGAAAATCCAGAAGGTAAAGGTGAACATGAACGGTAAGCCAACAAAGTTGAAATAAATGAGAAAAATTTGCCACTTTTTTAAGGGTTTGCGCTTCTTACCTATTACATCGTCTTTATTGACCTCTGCATTTGAAATGTCCTCAAAATCTAGATTACCGCCTTCAATACCGGCATCAAAATCTATATCTGCATCTACCTCTATATCTACATCAAGGTCATAATCAAGACCACCGATCATGGTAATGATCCAGTAGACAATTAGAAGTATCAACAGTACGGTCAGCGTAATGTTTACTTCAGAAAATAATATGTCGGTTAGTTGATTCAAATTCTTATTTTTTGGTTTTTGTGAACCCTAATTGTTCTTTTAATTTTTGAAGTTCGTCATCTGCAGCGGCTTCAGTGGTATCTGCAGCTTTATCTAGTTCTTCATCAATAGATTTACTAGCATTGGCAATATCACCATACGCTTCGGCCAAGGCCTCTTCTTGCGCTATTTTTTCTTTCATACGCTCAAGCATAGAAACCGTACCACTACTGTCTAACTCTGCCATTTGCTTATTTAAATTTTTGGTAGCATTACTCACTTTAACACGCGCTTTTAACGTTTTAAGTTCGTTTTCCCAATTATTTATATTCGCCTTTAGCTCTTCAACGTTGCCTTGCATTTGACTTACATTAGCCTCAAACTTTTCAGTTTCTACCTTGGTAGCCTCTAATTGTTTCTCATTGTTCTCTTTCTGCATTAGAGCCTCTTTTGCAAGTCTGTCCGCTTCGGCAGCGTCCAATTCTTTGCTGTTGGCCTTCTTTAGAATGATAATAGCTTTATCTTGATATTCCTTGGCTTTGTTCTTATAAACGTCTTGATCGTTCTTAGAACGTATAGCAAGTGCTTTTACTTGTGCAAGGGCCTCTAAACTTTTTTCTAAGTCTAATTTCATGTCCCTAATGCCTTGCTCCGTCATCTTAATGGGGTCTTCCATTTTGTCAATAGCCGAATTGGTTTCAGCCTCTCCTATTTTAAATAGTCTTTTAAATATATTCATGATTTTATTGTTTTAATATTTAGAAAATTCAATGATTTTGTCCGAGTATTCACTCATAAGTAAGCTTAATGAATTAAGACTGGCTTCAAACTCGTTCAAATCCATATTCTCAATTTGTAAGGTGTCCCTGAATATGACGCGGTTTGCAGTTTCATCTAAAACAAAAGCGCCGTGAATGATATCTCTATTCTTCTGAAGTAAGCTTTTAAAGATTTTTTCAGATTGATTGTGAACGGAGAATATAAACTGTTCCATAATCAAAATTGGAGGCGATACTCCCAAAATCAAATTTTTTATTCCAGAATCTTCTTTCTCAACAACCATAATTCCGTCTGCCCTATTTTCCTTTACAATATTAAAATTCAATTCAAGCAGGTAATCTCTGGTTATATTAAAGTGGTTTTTCATTTGTGTTGGTTTTTGTAAGTGGATTCTTAAATTCAATAATACAAAATAATATTGGTGCGTAATCCTAAATTGATAATAGGAGCGCTAAAATGTAAATAAGTACGACGAACATGATATTGAGTTTTTAAAATTGGTTAGACAAAAATTAATAGCTCAAAATAATAGCAATTCAAATAATTATTGCTAATTTTGTTAGACAAATATAATTAAATATTTATCACTTGCAAATATAATTAGCAAAAAAAATGTCATATTTCGGTAAAAATATTAGGAAAATCAGAAGTTTAAAAAGTCTTAGTCAGCAAGCATTTGCAGAGCTATTCGACTTAAAACGAGGTACTTTGGGTGCTTATGAAGAAGGGAGAAGTGAGCCAAAACTAGAAACATTGATAAAAATTGCTAATTATTTTAGCATTCCTATAGATGACTTGCTAACAACCGAATTAACGGTAAATAATTTATTAAAGTTCAAAGGCAATTTAACTGTTGAGCAAGACCTTGGTGAGCAAGAATTCTTTATTAAAGTACCTTGTATTACAGCTGTGAATCAGACCGATTATATAAAGTATTTCAGCAAGGATTCTTACATACAAGACCTCCCTTTTTTATCATTACCTATAAATCCAGATAAAAAATTTAGGGCATACACCGTTCAAAATTTAGAAATGAGTAGAAATGAACTAGGAATGTTCCCTAAGGATATTGCTATTGGGGAATGGGTGCCGCCAGCGGTATATTCAAAACTTAATAATGGCACCTTGGTTTTTACGGTAACGGAAAAGGAAATCATTTTAAGGAGATTGTTTATTACCAATGATAGTTTTGTGTTGCGGGCAGATCATAAAAATGTGGATGATGTAGTACTCCAATTAAAGGAAATTAAGGAAATGTGGCGTGTACGATACGTTTTCTATCATAGACTGCCAGAGACCAATTTTAACATAGAAGAAAAGTTATTTCAATTAGAGAAAGATTTTGATAGACTTAAAAATGAGCGATAATAAAAAAGCCCTCTAATAGTAGAGGGCTTTTTCTTAAACTTGAATGTATATATGTCTTAGATAACTTTAACGTTCACTGCGTTTAAACCTTTGTTACCTTCTTTAAGTTCAAATTCAACTTCATCGCCTTCGCGAATTTCGTCGATCAACCCAGAAATGTGTACAAAGTGATCTTTCTCAACTCCTTCTTCAGTGATAAAACCGAAACCTTTTGTGTCGTTGAAAAATTTTACTGTTCCTTTACTCATTGTAATGTAATTTAATTTATAATACTTATTAGTGAACAAAGATGACGCCAATAGTTGACAATGAGCGGTTATTGATCACTTATATTCTTTTTTTGTGAATACTTTATGAGTTTTTTGCTCAAAATGAAACATTTACTCTCTGTAAAACTAAATTGAACATCTTTATTGATTATGTCTGATGTTGTTTAGTTCATGATTTATGAGAAAATCATCAATTATGCTATTATAAATATTGATACATTAGTAGAAACAACAAAAAAAATCAACTCATAGTATTCAACAACATGAAAAACACATTTGACTTTAAGAAAGCCATATCAGGTATTACGTGCATTTTATTATTTAGCTTTTGTTTGACAGCACAAAAACCAAATTATGATATATCTAAGGATTTATTATTGGTACAGTTAGATTGCAAGACGGATATTGATGATTTACATACAGCTGCAGGTTTGGCTACTCTTTTAAATCACCCGGATTATAAGCATTTAAATTACTATGCTGTTGCTGGTTCTTATGGTATTCAAGAAGGACTTTACGTTCCGCCAAACGAATTAATGAAAATGGCATTTAAAAATAATTGGACAGATGCTGATAAAGAATGGGAAGCATCTGTAGCTAGAGTTGCAAAAATAGTGGTAAAGACTATTAAAAACGGTGGCGATGTTTGAGTAGCCGAAGCAGGTCAGTCAGATTTTACGGCAGATTGGGTAAAGCAAATATCAAATCAAAATCCGTCAATTAAAATAAAAGAACATATTCATGTGGTACAGCATAGTGATTGGAACGAATCCGTAACAGAACCTACAAAGCTTAAATACACACAAACGGTTACGGATTATCACAAAATTGCTGATGGTAATGCTGTTGGTAATGGTACACCTGGTTTAAAATCTGATGGTAAAGTAGCTTGGGAGACTAAAATCAATGATGAAAAATTAACCAACATTTGGAATACGGCAATTCGACTTGGCAATCAGTATAATGGAAAAGATGGCAGATATTTAAATGAAAGCGTAGATGAGGGTGGTCTTGATTTTTCGGATTTAAGTGAGGTATGTTATATACTTGGTTTAATGGAAATAAAGGATACCGATCAGTTCTTCGATTATTTTCAAGTAAAATAATTAGCTACTTAAGTTTTAAAAAGGCCTCTTGCAGTTTTTTTGTAATGGGGCCTTTTTCATTTTCTGAGTATAGTAATTTATCATCAATCTGTTGAATTGAGGCTATTTGGGTACTGGTTCCTGTTAAGAAGGCTTCATCAATATGTTCAATTTCTTCAACTGAAATAGCTTCTTCTTTTAAAGGTATGCCTAGCGAATTACAAAGTTCAATGACCACTATCCTAGTAATTCCGTTAAGAATATGTTCATTTGCCTTATGTGTATAAACCACGCCTTCTTTAACAAAGAATACATTGCTATGCGAGGCTTCTGTATAAACTCCGTTTCTATGTAAAATAGTTTCGTAGCATTCATGCTGCATAGCTTCTTCATTAAGCATAACATTGCCTAAAAGTGAGGTCATTTTAATATCGCAACGAGACCATCTAAAATCATTTCTGGTTATTACCTTGGCATTAATTTCATTGATAACAGGTAATACTTTTGGTATGGCATACATCATTACCGTAGGTTGACATTGTTGCGGAAAAGAGTGTTGCCTTGGAGCTACTCCCCTAGTAATCTGTATATACAACATACAGTCAATAGCTGTCAGCTGGGCGGCATGTAATAATTTGGGTATTTCTTTCTTAAGAAAGGCTGCATTAAAATCTATGTTGATTGCTTGTAAACCGTATTGTAGCCGTTCTAAATGTTCTTTCTCGTAAAAGAAAGAGCCATTTATCTGTACCATAACTTCGTACAATCCGTCACCAAAAATAAATCCGCGGTCGAATACAGATATTTTTGCTTCCTCTGCATCTACAATATTTCCATTTAAATAAACTTTGTTTGGATATGCCATTGATTAAAGGTAGCGTTGCAGATGTTTTTTAAAATATATGGCACTGTCTGTAATACTTTGCATTGAATTTTTTGCAAAATTACCACCTTGCTCAATATAATAGTATTGTAAATCTTTCTGTTCTATGGATGATAATATATTCTTGTAATCAATAGAACCGTTACCCATTTCAGAATAGTCGCGCGTTACTTTGTCCATATCCTTAATATGCCACATGACGTATCTACCTTGATTTTCTTTGATCAATTCATGAATACTTTTATTTGATGAATGTTCTACCCAATACATATCCATTTGTAATTTTACCAAATTTGGGTCTGTACCGGATAGGATAATATCATAGCCCTGTTCACCATTATGGTCCGTAAATTCAAAATCGTGGTTATGATACGCAAATTGTAAACCTGCATTGGTTACTTGTTCACCTATGATGTTTAACTTATCTGTCAGTACTTTAAAATTCTCGATAGTTCTATATTCCGGGGCAAGCCAAGGCCAGGTAATGTATTTGCTGTTTAAATTTTCAGAACCAATAATGCACTGGTCCACATATTTTTTTAAAACATCAATAGGTTCATTAAAGCGACTGGAAAAATCATAATGACCACTAGAAATTGTAAAATCCAAACTATCTAGCTGCTTTTTAAACTCTTTTGATTTTATGCCATAATATGTGTCATTATCACCGTTGTACCCATAAATTTCTCCATCTTCATAACCTAAGGACCTAGCATATTTTATGCTTCCTAACGGATCTTTGGCCATGGCATCTCTAATAGTGAACAATTGAAGTCCCATTTTATACTTGTAATGTACCGGAAGAACGGATAACGGAAGTATGGAGCTAACGGATAAAACCCCTGTTTGCTTTAAAAATGTTCTACGCGAACTTAAACTATTCATGGTATGATGTTTTATTGGTATGGACCTATAATATAAATATAATACATAGGTAGCAAAATAAGGTATGTGTAAAATTAAAAAGCAGCCGAAAACGACTGCTTTTTATATGAAAACCTCTTTAGGATTTAGTTGTTGGCCAATGCGGTCTCATTATATGAAACACGATAAATAGCATCTCCGTAATCATCTGAAATCAACATTGAACCATCTTTTAATAGTAATAAGTCTACCGGTCTGCCTGTTGCTTTTTGTTCAGCTTCATCTAACCAACCATCTATAAACGGCTCACTGTTTACTGCTTCGCCATCTTCAATATCGACCATCATGATTCTATATCCAACTTTTTTGCTTCTGTTCCAAGAACCATGTTCTGCAATAAATGCTTTTCCTTTGTAGTCAGCTGGAAACATTTTGCCTGTGTAAAATTTGATTCCTAATGGAGCCACATGTGCATCTAGTTGTAAGGCGGGATCAACAAAATCTGAACAAGGGTGTAAATCTCCGAATTCAGGATCTTTAACAATGCCCCCATGGCAAAACGGGTATCCAAAATGTTGCCCGGCTTCGGTAACGGTATTTAATTCGCATGGCGGTATATCATCACCTAGCATATCACGTCCGTTATCTGTAAACCACATTTGTTTTGTATCGGGGTGCCAAGTAAAACCAACTGAATTCCTTACTCCTCTGGCATAAATTTCACGATTGCTTCCATCAGGGTCCATTCTGGTTATCGTTGCAAAACGCTCATCTTCTTCGGTACGATTACAAATATTACAAGGAGCACCAACTGGTACATATAATTTGTCATCTGGACCAAAGGCAATATACTTCCATCCGTGATGAAATTCTGTTGGGTAGTCATCATAGATCAACTCTTTTTCAAGTGTATTTCCTAGTTGATTTTCTATATTGGGATATTTCCACAAACTACCTACCTGTGCTACGTATAGGTCGCCATTTCTCATGGCTATACCATTTGGTACTTCCATGGTATCTAAAACCATAACATTGTCAGCTTTAAAATCACCGTTGGTATCTTGTATGGCGTAGACGGTATTTTCTGTTCTGGTACCAACAAACAAAGTGCCATTATCACCCATAGCCATTGATCTTGCACCATCTACTCCCCTGGCATAAACTTCAATTTGAAACCCTTCTGGCAAATTAAGTTCTAACAAGGCTAAATCTGTACTGTCAAGTTCTACCTCATTATTGGTAGTGGTGGTGTTTTCTTTTTTGTTTTCTTTACAAGACTGTATGGAAAGCAATATAGCCAGTACTGCTATACTTTTTAAAAACGTTTTTTTCATGTTCAGAATATTTGGTTTTTATACGAAGATACGTAACCTCTTCAAGTTATATAATGTTTGCATGGTTTGTATAGAGGTTATTAAGAGTAAAACACCTCAGGGCAAGTCCATGAGGCACTTAAAGGAGTCAAACTTTTAAATTCGAGGCAAGCTTCGGGGTATTATATCCTTTGGCGGTGCCAATAAAAAAGCCAACCTTAAAAGAATTAAGATTGACTTTTTACAACCACCTACTTATTTTTTTTATGAATTGGCATCCATTGCTTTAGAAATTAGCGTATCGCCCTCTATAATTTCAAAAGTTCTGTTAATGGCCGCATCGTCATGTAATGATCTTACTAGAGTTTGCGCGACATCATCTCTTGTTATCGATCCTTTTTTGTTCAATTTATCCTGCAATTCAATTTTACCTGTACCAGCATCATTGGTTAACGAACCTGGTCTTACTATGGTATGCATTATATTGGCAGATTTTAGATATTCATCAGCATTGTGTTTCGCTTTTAAATAATCCTTTAGATCTTCGGCTTGTTCAGGATTATCTGCTCCCATAGAACTTAGCATTACAAATTTCTTAATGTTCGCGTTATTTGAGGCGTCAATTAAATTTTTAGCACCTTCTTGGTCAACTTCAACTACTTTTTTTCCTCCTGAACCTGCAGCAAAAATGACTTTGTCCATATCTTTTACGGTGTGTGATACATCTTTTTCCAAATCACCCAAAACCGTTTTAATATTCTCATTCTCAAATTGCTCCTGCTGTTCTTTTTTTCTGACCATTGCAATAGGTTCAAAATATTGAGAGTTTTTTAAAAGTGTAACTATTTTCTTTCCTGTAGTACCGTTAGCACCGGCAACTAATACATTTTCCATTTCAATTTATTTTCTTGCAAGGTGATTAAAATGCCCTATTTGTATTAATTCGTTAACCAAAAATATTGATGCAATACCCACAGTCAATATTAAAATACCTGTTAAATAATAAAGCAAGGATAAAAGGCATTTGTGCTAATAAATAGTGGATGTAAGTAGTAGATTACCATTTCAATTATTAAAATGTTATATATGAAAACTGAAGATAAAAAGTCAACCTATAATTCAGATGTTACCACGGATGATTTACAGGCTTTGGGAGAAAAAACTAAAAACACAAGAACGGATAATGGCGATGATAGTCAGCTCACGGGTAGAGACCGAAAAGTCGATTTTGCTGGTAAGGATTTAGATGTGCCAGGGAGGAAACTTCCGCAAAGCAAATCTGAAAATTCTTTAAAAGATGAAGAGAACCAATTGTACAGCCAGGGAGGTGCGGAAAATGAAGATTTAGAACAAAATACGGACCATATAGTTTAAAAAAGAAAAGCAGCCTAAACGGCTGCTTTTTTTTGTTATGGGGCTAATTTGTTTTCTAAACAGTGATGTTACTTTCCTTGTATGTTGGGTAATCAAGATATCCTTCTTTACCCGGTGTGTAAAATGTATCTTCATTCCATTCGGCTAATTCATAATTATTCTTGAATCGCTCTACCAAATCTGGGTTAGATATAAATAGTTTGCCAAAGGCAACCAAATCGGCATTGCCGTCCTCAATTATTTTGTTGCCAGATTCCCTGTCAAAATTAGAGTTTATCATTAATGTACCGGTGTACAATGGTCTAAAATGCGCGGCAATATGCTGTACTGCATAGGGTATGTTAGAAACATCTGTAAAGGGCTCGGACAAATGAATGTAAGCTAGATCATAATCATTTAACCTTTTTATGATGTATTCAAAAGTTGGTATGGTTTCCTCGTCCATTGTAATACCAAACAGGCCATCTAAAGAAGGATTAAATCTTGTTCCTATCTTTTGTTGGGGCACCACTTCTTTAATGGCATCCAAAACTTCAAAAAAGAACCGAGTTCTATTTTCAATGTTTCCTCCATATTCGTCTGTTCTATGATTAGATGTGCCGTTAAAAAATTGATGAAACAAGTATCCGTTAGATGAATGTATTTCTACACCATCAAAACCTGCATCTATTGCATTTTTTGCGGCATTTTTAAAGTCACTGACCGTTTGTTTTATTTCATCAATGCTCATTGCTTTAGGGGTTACGGTATCTTTAAAACCATTAGGGGTGTAGCTTTTTGCATTGGGGTTAATTGCAGAAGGTGCTAAAGGTAAATCGCCATCATGAAAATCTGGGTGAGACATACGCCCTACATGCCATAACTGAATAAAAATCTTTCCTCCATTAGCATGAACTTCTTTAGTGACTTTGCTCCATGCCTCTACCTGTTCTTGAGAGTAGATGCCAGGTGTATTCACATAGCCAACCGCCTGTTTAGAAACTTGTGAGCCTTCTGTAATGATCAATCCGGCAGATGCCCTTTGTTTATAATACGGCACATGTAAATCTTCTGTTGGTTTATTTTCTTCATTTGTGGCCCTGCTTCTGGTCATAGGGGCCATAACAATTCTATTATCTAATGCTATATTCTTATTGTACGGTATTAACAATGCTTGTTTTTTCATAAAACTAATTTCTAGTAGTGTTTAAATCCTCCTCAAAGTTTTGTTTTATTCATAGAATAAGTTAACTCTTATCGTGAAAAAAATGTCATAAAGCGTAATTAGGTTGCAGAACTTTATATAACCATTATTTTTGCTTTTCTATAAATAATTAAAACCTTCCTTGTTTTTTGTCGTAAGTATCGTTGAAAACAATCTTTCTAAAAACAATTTTATGAATTCTAGCAGTAAAAGGGCATTAAAACTGTTGAGCCTAATTATGATATTTGGTGTAATATCAAGTGCGACAGCACAAAACCTAAAGGGAAAAGTAACGGATAAAGATGGACTTGCATTAGAAAATGTTGGTATTTTTAATCAGACGACCGGGCAACATAGCCATACCAATTTATCAGGATCATTCTCACTTCCTTCAACAACAGTGAATGATTCGGTTTACTTTTCTAACCTAGGATATAAAACTTATGTATTGGTCATACAGCCCCAACATGTTAATGAAGGCGTGCAAATTACTTTAGAGGAGTCTAGTATAAACTTGGATCAGGTGGTAGTAGTATCAAAAGTTGATGCTATGAGCAGAATAGTGAACATTGATGTACAGAACGATCCGGTGAAATCTTCACAAGAGATTTTACGTAAAGTTCCTGGATTATTAATAGGACAGCATGCCGGTGGAGGTAAGGCCGAGCAAATATTTTTAAGAGGATTTGACATAGATCATGGAACGGATGTAGCCATCAGCGTTGATGGTATGCCGGTAAACATGGTCTCGCATGCGCATGGGCAAGGTTATGCAGATCTACACTTTGTTATTCCTGAAACCATTAATAATATAAATTTTGGAAAAGGCTTGTATTATGCCGATAAAGGAAATTTTAATACTGCCGGGTATGTTGATTTAAGTCTGAAGAAAAGTATAGATCAAAGTATGGTTTCTTATGAATCCGGACAGTTCAATACCAATAGATTTGTTGGACTTTTTAAAGTTCTGGAAAGTAGTAAAAGCAATGTTTATTTAGCTTCTGAAGTTTATCTTACGGACGGACCTTTTGATTCTCCTCAAAACTTTAATAGAATTAATATTCTAGGACGCTATAACTATAAAGATATAGGAAATGAAGAATTGACTTTGACCGCTTCGCATTTTCAAAGTAAATGGGATGCTTCTGGTCAAATACCTCAAAGAGCTGTAGATCAAAACCTAATAGGTAGATTTGGTGCAATTGATGATACTGAAGGTGGTCAAACCAGTAGAACTAACTTAATGTTGAACCATGTTAAATTCTTAGGTGAAGATCAGTTTTTGAAAACAAGGGCTTTTGTAAGTAAATATGATTTTGAGCTGTTTTCGAATTTTACATTCTTTTTGGATGATCCGGTCAACGGAGATCAAATTCGTCAGTTTGAAGATAGAACCATTATGGGTGCCGAAACTATTTTTGAACAGATTAACATTGCTGTGGGTAAAGATGATACTTTTAAGTATTCTGCAGGTGGTGGGTTTAGGTATGACAATGTAGATGATGTAACTCTATCACATACATTAAACAGAAAAACCACCCTTGAGCAGTTTGCTTTTGGCGATGTAGATGAAACCAATTTTTACGGATTTGTTGACGGGGAATATAAAACAGGGAATTGGACCTTTAATCCTTCTGTACGCTTAGATTATTTCAACTTCGATTATGAAAACAAACTAAGCGAGCTTTATGACAACAAAAGTGAAAGTAAGGCAAAAGTGAGTCCAAAACTAAATACATTGTATACTGTAAATAGAAATTGGCAAGTGTTTTTGAAAACGGGTCTTGGATTTCATTCTAATGATACTCGAGTAGTCACTGCAAATGAAGGTAGGGATATATTGCCAACCGCTTACGGTGCAGATTTAGGTACTATAATTAAACCTACGGATAAACTTGTGCTGAACGCTACCTTATGGGGGCTGTTATTAGACCAGGAATTTGTTTATGTAGGTGACGCTGGTATTGTTGAACCAAGTGGCAAGACTCGTAGGTTAGGTGTTGAACTAGGTGCTCGTTACCAGGTGTTAGATTGGCTGTATCTTTATAATGATATCAATTATACCTACGCTAGAAGCACTGAAGAACTTGATGGGGAAGATTATATACCTCTTGCTCCGGATTTTACTTCAGTAGGTGGTATATCGGTAACAGATTTAGGAAAATTCTCTGGTGCTTTAAACTATCGTTATTTAGGAGATAGAGCAGCAAATGAAGACAATAGCATTGTAGCTGAAGGTTACTTTGTAACCGATATGAACCTTAACTATCATATAAAAAACTGGACATTGGGTCTGATAATAGAGAATTTATTTGATACAGAATGGAACGAGACCCAATTTGCTACAGAAAGCAGATTGTTCAATGAAACTGCATCTGTAGAGGAAATTCATTTTACTCCCGGTACTCCGTTTTACCTAAGAGGAAAGGTTTCTGTGAGGTTTTAAAGAAGTGCTATTTCTATATTTTTGAAAAGGTTGATGCATTGCCAGTGTAATGAAACAACCTTTTTTTAGACCAAGACTTCATGCAAGAAGTTTTTAAGGATTTTAGTACTGGCGGATTACTAAAAATTGGTAACGAAGCTTTGTTGGAGAATTACGGAAAACCAAAACAAGCCGGACTCTATATTTTTATTAGAACTACAAGTAATAAAGCCACTATTGAGGTAGATGGCATACCATATATCATTTCAGAACATAGTCTGCTTGCGTTGACACCAATTCAATTTATTCATTTTGTTGAGGGTAAAGATTTAATTGTTTATCAGTTCAATAGAGAGTTTTATTGCATTAAAGACCATGACCAAGAAGTAAGTTGTGCTGGGTTGTTATTTTTTAGCAATGCACATTTTCCATTAATAGATTTAGGAGAAAATGAACAACGAAAGTTTAATACCCTTCATGAGGTTTTTGTAGATGAATTAAATACTGAAGATACGATACAAGCCGAAATGCTACGAATGCTAATGGCTCGTTTTATGATAATGAGTACAAGGCTGCTTAAGGCAAAAGAAGGATTTGGAAGTGCTGCCAATGATGTAAAGCTAGATTTGCTAAGGTCATTTAATTTGTTGGTAGAAGCCCATTTTAAAGAGCAGCATTCAGTCTCTTTTTACGCGGATAAGTTATTTAAATCTCCTAAGACCCTTTCAAATACCTTTGCAAAATTCAATACTACTCCTTTACAAATAATACATGAACGCATAGTTCTTGAGGCTAAAAGACTACTTATTTATACCGATAAAGCAGCAAAGGAAATTGCTTATGAAATTGGTTTTGAAGATGCATCTCATCTAAGTAGGCTATTTAAAAAATTGACAAGCCTCTCTCCTTCTCAATTTAAGAAACAACTGGCAAAAGCCGTTTAGGGAAAAATTGACAACTACTAGGGTAAAATAGCCCGTTTTAAGTTTCACTTAAAGATGATCTTTGTACTGTAGAATTAAAACAGTAAAGACATGAACTTAAAACACAAATCAATTTTTAATTTAATAGAAATATTTACATCTAAAAGGATAGATACGTCTAATGCAATCAATGTGAAAGAGCATTGTAAGCACAATCATTTATCGGACTATTATTGTGATTCTGATAATTCCTCAAAACTGGCCCGAGTATTCAATTCATTGCTTTGAGGGAAAAATTGACATGTCAAAGGGAATTTCAAGCATGACAATAACTACTTCACCAATTTACCTTTGTACAAGATTAATAACATAATAAATTCAATTTAAAAAAATAATAATATGAGCACATTTAATGTACCAACAAGAGAAGAAGTAAGCGAGAAAAATCAAGGTATTTTCGATAATTTGGAAAAAGCATTGGGCTTTGTTCCTAATTTATATGCCACATATGCCAATAGTGATACCGCATTAGAAAACTACTTGAATTTTGCAAATGCCAAAACTTCATTATCAGCTAAGGAGAAAGAAGTTGTCAATTTAGCGGTAAGCCAAGTTAACAATTGTATTTACTGTTTATCGGCACATACAGCCATTGGTAAAATGAACGGTTTTACAGATGAACAAATTTTAGAGCTTAGAGCAGGAAAAGCCTCATTTGACACTAAATTAAATGCACTTGCAAAATTAGCGAAGAATATTACTGAAAATAGAGGCCGCACTGACGAGGACGTATTGAACGATTATTTTGCGGCAGGTTATACAAAAGCCAATTTAATAGATACAATATCATTGGTTGGTGATAAAACAATTTCCAACTATATACACAGTACTACACAGGTTCCGGTTGATTTTCCTGTAGCACCATCTTTATAAACAATTACAAATAATAATTATTAATCATTAAAACGGGGAAACCCACACTAAATTTTAAAAACATGAAAAGAGTATTATCAATTTTAGTTATCGTATTGGCATTTTCATTCAACGCAAATGCACAAGACAAAATGATGAAGCAGCCAGTTAAGAAAATTGCCTTAGAGCAAACAACAGGGGAATTCACCCAAAAATCTATCACTGTTAGCGAAGGCACTTATATTTTTGACGTTGCCAACAATAATGTGGGTAAAGATGTAGGTTTGGTTTTAGTAAAAAAAGGAAAAGATGCTTCAAAACCAGAGAACCACATTCAAACTGCATACGTAACTGCAGCGGTTAAGAACAACACGGTTGGTCATTCTAAAGAAACTAAATTAGAAAAAGGTGAATATGTATATTTCTGCCCATTAAATCCAACGCCACAGTATAGTCTTATCGTAGAATAAGGTTAAGTTTTGCAATGAAAAAGGGCTGTTCATTTAAGAACAGCCCTTTTGAATTTTGTACTATTTAATCCTCTGGTGGATGACCATGAATTTCTTCAAAGACCTTATCAAAATTTTCACGTAAGTATGCGTTTAATTTCTTTTGGTAATCGTCTTTTAACCAGCTTAAGAAATTATATGTGCTTTTACTGATACATTTTCCATAAACGTGTATTCTATTATCAATATCTTCTTTTAATAGCTTTGCCAATGCTATGGCATCATAGACATCTTCACTGTTTTCAATACAAATGTATGCGTGTTGAGCTATAGATCGTTCAAGAACTACTTTAGAAGATTCCCCTGCAAATGTTGCAGTTTCGTAAGTTTCCTTAATATCAAAATAGGTTTCTTTGGAGTTTTTGAACTCAGCTTTGACTTCATCTGAAAGTTCAAGTTTAAAATCGCTCTCAATATCTTCATCATCACGTATGCGATCCATGTAGAAATTGGGCGATTTAAAAATTGCACCCCAATCTAAATCTGCGCCCCAAGGTCCAAAACGATATAGGTTGTTACCTAAGTCGATTACCGTGAATTTGGATTTATTGTTCAAGACCCTAGATCCCCTACCGATCATTTGATAGTAAAGCGTAAGAGATTTTGTAGCCCTGTTCAATATAATTGTATCAATCGTAGGTTCATCAAAACCAGTGGTTAAAATACTAACCGAAGTTAATATGGCATCCGGTGTTTCTTTAAACCATTTTAAAATTTGTTTTCGCTGCTTTTTTGTTGCGGTATTATCAAGGTGCATAATATTTAAACCTGCAGCTTGAAAGGTATGGTAAACTTGTATGGAGGTTTCAATACCGTTATTGAAAATTAAAGTCTTTTTACCTTTTGAATGTTTGGTGTAAGCTTCTAAAAGCTTGCTCAACATTGCCGGGCTTGTATAAAGATCTGCAGATGACTTAACGGTATAATCACCGTTAGAACCAATTTCCAATGAAGTTAATCCCATGTCATAATGAAACACTTCTGCTCTTGCCAAAAAGTCATTGGCAATAAGATTTTCTATGGTTTCACCAGGTATAAGTTCATCATAGTTCTTGTTCATTGGCAAATCCTTGTTAGAACTTAACGGAGTTGCCGTTACTCCAAGTACGAACGAATTTTCAAAGAACTTAAATAGTTTGGTAAAAGAATTATAGTGAGCCTCATCAATAATGACCAAACCAACATCAGAAATATCCAACTGATCATCGTTCAACCTATTGTTCAGTGTTTCAACCATGGCAACATAACAGCTATAACGCTCTTGGTCATCAAGGTTTGCCTTACTGTTCACAACCTTGTTTACAACACCAAAGCTTGTAAGCATGGTAGAAGTTTGGTTACATAACTCTATACGGTGAGTCATAACCAAAACCTTCTTGTTATGGTTCTTAAGGTACTGGCGAACAATTTCCGAGAAAATTACGGTTTTACCACCACCCGTTGGTAATTGGTATAGAAGGTGGTAATCATCTCGTTCTGAATCGAACTTGTCAAATATTTGTTGAATTGCTCCTTGTTGGTAGCTGTAAAGTTCTTTATCTGTCTTTCTGTCCTGTAGTTCAAAAACTGTCTCTTGCATAAAATCTTCTCTGGAGTGTGCAAAGGTAACAATCTCGCTAGTTTATTACTAATTCATGGGTTAAAAAGGGTATCTTTTGCGACCATTTGTAACTAATATTAATTGTAAGGCAGAAATTTAATGGAACATTTCCATTTTAAGGTTTATAAACCTTTTGGCATGTTAAGTCAATTAACTTCTGGAGAAGACCGTCAACTTCGAAAAAAACGCTTTTTAAGTGAACTTTCTGATTTTCCTGAAGGAACAATGCCTGTGGGTAGGCTTGATGAGAAGTCTGAAGGTTTGTTACTGATGACCACAGATGGAAAATGGAGTGACGACATCAATAGATCAGGAATAGAAAAACAGTATTTGGTGCAATTGGATGGTTTAGTAACAACTGACGCTATAGATAAATTATCTAAAGGTGTGGTCATAGGGTTGTTCGGTAAAAAGTATAAAACTTTACCGTGTGATGTAGATTACTTAAAAAAAGAACCAATATTACCAGAAGCAAGTGCTGCTTTGCGCATTGGTAGACATAGACCAACATCATGGATCAGTATGGTGATCAAGGAAGGTAAATACAGACAAATACGAAAAATGACAGCTGCGGTAGGTTTCCCTACGGTACGTTTGGTACGTATAAGAATAGGTGATATCTCTTTAGGTCAAATGAAACCGTCCCAAGTTTTAAAGATTACCCCTACTCTACTATCTTCTTAGGAATTCGCTTACCTGAAAAGCGAGATAGAATGGTCAAACTTTTTTTGGTGTTTATAAAGTATACTCCCGTTAATAAAACTACAGAGGCTATGGCTGATTGCAAGGTGATATTCTCGTTCAAGAAATACCAACCAAGTATCATTGCAACAATGGGGTTAACATAAGTTGATGTAGCCACCTTGTCTGGGGAAACAATTCTTAACAAGTAATTAAATGCAGTAAATGTAATAATACTACCAAAGATTATTAAAAGTAGCATGGACCAGATTACCGGAGTACTCCAGGTAAGTGGTGAAGACCATTTTTCACCCAGGAATGTACTTATAATCATTAATGAAAGACCACTAGTTAGCATTTGATACCCGGTATTTACAAAGAAATTTTTAGGTAGTACGGCCTTACCAACAAACAAACTACCGTAAGACCAGCTTAGCATACAGATAAAAATTAGTATCATTCCTAATATAGCACCTTCCTGGGCAATGATCTCTTTTTGACCTACCAATAAGAATATACCTATAATGCCCAAAATAACACCAATGATAGACATAGGTTGTATTTTTTTACCCTGTATTATCCGCATCATTAATAATACTACCAAGGGTTGGGCAGAAACTTCTAACGCTGCAAACCCGCTATCTACGAACTTTAAAGCCCATACTACTACCCCATTTCCAAAAGTTAGAAATAGAAAACCTGCTATGAAAGTATTTTTGAATTCTTGTTTGGAAATTTTTAAGGGTAAACCCAAAAATTTTGAGATGATAAAAATTAAACTACCGGCAGTAACAAATCTAATTCCTGCAAGCATAAATGCGGGTAGTTCAGTTACGGCAATTTTATTCCATAAATAGGTAGAGCCCCAAATAAAATAAATGGCAAAAAATGACAGAATCACCAATAAGGTATTACGCTGCATTTTTGCCATTGAATGTTATTGAGAATGTTAGATTTTTTTAACACGAACGGCGTTCATGCCTTTCATGCCTTTTTCTAACTCGTAAGAAACCTTGTCGTTTTCCATGATTTCATCAATCAATCCGCTAACGTGAACAAAATATTTCTCGTTGTTTTCAGCATCGATAATGAAACCAAATCCTTTAGTGGTATCAAAGAAAGAAACTTTACCGTTTCTTACCGGATCAAATTCTTCAACATCACCTTCTTCTTTCTTTGGTATACCTAGTACAATGTCTTCCGCTTCTATTTCAACCTTCATTGCTGGATCTGGCGGAGTGTCTACCAAATTTCCATTGAAATCTACATAAGCAAGAGGAATACCCGAAGTACCATTTTCTTTTGCTGCCGCTTTACGGGCTAGCATTTTTTTCTTCTTCTCTTCACGCTTCTTTAAGCGTTTTTTTTCTTTTTCAGTTTTATTAAATGTTTGTTGCGATTTTGCCATTCGTAATTTTAATGATAATAATAGATTTTACTGTAAAGGGGTTGAAATACGTAGTGACGTTGATAACCGAAGGAAAGCTTATGGGTTAACTACGATGTCATTTGTTGTAAGGTCATTGCAGATATTAGTTGCATCCCTCTAAAGTTCTACAAAGATATGATTTGTATTTCAATTATTTAGCATTCGTAGCTCTCAAACTATCAAAGTTTTGAAAGACTTAAGGTTAATTTCAATATTAAGATACATTACGCCTATTCTTTTTCCATTTTAGAACCTTATAATTCTTAATTATGATACACCGTTATTCTATTTTATTCAATATTTTGTTAAAATTTAATTTTTAGAAAATATTATAAAATGTTGTAAATCAGGTTATTAATTAATTTGTAAAAGTTTAATTTGTTAAAAATAGTACCTTTTTATGCATAGTACTGTAACAAAATATATTTATGGTCGTCTTGTAAGTATAACAGAATTATTATTCATCAATTAAAAACAATATATCATGAGAACTTTTATTAAAAATACACCAACAGAATCTAGACGAAATGTTTTTTTAACCGCTTTTAGAAATAGTAAGCGCGTACAATGGGTAGCAAGTAGACAGTTTACACATTAACATTTATCACACATCAAATCAAAAAACAATCGATCATTAATCAATCTGACTAATCACCAGATCTAAAAACGAACATCATGAGAACTTTT
>CERD01050416.1_pt1 | contig 96111 bp, 83 predicted proteins | sample 530931 | NCBI WGS metagenome assembly CERD01 (sample SAMEA2621101, study PRJEB7988) | marine metagenome | isolation source: saline water (ENVO:00002010), including
ACCTCCAGCTTCCTAGATCCTGTCGAATCCTAATCAGCCCCGGAGTTGAAGCGCGAATGGTATCGCGAAAGTGGGTTGTACACAACTGGCATTTCACCGTTTTGTGTCAGGATTTCATCCAAATGTGGCATTGTATCCTGTTGGTGAGCCGTGTTTTTTTGCTACATTACCCACATAACAGATATCGGGGTAATTCGGAATAATGCAACCCTTGGATGTAAAAGTCGTAGAGCAGGTATTGGCGTGGCTAAATAACAGTCAGCCAGTTTGGTTTTGTACGGTGCTATCTACCTGGGGATCTTCTCCAAGAGAGCCGGGCAGTTTATTTGCTGCTTGCAGTGCCAGTGAATGGGTCGGTTCTTTGTCGGGTGGCTGCGTGGAAGATGAATTTCTGGCGCAACTCGGCTCGCCCGAATCATTGCAACCTGTTGCTATTCAGCGATATGGCGACGGGCAAAGCAACGGTGAAATAAAGTTACCCTGTGGTGGGATCTTAACCGTGTGCGTTGAGTATATTCAGCCAACAAAAACCTGGGTAAACCATTTTGAAGACTACCTCGACGCAATTCGCGGTCGGCGTCTACTCACTCGTACCATAGATTTGAAAAGTGCTGACGTATCGCTAAGTCCTGCGTCGGTTTCGCAGTCGCCGGTAGACTGGCAGGGGGGAGAGTCGCCTGTCTTTGTTCGAATAGGCCCGGCAAAGCGATTGATCATTGCGGGTATTTCTCCGGTTGCCGAGTATTGCGTGCAGTTTGCATTGGCGCTCGGTTTTGAAGTGATTGTGTGTGAGCATCGTCAGGAAGAGTTGGCGCGTGTCACGCTCTCGGGGTGTCAAATTGTCCCGGTGTTCCCGGCGGACTATATTTTGCAGCCAGATGCAGTGCACGGGCAAACGGCCATAGTGTCGTTAACGCACGATGCCAGAGTCGACGATACCACCATGCTTGATGCGGTGAATACCAATGCCTTTTACGTTGGCGTAATGGGGTCTAAACGTACGTCTCGTAATCGGGCAGAGCGTTTACAGCGTATCGGGCAGTTGGATGACCAAACGCTGGCAAAAATACACATGCCGATTGGGTTGGACATTGGCAGCAAGACGCCGGCAGAAATTGCGTTGGCAGTAATGGCCGACATTGTCGCCAAATACCGGGCAGTCCATTAATTCAGGGATATAAAAGAGCATGAAAAGGCTAATTTGCAGTGTGTTGGTTTTGGCATTTGTGTCACTTAGCGCCTTGGCTGATGTGCTGTCGACACCACTGATGCTGGATAACGGTGAATATGAAATCCCTGCCATTATGACATCACCAGAGGGGACAGTTGTGGTGCCAGGTGTCATCTTGTTGCATGGCAGCGCTTCGCATAAAAACGAAGTCGGTGATTTGTATTTGCGTCTTGCTGAACAGTTAGCGAACAACGGCATTGCGTCTATAAGGATCGATTTTGCAGGCACCGGAGATAGCCCAGTAGATTACACGCACTACACGTTAAAAACTGCGGTACGCGATGCGGAAGTGGCGTTAGCGTTTTTGCGTTCACAGCCACAGGTAGACGACCATCGACTTGGCGTTGTTGGGTTCAGTCAGGGCGGTTTGATCGCGCAGTTACTGTTAGCGCAGCAACCCGGTATTAAGAGCTTCGTGGCTTGGTCATCGGTAGCGTCTGATGGCATTGGGCCGTTTGCAGACATGTTTGAAACGCTGTACATGACAGCAAAACGTGAAGGCCAGGTAGGACAGCAATTCGCGTGGCGTCCGCCTTTATCGATAAGTTACGAATGGTTTGAGCAAGTAATGGCGAACCAGTCGTTGTCGGGGATGGCAGAATACACCGGATCGGTATTGGCCATTGCTGGCAGTAACGACACGGTGGTACCGCCAACTGCGGCTACCAAACTGATTGTGGCGAGTGGCAGTGATGTTGCCAGAGCCGTCATCATAAAAGGGGCCGATCACATATTCAATGTGCTGGACGAAAACGCAAATCAGGATGAACAACTGCTGGAGATGACAACAGAATGGTTTGCAGAGGCGCTATGATTGCGCCTCGCAGTAACGCTGGTGGTCAGGCTTTGTGCTTCATTACGCGGGCTTTCTGGCGGTCCCAGTCGCGATCTTTAATGGTGTCGCGCTTGTCGTGACTCTGCTTACCTTTAGCAAGGTGAATTTCCAGTTTAACCCAGCACTTTTTCCAGTACATGGCGGTGGAAACAATCGAGTAGCCTTGTCGGTCTCGTGCACCCATTAAGCGATCAAGCTCACGCCTGTTTAGCAGCAATTTACGCGCGCGTTCTGGCTCGCAAATTACGTGTGTTGACGCCTGATTCAATGGCGTAATACGGCAACCAACCAGGTATGCCTCGCCATTTTGGATAATCACATAGGTGTCTTTGATATTCACTTTACCGTCGCGAATACTTTTCAGCTCCCATCCCTGTAATGAGATGCCGGCTTCAAATTTGTCTTCGAGGTAATAGTCGTGACGCGCCTTTTTGTTAAGGGCGATAGTACCTGTGGATTGTTTGGATTTATTCTTTTTCATGCGCGCTATTATACTGATTGCGCAACGCTTGTCTCGTATTTCCTGAGTAGGTAGAAAAAATTTTGTAGTAAGGATTACAGCGATTTGGATTGTGCGCCAATGTTCAGTTTTGTGGTAAACTCCGGTCACCGTGTTACCAAGTTACGAATGATATGCCTACAATTCAGCGAAGCGCGCTGGTCGCTTATAGCGCGCAGTCAATGTTTGATCTGGTGAATGACGTGAATGCGTATTCTGAGTTTTTACCGGGTTGTTCAGACAGCAAAATCATCAGTCAGCAAGACAACGCGATGCAGGCGTCTTTGCTGATTGCAAAAGCCGGTATCAAGCAGTGGTTTACCACAGAAAACTACCTTGAACCAGCGAAAAGCATACAAATGACACTCGTTGACGGCCCTTTCAAAAAGCTGCAGGGAGGCTGGACGTTTTCCGCACTGTCTGAGTCGGCTTGTAAGATAGAACTGAATCTGCATTTTGAGTTCAAAAATCGCATGGTCGAAATGGCGTTTGGTAAAATTTTTAATAGTCTGGCCGAGAGCATGGTGAAAGCCTTTACACAGCGCGCCAAGGTGGTATACGCGTAATGGACGATCTGATCAACGTAGAAGTGGCTTACGCCACACCGGAAAAACAGTCGCTTATTGAACTTACTGTGCCAGTTGGCTCTACCGTAGAGCAGGCAATAATGGCCTCAGGCGTACTCGATATTCACCCGGAAATTGAACTCAAAAAAGCCAAGGTAGGGGTGTGGAATCGGGTAGTTAAACCTTCGTTAGAAGTGAACAATGGCGACCGTATTGAAGTGTATCGCCCGTTAATTGCAGACCCGAAAGAAGTGCGTAAACGCCGGGCTGAAAAAGCCATTCAGGAGGGCCGGGCAGACAAAGTAACCGGTGGCCGCCCTAATCCGCTAAAAGCCGGCGCCAAAAACTAATCGTGGCGCTCGGTTAGGGTGCCTACCGCCAGTACCGGTGAGGCATCAATTTGTTCTGCATCCATCATTGAAGCAATGCGCTGCATGGTGGCTATCATCTGACTTTGTTCCCATTCCGCCAACTGACTGAATCGTTCCACAAAGTGCTCCTGTAACGGGCGAGGGGCCGTCTCTACAGCTTGCTGACCTTTTTCTGTTAAATACACGCCTACCTTGCGTTTGTCTTCAGTACTGCGAATACGGTTAGCAAGCTCGCGGGCCTCTAACCTATCCAGGATATTGGTGATGGTCGCAGGACTCAGGTTAATGTTGTCGGCGATTTCTTTTACCATGATCCCAGGTTTCTCTGCGATGTTTTGCAAAACCATTAACTGCGGTCCGGTAATGCCCACGTCTTTACTGAGTTGTTTACTTCGCAAATCGACCGCCCTGATCACTCTTCTCAGGGCTACCAGTAATTCTTCATCTTTGCGCATTTACGTTCCTGCTAATTATTTTAATAGGTGTAAAAAGTGTTGATGCTTCTGGAAGTGGTCCAGTACATCGTTTATTACGCCATCTTTAGACCATCCCATGATGTCGTAATCCTGACCGCCTTCAGCCAAGTGAACTTCGGCGCGATAGTACGTCTGTCCTTCATCTGAGTCCAGTGTTTCTTCGGTAGACACAGGAATATCGGGCTGTCGCGTTTTGGTTAGGTAGACGGCATAAATAAAGTTATTCTGTCCGCTAAACTCAACTTCCAGCGCAACGTGCGTATCGCTGATGTCCAGGCTGGCGTTGTACTGTTGTTCAGCAAACTCTTCACGGATCTCATGCAGTGCCGGATAAACGTTGCGGATCATGTAGCCGGATACCGCCTTTTTATTCGGGAAAGTCACCAGTTCGGAAAGCCGCTCTTTCCAGGGTTTATCGTGTTCAACTACCGCGGTTTGTACCGCCGTAATTTGCAGGCTGTCGCGTTTGTGCTTTTCTATGCGCAGCGACTTTATTAAGCCGGTTATCGCGATAAGCAGAATAATGGAAAAGGGCAGTGCGGCAACAATCGTCATTGTTTGTAAAGCGCCCAGTCCACCGGCATAAAGCAAAATGGCCGCAACTAAACCTACTGCAATGGCCCAGTATACGCGCTGCCACAGCGGCGTATCGTTGCGTCCATGGGAGCATAACATGTCTACAACCATAGCCCCTGAGTCACAGGACGTAACAAAGAAAATAATCACCATAACCAGTGCAATCACACTGATAATACCGCTAAACGGGAAGTGATCCAGGAACACAAACAGTGCGACAGCACTGTCTTCTTTTACCATATTCGCTAATTCGGTGAATCCCTCTGTGAATACCAATTCGATTGCGGCATTGCCGAATACCGTCATCCACAACAGTGTGAAAGCCGTCGGGATCATCAATACTCCCAGCACAAATTCCCGCAATGTGCGACCAAAGGAAATCCGCGCTATGAACAATCCGACGAAAGGTGCCCAGGCCAGCCACCATCCCCAGTAGAATATTGTCCAGCCGCCGATCCAATCGGTTTTCTGGTAGGCAAACAAATTGAACGTGTTGCGTACTATATCCGACAAATACGCGCCGGTATTTTGCAGGTAAGCCTGCAGTAAGAACACCGTGGGTCCGGCAATCAGAATGAATCCCAGTAGTACAACAGCCATGATCATATTGGTTTCAGACAACCGACGGATACCTTTTTCCAGGCCGGTCATTACCGACACAATAGCCAGTGCTACCACACCCGTCATAATGCCAATTTGCATGGCGGTGGATTTAGGGATGTCAAACACGAAGTTGAGGCCCGCGTTTATTTGACTTGCACCCAGTCCCAGCGAGGTTGAAATACCAAAAATTGTGGCCGTTACTGCTAAGGCATCGACAACATGCCCCTGCCAACCATAAATTTTGTCGCCAATTAATGGGTACAACGTCGACCGGAGCGTTAACGGAAGTTGATGACGAAAAGCGTAATAGCCCAATACCAGGGCAACTATCGCGTAAATCGCCCAGGCGTGGAGACCCCAATGGAAGAACGTTGTCTTCATCGCCTCCTTTACCGCTTCTACAGTGTTCGGGGTTTCAGTTGGCGGTGCCATAAAATGCATGAGTGGCTCGGCAACACCAAAGAACATCAAGCCGATGCCCATGCCCGCAGCAAAAAGCATAGACAGCCAAGTGAGTATGGAAAATTCTGGTTTGGCGTGATCGGGCCCAAGGCGTATATCGCCGTATTCTGATACACCAATAAACACCACGACCAACAAAATAACGGCCACGGTGAGTACGTAAAACCAACTACCGTTGTCTACCACGGATTGTTGCATAGTGCTGAATACCGTGTTTGCCATATCGGGATTGATGACAGTAAAAATCAATAACAGCGTGATAAAAGCTGAGGCGGCAATAAATACCGGCTTGTTTAAAGATGCGGGTTGTTCTGTCGTGTGTTGCTGACTGCTTTGCAAGATTATGACCTTTCTACCAACAGTTTTTTATTCAATTGACAGAATATACAACAAAAATGCACGTCAAAAAAATCATCTGAAAAATAATTAGACAAGAAACTATATTTTGATCCTTTATGCTGTCTATTTCGTTGAAATGTGCTGTTTTATATGGATGTGCTACAATGGTTGCTTAGATTGTGTAAAAATATAATAAGCACAATGCAATCGATTGTATCGTTCAAATTGCATTTAATAAGAATAAATTCAATTCGTTCTAAATCTAGAAAGGGTTCATTTAATGAAAAAAACACACATCAGCTGCGCCATCGTGGCCGCACTGACTGCTCAGCAAGCTCTTGCTCAAACGCCTGACACCAAAGCGTCTATCGAAACCATTGAAGTTACCGCAACAAAACGTTCTGAATCTATTCAGGATGTGCCAGTTGCTGTTTCTGCGTTGAGCGGTGATGCGCTTGAAAACATGGGCATTGATAACTTTCAGGATTACGTAGAGTTTTTACCTAATGTCGTGTTTCAGGGAACGGGCCCGGGTCAAAACGAGATTTACATTCGTGGTGCGGCAACCACGCAGTCAAGCATTACGCTATCATCCGTTCAGGCATTGCAGCCTTCTGTTGCGTTTTATCAGGATGAAATGCCGGTTTCTATGGCCGGTCGCAACCTGGATATTTATGCAACCGACGTTCAGCGCGTTGAAGTACTGCCTGGACCACAAGGGACATTGTTTGGTGCCAGTTCTCAGGCCGGTACGGTTCGCCTGATCACCAAAAAGCCCGATCATTCAGGCTTTGCTGCTGGCTTTGACACCAGTATTTCAACCACCAAAGGCGGCGAGCTTAGCAACTCAGTTGAAGCCTATATCAATATTACGCCTACCGATGATCTGGCGTTACGCGTTGTTGCTTACAACGAAAAGCAGGGCGGCTGGATTGATAATCTGGAAAATGACCCAGGCAACGGCGGTTATATCGGAAGTGCGGTTGTCATTGACCGAATCTCTGGTGGCGCGCTGGCTGGCTATGGTGCGGATCCGGCTGAAATGGATACGCGTCGCGTAGTAAATGGCTTTACGCCTAACACCGCAGCTGTTGTTTCGCCTCGCAATGGCGAACACGTAGAAGACGATTTTAACGATGCTGTTTATTCGGGTGCGCGTATTGGTTTATCTTACCATATCAACGAGAACTGGGACTTACTGGTTCAGCACACCGAACAAACTCTGGACACCGAAGGGGTGTTTGCCTACGATCCAACTTTATCGGGTGAAAGTTCAGCAAACCGCTTCCAGGCTGATGAAAACTCAGATGAATTTGGTTTGACAACCTGGACTGTAGAAGGGCGTCTGGACAAACTGGAAATGGTTTACACCGGTGGTTATCTGGATCGCGAAATCGATACCTTAACTGATTATACCGGTTACACTAACGGCGGTTTATTCTCTGCGTATTACGTGTGTAATCACTACGACACACCCGATAATCCAGCTGACATCCGCTGTCTTGACCCAACCAAATACTATAAAGAAGACACCACCAGCACGCGTTTAACCCACGAGTTCCGAGTGAATACTGACGTGGACGCGCCATGGCGAGTGACTGCAGGTCTATTCTATGACGAGCAAGAAGTCGCGTCAGTAGGTCAGTTTAAGATTGCCAACACCGAAATGGCGACCTTTGGTTTTGACGACCTGTCTTCATCACGTCGCTTGCAAGGCACACAGGGCATTAACAGTGACGGCGGTCCTTTCTCGCCAGAAATCAGTTTTGTGAATGATATTACACACCGCATTGAGCAAATCGCGGTATTTGGTCAGTTTGAATACGATATTACTGAAACACTGACAGCAAGTGTGGGTGCACGTTGGTATCAAATCGATGACATCTATCGCGGTGCAACAACGACCCGTGACGTGACCAGCCGTTTACAAGCTTATGGCCAAAACGTAACCGACCCGGCTGTCTATGACGGTCTTGGCCTGGATGGTGAAGGCATTGTATCGGCAATTCAAAGCGGCGATTTGGACATCAGCCTGTTGGATGATCAAGGCGTGCTGACGGTAGATGACACCATCTTTAAGTTCGGCCTAGACTGGAAAGTGTCAGACGACGTGTTGTTGTTCGCTAACTATTCAGAAGGTTTCCGTCCGCCGGTCACAAACCGTTTAGGTGGTGATGCCGCGGCTAATCAATCGGGCGCGTTTGAAGGCTTCCGTATTCCAGTGTATTCAACAACCGATACGCTGGACAACTACGAGTTAGGTCTGAAGGGTGATTTCCTCGACGGTATTCTGCGTGTTAATGCCACGGGTTATTATTCTGAAATCAGTGAGCTACAAACTTCTCGCTTTGACCCGACAAACATCAGCTTCCTGGTATTCACCGACAACGTGGGTGACGCCGAAGTGAAGGGTGTTGATGCCGATATTACCTGGTTGGCAACGGACAACCTGGTGGTTAATGCTGCATTTAGTATCCTCGATACTGAGCTAACGCGAATCAACCCAGAGCTTGAAGGCATTGCCGCTGGTGTTGGTACCGAATTGCCGTATTCAGCAAGCTTCTCGGGTAATGTGAATGCACGTTACTACTTCGAACTGGATGGTGGCAAAGAGGGCTTTGTTAATGCATCAGTCTCTTACACCGGTGACCGCTTAGCTGGCATGATCATGGATGCCTATGTAATGGAAGATGCAACCCAGCTCATTTATGGCACGGGTTCTGGCCTGAAAATTCAGGACGAGGCAGCAGTGTATGCTGGGGCAACTTACAACGACGCAAACGGTAACCCTTTCCGCGGCGGCCGTTACGTGCAGGAAGCCTACATGATCAGTAACGTGTCGGTAGGGATGTCAGACGATAGCTGGAAAGTTGAACTGTTTATTGACAACTTGTTCAACGAGTCAGCCATGCTGAACATCGATACGCAGCAATACACGCCTAAGGTGGTAACGAATCGCCCAAGAACAGTTGGCGTACGCTTCTCTTTTGATTATTATTAATCGAAACAAGTACCTGTAATCAGGCAATAGCGGCAAGCTTCGGCTTGCCGTTTTACTTTTCAGCTGTGAATAGCAATGGCCAATACTTCTACATCATTACTGCAAACGGTTAAACAGTCGCTACAACAAGGCAGGTTGGACAACGCCAAAGCCGCGTTGGAACAGTTATTTCTGCTCAATATTAATGAACACGAAACAGCAGAAACGCTGTATCTGTCGGCTGTCACCTGTCGACTAGCGAAAGACTTTCAGCATGCCATTAAGCACATCGACGATTTATTGGCGTTGCGACCGGACTACGGCCGTGCATATCAGGAGGCTGGTTACTGTTATTTAGCAATGGGCAACCAGCAGGCTGCCAGCAGTGCGTTTTTCAAAGCCACCCAATACAATCCCGCTTTGCTTACCAGCTGGCAGCAGTTATTAACGATTTACACTCAGTTTAATGACAACAAAGCCAAAGACATTGCGCAGCAGCAGATCGCTTACTGGCAGGGATTACCCGTGCCTATTCGCGGTGGTTACGATCTGATGTACGAAAACAACCTGGTTGATGCCGAGCGTGTTTGCAGGCAATTTCTTCAGCAACACAAGCACCAGCCCGACGCCATGATGTTATTGGCAGAAATTGGCATTCAAATGAAGGTTTACCACGACGCTGAGTTTTTGCTGGAAAGCTGTATCGCGTTGTATCCCGACAACCAGCGCGCAGTGTCACTGTATTTGGGATTGTTGGCGAAGCTGGGTAAACCCGACCTTATTGAGCGTCAGGTAATGGCTTTACCGGCGACTGTTCAGAACTCGACGGCAATGCAAATGGCGCTGGCGAATGCTTGTTTGGGCTTAAATAAAACGGAACAGGCTATCCGTATTTTCAACTCACTGCTTGCAGCCGATCCGGACAAACCGGCTGTTTGGCTGGCATTGGGCCACGCCCATAAAACGGCTGGCGCTGCAGAGCAGGCGGTGGAAGCCTACAAGCAGGCTGCCCATTATCATCCTTCATTTGGTGATGCTTATTGGAGCCTGGCAAATATGAAATCCTATCGGTTTACCAACGAGGAAATCAGTAAGATGCAGGACAGGGCAGAGTCACCGTCGTTGTCGGTAGATGACAAGGTGCACTTGTGCTTTGCTTTAGGTAAAGCGCATGAGGACAGTAAACAATTCGATGCTTCCTTTGCGTATTATGAAAAAGGGAACGCACTCAAAAAGGCCACTTTATCATTTAGCATAGAACGCACCGAACAAGCCATTCTCCAACAGGTAGACGCGTTTCCTGTTGATGTCGGAGCGCCATCGCCAAAAGGCTTCCCGGCACCCGATCCTATTTTTATTGTTGGTATGCCACGAGCTGGATCCACGCTGATTGAACAAATTCTGGCGTCGCACAGTGATATTGACGGCACTATGGAGCTGCACAATATTCTCGCCCTGGCATCTCAAATAAATACGCCGGCTATGCAGTCACAATTAGCGGACCAGAAGGAGACACAATCGACGTTTGTGCCGTATCCCTTTGCGGTAGCACATCTTACGCATGACCAGCGATACCAGTTGGGTAAAGCCTATATTGAACAGACCCGTTGTTACCGGGAGCAGGCCCCGTTTTTTATAGATAAAATGCCAAATAATTTTATGCACATTGGCCTTATCAAACAGATTCTGCCCAATGCAAAAATTATCGACGCACGACGAGATCCAATGGATTGCTGCTTTAGTAACTTCAAGCAATTGTTTGGTGAAGGACAAGAGTTTTCTTATTCCCTTGATGACGTTGCCCGTTACTATCAGGCTTACTTATCACTCATGGATCACTGGCATCAGTGTTACCCTGGCGACATCCTTACCGTACATCACGAGGACGTGCTGGATGATCTGCCCGGTCAGGTCGCCCGGATTCTGGACTATATTGGGGTGCCATTTGAAGAGGCTTGCGTGGCATTTCACCAAACCCAGCGGTTAATTAAAACGCCCAGCGCCGAACAAGTCAGACAGCCTATCAATCGCTCAGGGCAGGGACGGTGGAAGCCTTATGCTTCACACCTTGATGCACTCACCAAGCGCTTTCAGTAGCATCGAATATTCAGTACTTCCTACGCTGTAAGCCTGTTTCTGCAAGGATTTTGGCGGAGATCTCTTCGATGGAGTATTTGGTACTGTTCAGGAATGGGATTTTTTCTTTGCGGTAGAGGTTTTCAACTTCCCGCAATTCCATTCTGCATTGTTGCAATGACGCATACCGGCTGTTTGCGCGGCGCTCAGAGCGGATCTGGTGGAGCCGGGCAGGCTCGATGGTCAGGCCGAATAATTTTTGTTTAAAGCGTCGCAGTACGGTGGGCAGCTTCAGCATGTCTCCCATATCATCTTCAGTAAACGGATAGTTGGCAGCTTTGATGCCGTATTGCAATGCCAAATAGAGGCTCGTTGGGGTTTTACCCGAGCGGGAAACGCCGACCAAAATGATATCCGCTTCGTGGTAATCCTTCAGATTTGAACCATCGTCATTTGCCAGTGCGTAATTAACCGCTTCTATGCGAATGTCATAGGTTTTTTCGTGAATACTGTGCGTGCGATGTTTCTCTGGTTTTGAAGGCACGCCAATGACTTTTTCCAGCGGCGCCACAAATTGGTCGAGGAAATTGTAGTTAATACCGACCGAACGGGAGATTATTCGGCGAATATCAGTGTTTACTACTGTATAAAAAACGAGCGGCCTTTCGCCGCTATCTTGAAAACTTTCAGAAATTTTTTCAATTACGCCGTAAGCCTGTTCTTCAGTTTCAACAAAAGGAATTGTCTTATGATTGAATTCTGTCGGGAAAAGTGACAGTAAAGCGTGGCCAAACACCTCTGCAGTGATGGCTGTGCCGTCTGAGATATAAAATGCGGTGCGCACAACAACTCCTTAACTTTGTCGTAAATTTATTACGAAATGAAATAAAATTTTACTTTTTTATAACTGGCATTTTAGAATTTCCGTAAGGAAAATCTAGTCTGCACACCACATCAGGCCTGTTTTCCCTCTACCCTACAAGCGCATTTTAAAACCGCGCGTACAGAAATAGTTACAAGCTGGAGGCTGTAAAAGTGCAAGAATACGTACTTTGGTATCAAGAGTTAGGCATGCACGATGTGAATCGTGTTGGCGGTAAAAATGCTTCGCTCGGTGAGATGATTTCAAACCTGGCCAACGCAGGCGTACAAGTGCCTGGTGGATTTGCAACAACAGCCTATGCATTTAATGAATTTCTAGAGCAAAGTGGTCTGGAAGCGAAAATTCATGAAGTGTTAGATGCGTTGGACGTCGATGACGTAACCGCGTTGGCTGAAGCGGGTAAAAACATCCGCCAGTGGATCATCGACACACCTTTCCAGCCTGCGCTGGAGGATGCAATCAAAACCGCGTTTGCTGACCTTCAGGGCGGTGCAGGTGACGAAGCATCATTTGCGGTACGTTCTTCTGCGACTGCTGAAGACATGCCTGATGCATCGTTCGCAGGGCAGCAGGAAACCTTCCTTAATGTGAAAGGCTACGACGCCGTTATCGTTGCAGTGAAGCACGTGTTTGCGTCGCTGTTTAACGACCGGGCTATTTCTTATCGTGTTCACCAGGGGTACGACCACAAGGGCGTGGCATTGTCGGCTGGTGTTCAACGTATGGTGCGTAGTGACATCGCTTCTTCAGGCGTTATGTTCACAATCGACACCGAATCAGGCTTCGAAGATGTGGTGTTTATTACCAGTTCTTACGGATTGGGTGAAATGGTTGTACAAGGGGCAGTTAACCCTGACGAGTTTTACGTGCATAAACCTACTCTGGACAATGGTAAGCCAGCAATTGTGCGCCGTAACCTGGGCAGCAAACTGACCAAGATGATTTATTCTGAGGATCAGGACCACGGTAAGCAAGTGACTATCGTGGATATTGAGCCCGCACAGAGCAAGACCTTCTCGTTGACTGACGACGAAGTGATGGCACTGGCAAAGCAGGCGCAAATCATCGAAAAGCACTACAAGCGTCCAATGGACATTGAGTGGGCTAAAGACGGCGTAGATGGCCAGCTTTACATAGTACAGGCGCGTCCTGAAACCGTACGAAGCCGCGAAGACGCACAAACCATTGAGCGTTTCCAATTGAAAGGCAGTGCAGGCATCGTCTGTGAAGGCCGCGCGATTGGTCACAAGATTGGTGCTGGTGAGGCCAAAGTGCTTGGTTCCATTGAAGAGATGGACAAAATTATGCCCGGCGATGTGCTGGTAACCGACATGACCGACCCGGACTGGGAGCCGATCATGAAGAAGGCGTCTGCCATTGTTACTAACCGAGGCGGCCGTACTTGTCACGCGGCAATCATTGCACGTGAGCTAGGCATCCCTGCGGTGGTTGGCTGTGGAAATGCAACCGATTCTATCGAGACTGGTGACAAGATCACTGTGTCGTGTGCAGAAGGTGACACAGGTTATATCTACAATCAGGAACTGGAATTCGACGTTACGACCTCACGCATCGATGCTATGCCTGATTTGGCACTGAAAGTCATGATGAACGTGGGTAACCCTGATCGCGCATTCGATTTCGCGCGTCTGCCTCACAAAGGCGTGGGTCTTGCGCGTTTGGAATTCATTATAAACCGTATGATTGGCGTGCATCCGAAGGCATTGCTGAACTTCGACTCGCAGCCGGAAGAACTGAAAGAAGAAATCAGCGACATGATCGCTGGATACGAGTCACCGAAAGAGTATTACATCACCAAGCTGGTTGAAGGCATCTCTACTATCGGTGCGGCCTTCTCGCCAGAGAAAGTGATTGTGCGTATGTCAGACTTTAAGTCTAACGAGTACTTCAACCTGGTTGGTGGCTATCAGTACGAGCCAGACGAAGAAAACCCAATGCTGGGCTTCCGAGGCGCAAGTCGCTACATTTCTGAGGACTTCCGTGATTGTTTCGCCCTTGAGTGTGAGGCTATCAAGCGGGTACGTAACGAAATGGGCCTGACTAACGTGGAAATTATGATCCCATTTGTACGTACACTGGAAGAAGGTCAGCAGGTTATCGAACTGCTTGCAGAGCAAGGCTTGGTGAAAGGTGAAAACGGCCTGCGCATCATTATGATGTGTGAGTTACCGTCTAACGCACTGCTTGCTGACAAGTTCCTCGACATCTTCGACGGCTTCTCAATTGGCTCTAACGACCTGACACAGTTAACTCTGGGTCTGGACCGTGATTCTGGCTTAATCGCTCACTTGTTCGACGAGCGTAACGAAGCGGTAAAAGTGCTGTTGTCGATGGCTATCCAAGCTGCCAAGAAACGCGGTAAGTACGTAGGTATCTGTGGTCAGGGACCTTCAGACCACGAAGACTTCGCTGCCTGGTTAGTAGAAGAGGGCATCGATTCAGTATCACTTAACCCGGATACGGTGGTTGAAACCTGGTTGTACCTTGCTGAACAACACGGTGACAAGGCGTAAGTCTCAATCCACAGAGCAACACGCAAAGTAATCGCTCAAGCGGTTACCCAATCACAAAAGCCCATTCGGTAAACGCATGGGCTTTTTTATTACTGCATAGACGGGTTAGCTGCACTTGCCGCTAATTAAAACCAATCGCAAAAAGTAAAACCAGACCACGTTGCAGCGTGCCAGTCTTGATGTGGTGTTTATTCGTTTGAGTGGATAGACGAAATGAACAGGGGCATTGCGCCTGCTGTCCACACGAAGACAACAGGCACTCAGAATAGGGGGTAACTTAACAGTCGCTGTCTAACACCGTTATAGTCGGACTCGAACCGGCTGACTGGGCTTCAGTATAGATAACCTTGCAGTTTTCTGTTGAGCCGACACCACTTGGCAGAATAGCAAACTGATCAGTTTGCGTTACGGCTTGTGGTGCTGAATCAGTGGAAACGGCAATTCGAAAGTCAGTGCCATTTCCGCTGCCACTGCCGTCAATGTCAGCCCATGCACTCAGATTGGTTACCACATCACGAATGGCAGGGTAGCCGTACACAGTGTAAATAGTACTGCCGTTAATAACCAGATTTTCACTGGCTGAGCGCTGCTCTCCTGCGACTGCTGACTTAGCAAAAATAAGACGGGCGCCGCCATCCAGCGCCGCTTTTACGCCTTGCAGTGTCGCCTTACGGGCATCACCCTGAAAATCGATAAAGCGCGGGGCTGCAGTTACTGAAAGAATACCGAGAATGACAATGACAATGATCAGCTCAATGAGCGTAAAGCCTTGTTGTTTCATGTTTAACCTCTAAAACAATGAGTACGTCTAAACGAAAACCCCATTTAATAGTAACAGCAAAATAATTGCTACCAGTCAGCTATTATCCTTTGGGCTAGTTTTAGTCGTGCAAACGCACACCTTAAGTAATTAATTTTACTAAAGTATTAGAATTAGCGTTATCGGTAGCGCCGTAACTGAGTGCTGCTAAGTTATATTGGGTAACGGAAGACGTAAATCTCGAATTAACTTCTGTTACGGGCTTTGCGAAGACGACGACCTAACAAAAACTTGTCCAGGCGTCTGGCTGATGTGCTCATTTGATTCTGAAAAAAACGGAGCCAGCTTCTGGCACGAGGCCAATCGTAGCTCAATAAAATAAGCCCACCGATGACGAGCAGTATAGAACCGGGTAATAAGGTTAATACAATACCACCCAGGAACAACAATGCTCCCACGCTTAATCGAATCACTTTAACCATACATTACTCCTCTTTCTACACCTGCTAGTTTAACTTAATTGCCGAATAATCCTATTTTTTATATGTAAAAAAATGTAATGGCACGACACAGGGCAAGGTGCAGAGCAAATAAAATCTTCTCAGGCATTAACGGCAGACGGGGGAACGAGACCTTCTGCATTTGGATAGAGTGTTTTCCCGGCTAGGATATGTTGTTTGATTTTTTCTTCAGGTAAGGGTTTGGCAAATAAATAACCCTGGGCTATGACACAGCCCATTTCATGCAGCAATCTGGCTTGAGACAGGGTTTCCACACCCTCCGCTACCATTTTACAGCCAAATGATTGGGATAGTGTAATGGCCGACGCGACAATGGCTTTGTGGCCTGTATTGGTTTCAATATCCATCACGAAAGCCCGGTCGATTTTCAGTACATCAACGTTCAGGTGGGCCAGGTAAGACAGCGAACTCATGCCAGTACCAAAATCGTCAATGGCTAACACAATTCCGAGTGCTTTAATGTTTTCCAACGCAGCTTTAATGTACTTAATATTCAGACAGGTTTCATTTTCTGTCAGCTCAATTTCGATTAAATGGGGTGATACCTGATTTTCATTTAATTTATTCTGAATATAGGTGATCAGCCCCGGATCAAGCAGATTGTAGGGCGACAGGTTGACGGCTATAGGGACTTCAATGCCTTGCTGCTGCCAACTCGCCGCTTGCGTAATGGCCTCGGCAAGAATGTAGCGTCCGAATTCCTGTACTTTTCCGCTGTCTTCAATCAGATCAATAAATTGCCCGGGCATCAGTAATCCCAAACGAGGGTGTTCCCAACGACATAATCCCTCTACACCTATGATGTTGCCGGATGCAAGATCAACTTTTGCCTGATAATGCATGATGATTTGCCTTTCTTGCATGGCATCACTGAGCTCTGCTCGCAGCTGTAAATTGTGTTTGTAGTCAGCAATTTTCCTGTCATCGTATACCTGCCAGCCATTGCGTTGTTCTTTAGCTTTGTACATCGCAGTATCTGCACAAACGATGAGTGCTTCGGGCTCCTGGGCATGCGTGGGGTAGTGAGCAATACCTATACTGGCACCGGTATTCACAGCTAAACCATTGATCATTATTGGTGTGTCACATGCGTTGACCATGTCCTGGGCTAAGTCTTCAGCACCGTCGATACTGATATCAGGTGCCCAGATAATAAACTCGTCACCGCCTATGCGAATTAGCTCCGCTGGTGAAACCACCACCTTTAATAATCTGGCTGCGACTTCTTTAAGAAGCGTGTCGCCAGCAGAATGGCCAAATGAATCGTTTACCTCTTTGAATTTATCCAGATCAATGACAAACAAACAGCCTTGCGCCACTGCTTTTGCCGAGTCGGTATTCGGCAGGGCAGCGCTCAACGTATCCATTAAATACAGGCGGTTGGGTAAGCCGGTGAGCGCATCATGGGTGGCGATGGTTGCTAGCGCATCATTGATTTCCTGAGCGCGTTTGGCAATAAGGGAAGATAGCGTAAGCGCAAGCCAAACCGCTATCCAGAACACTAATACAGACGTGATCAGCAGCCTTTTAGCAACAAATGACAGCGTCAGGTCAAGTGCGGTGGTTTCCTGAGCGAAGGTTACAGTGTGCTGCTCTCCGACATGTTGCTGCCATAAAAAGTTGCGATTATTCACTGTCACTAAGTGTGAGTCGTCTATTGGACGACTGATGGCGGTGAGTAATTGTTTTTGTTCAGTTTTCGAAAGGCGATGGCCTCGTTGCCAGGCTTCTGTCTCGCGGGTTATGTGGAATAACCTGGGCGTATCATCGTTGGGATCAGACAACAGGTTTATCAGTGAGCCAGCCTGGTCAGCGATTTTTCCTTCATGCATATCCAGCTCACTGCTTAGCAGGCGAGCCAGTTTTTGCATGGCGGTTAGTTCGGTCTGTAAACTGACGTCAGCGGTGAGCCGGTAAGAAACCGTAACGTAAATCGCAGAAATCAGTACCGATACGGCCAGGCAGGCAACGATTAACCGTGGCCTGACAGAGGTATCGCGTTTGATATGCGTTATCGGTTGTGCTGGCAAGAAAAGTACCTGCTAGGGGTTATTGTTTGCGCGTGCTAATCCCAGCAATGTGATAAACCGGACACCATCCTGATGCCAGTGAAATTAGGTTCAGAATACCGAAAATACCAAGCAGTATCTCTATGAATACATCATCGATGATGTCGCCATTGAATAGGGCAAAAGCTGTGACGCCAATACCAATCAGACCGCGTAAGGAACGATCTAAAATGTTGAGGTTAGACTCAATCGCCATATCTTATCTCACTATCGTTATTATTATCTTGTATGAAAATAGCGTTGAAACTGGAATTTTGCAAGAGATAGTGCTTTTCTCTGAATTTGCTTTGAATTTTAAAATCAATGATTTATGAAAATAAGCTGTGTTTGTCGATAAGCAGTTTCTATAGATTTTTCTCGGTTTATCAATCTATTCAACTTCCGTAGAAAATACCTGTGTTAACGGTGGAGCCAGACCGACAGGCTAGGTATACTTAGCGACCAAACTATTGACGAGAGCGTTGCCTTGAACTTACCTGTTGTACCCATCGAGTCTTCTGTTTCCGATGTTTATCGGCGTTATCTTCTAAGTCTGGAAAAATCGGCATTCGCTGGTGATATTGAATACAGCTACGGCAGCCGTTTGGCGGTTGCTACTGACAATTCTGTATATCAAAAACTACCCCAGGCCGTGGTGTTACCAAAAGGCATTAATGATCTACAGATCATCGGTGAATTAGCTAATCAGCACCCAGAGGTAAAATTCAGTGCGCGTGGAGGCGGTACCGGTACCAACGGTCAGAGCCTGACAGACGGCATTGTGGTTGATATGTCGCGCCACATGAACAAAATCCTCGAAATTAATCCGCAGGAAGGCTGGGTCCGGGTTCAGTCTGGCGTTGTTAAAGATGCACTTAACGATGCGCTTCGTCCTTATGGCTATTTTTTCTCTCCGGATTTATCTACCAGTAACCGCGCCACCATGGGCGGTATGATCAGCACTGACGCATCGGGGCAGGGCTCACTGGTGTACGGTAAAACCAGTGATCACGTATTGGGACTGACCAGCGTGCTGGCAAATGGCGAAATTCTGCAAACATCGCCAATCAGTATTGAGGACGCTGAGAAAATGGCGACGCGCAGCGATACTTACGGCCGCATTCTGCGACAAGTATTAAGTACCTGCCGCGGTAAGCGCAATGAGATCCTCGAGAAATTCCCTCGGATGAATCGTTTCTTAACCGGCTACGATCTTGAACACGCCTATGATGAAGAGCAGTCACTGATTGACGTGAGCCGCCTCATTACCGGGTCTGAGGGGTCGCTGGTGTTTGTGGCAGAAGCGAAGCTGTCGCTGACGCCAATTTCCAAACACACCGCCCTTGTCAATATTAAGTACGACAGCTTTGAATCGGCGTTACGTCATGCGCCGCGAATGATTGCTGCTCAGGCAACATCAGTAGAGACCGTTGACAGCAAAGTGCTAAACCTGGCGCGCACAGATATTATCTGGCATTCCATTTCTGACTTGATTCAGGATGTACCGGGTAAGGATATGCAAGGCCTGAACATGGTCGAATATAACAGTAACGATCTGGATGAAATTAAAGCCCGGATTGCTCGCCTTGAAGAAGAACTGTCGGCCGCTGCGGCTACTGGCGAGTATGGCGTTATCGGTTATCAGCTGACCTACGACCGTGCTGATATTAATAAAATCTACGCCATGCGGAAAAAATCGGTGGGCCTGTTGGGCAACACCAAAGGCAGCCAAAAACCCATCGCTTTTGCCGAAGATACCGGCGTTCCGCCGGAAAACCTGGCTGACTTCATTATGGAGTTCCGCGCGTTGTTGGACAGCCATGGCTTGCAGTATGGCATGTTTGGTCACGTTGATGCCGGTGTATTGCACGTTAGACCCGCGTTAGACTTGTGTGATCCGGAACAAGAAAAACTGATGCATCAAATCTCCGATGAAGTGGTCGCGTTAGTGGCAAAACACGGCGGTTTGATGTGGGGTGAGCATGGTAAAGGATTCCGCAGCGAATATGGGCCGGCATTTTTTGGCGAGTCGTTGTTTACCGAATTAAGACGAATTAAAACAGCGTTTGACCCATCGAACAAAATGAATCCGGGCAAAATCTGTACGCCATTAGATAGCACTGATGAATTAGTACGTGTGAGCGATCCGAAGCGCGCAACACTCGACAGAACTATTCCTGTTGCGTTTAAAGACGCATTTAAACCCGCCATGGAGTGTAACGGCAACGGGTTGTGCTTTAACTATGACACGACATCCCCTATGTGTCCGTCCAGTAAAATTACCAAAGACCGTCGCCATAGTCCGAAAGGGAGAGCAGGCCTTATTCGTGAGTGGGTGCGGTTACTGGCTAACCAAGGCGTCGATACAACCAAACTCTCGGCTGAGCAGTTTAAAACCAGTTGGTGGACGCGATTTAAGAATACCCGCGCGCAACACAACGATTTTTCGCATGAAGTGTTTGAAGCCATGAGCGGTTGCCTGGCTTGTAAATCCTGTTCAAATCAATGTCCGATTAAAGTGGATGTGCCCGCATTCCGCTCTACGTTCTTGTCGATTTATTACCAGCGTTACCTGCGGCCAATGAAAGACCATCTGGTGGCAAACGTTGAACAAATTACCCCGTTGATGGCGAAGTTCCCAAGAGTGGTAAACACCTTCCTGGGGGCCAAATGGCTGCAGCGCTTAATTGAAAAACAAGTAGGTTATGTGGATGCGCCTTTGTTGTCGTATCCCACGCTGACACAACAACAGGACAGTGTGTTCAAGTCATTTGATTTAGCCGAACTGGCAGCAATGCCGGAATCTGAACGCCAGAAACACGTGTTGTTGGTTCAGGACCCGTTTACCAGCTATTACGATGCCCAGGTTGTGATGGACTTCGGGCGCTTGGTCAGTGAACTGGGTAAGGTGCCGGTGTTACTGCCGTTTAAACCAAACGGTAAGCCTCAGCACGTTGCTGGATTCCTGGAAGAGTTTGCTCAAACCGCTACAACAACGGCAGCATTTCTGAATGAAGTGGCAGCGTTAAATATTCCTCTGGTAGGTGTTGATACGCCACTGGTACTTTGTTACCGCGATGAATACAGCCATAGTTTAGGTGAAAAGCGAGGCGACTTTACTGTTCATACCGTCCACGAGTGGTTGCAAGCATTACCTGATGACCTGTGGGAAAGCAAAGCAGTTAGAGAACAGACGCAGCCAATGGCACTATTTGCGCATTGTACTGAGAAGACCGCATTACCTAAAACTGAACAAATCTGGCAGTCAATTTTCAGCAGTCTGGGTCAGCCTGTCGATATCGTGAAAGTGGGTTGCTGCGGCATGGCTGGTAACTATGGCCATGAAGCGCAAAACAAAGCAAACTCATTGGGCATTTATGCAATGAGTTGGGAGCAGGCGGTTGACCGCTATCAGCCCGATCAGGTAATGGCGTCAGGTTATTCCTGTCGGAGCCAGGTTAATCGCATAGACGGTTTTAAACCCAAGCACCCGCTGCAACATTTATTGCAGTGTATAACCAGAAAATAAATTTATGACAGAACCATTTAACGAAAAATAAATGGCAGCCTGGGTACACGCTTAATTCCAAAAAACGAACCAGTTTCTGCCCCGGGAAGGGAGCCTGTTTGACAGTGTTATCACAGAACAGGGTTGATATCTCACCGTGTGGGAGATCAAAGCAAAGGAGCAGAAAGTCTACTGGGAAATCTCAGGCGACATGCTTACTTATGTCGCGCTGGGAGTTAACGACACTGATGCCAGGGACGTGTTGCGCTATTTCTCGTTGCAATGGCAGTTAAAAGCGGAAAACCTGGAAGCAAACAATACCCAACAGGATGCGCGTCAGGCCGAATTCGTTCAGTTACTTAGAAGCAGAGCAGATAGCCTGTACGCTTTTTACGAAAACGAAACGCTTTGGGGCTAGGCTACGTTAATGAATGTGTTCGACGTCCGGTAAGTCGAACTGTGTAAGCTGGCACACCATTTTTTGCATGGGAACGCCAGCTTCCATAAATACCGGGCCCTCTGGCTTAAAGCCTCGGGTTTGATGGTACTCAACGCTTTCCAGCGCGGATTGAACTTTAACTTGTTGGATATTGTTTACGCTGGCTAATTTAAGTAAAGCGGAAAACAGCGTCTTGTAGACAGTCATATTGCGATAGCCTCGTAAGACAGCAATTCTGCCGAGTTCACCGGTTTGCGTTAATCTGCCGGTCGCGATGGGCTTTTTGTTTTCACCTATTACCAACACGTGATGCGCGTCTGTGTCGAGTTCGTCAAACTCTGCACTTTCAGGTAACTGCCACTCCAATACAAAAACGGTTCGTCGCAGCGCTTCGAGATGTGGTCTTGCTGTGTGCCATCTGACTGCTTCGATACTATAAATCATAGTTGTCCCGCTATTCGTCCAAAAAGTGGTAATACCCCATATTGATCAGTGTAGTAAACGATGAAATTATGTCCAGTTTGCTTGGATGACTGTCAAAGTCAGTAAGATAAATGGCATTTTTTGACAGTAAGTTCGCTAAAAATGCATGATCTTCACATTCATGGGCAACTTTCTCACCGTTCACAAATAGCCAGTTGGATGCGCGTTCGTGCATTATTGGCCGCAGTCCTGTTAAGCCTAGCAGTGGTTCTCCTGCTTCAAAGGACTCTATTGTGTAACGCTCTGTCGCGTTATGCTCTGGCGGCTCTGGCTCGATTGACTGGTCACTGAGCATTGTCAGCAAAGACAATAAAAATGCCGGTGAATCTACTGCATCATGCAATAGTTGTCGGAGGTTCTGCGTGTCGCTTTCCGATACCCATACAGGCGATGTAATCGAAGCGCGTTGGCTGTCAGTAAAGCGTTCGGCCTGACATCCCTGACCACTAAAATGCTCAGCGAGAAAACCGCTTAACTGTGACTGCTCCGGGGCTCTGAAACCAACCGAATAGGTCAGGCAGGGTGTAATAGCTTTGCCATCGTGCGGCCATCCTGGCGGGATGTACAATACATCACCTGGCGCCAATTCACAGTCGATAACGGGGTCAAAATCTTCTACTTGTCTTAGGCCTGGCGCAGTGACCTTTTCATCGGATGTATCCGGGCGGCCCACACGCCAGCGTCTGCTGCCTTTCCCCTGTACTAAAAATACGTCGTACTGGTCGAGGTGCGGCCCAACGCCCGCGCCGGGTACCGCGTAACTGATCATCAGGTCGTCCATACGCCAATAAGGCAAAAAATTGAACTGTGCCATTAATTCCGCGCCTTCAGGCACGACACGGTCGACACCTTGTACCAGCAGGCTCCAGAGCCCCTGGCAATCATCGAAATCGTCAAACGGGCCCTGAATGACTTGCCAGTGTTGTTCGTGAAAGCGTACGATACGGCTATCCAATTCAGGTTCCATGGCCAAGCCGGCGAGTTCATGCTCGTCAACGAAATCTTCAAAATTCGGCAAAAATTGCCTTAACACACAGGGCTTCTGCTGCCAGTATTCACGTAGAAACACTTCATTATTAAACGGCGCCACATCGTTTTCCTGTTGGGGAACTCACTGGCGTCTATCATAACAGAATCAGGGCCTTGTCGTTGCTGGTGGCAGACAATTTATCGCGTCAGTGTGCTGAAGGGCTAAATTCATAGCAACCTTTGGTCTGCGGGTGTTTATGGCTACGCAGAGCATGATAAGAACTGGTTGTATCCAGATTCAGCAGGGCTGCGGTGTTTGCGCAGCAGCGAATGGCAGCTGATGTGCAGGTTTGTTCCAGATAGGCTGCAAGATTGACGGTTTGCCCCCAAACGTCAAACTGTGGCCGCTGACTCCCAATCATACCAGCTGAGAGCGGCCCGGTAGCAATGCCGATGCGCAATTGGAAGGGAATGGGACTGCGTCGGGACAGGCGGGAAATGAGCTGATGTAGCTCCAGTGCAAAATCCATGACTACCTGACAGTTGAGATGGTCTTTACCCTGAAGTGGCCCAATCGCTATATACTGGTCGCCGTTAGTCTTGATTTTTTCAAGCCCATAACGGGCAAGACGTTGATCAATTCGACGAAACAGGGCTTTCATCATTGCCAGCGTTTTATCGTCACCTTCGCAGCGGTTAATTTGCGTATATCCGGCTAAATCGGCAAACAACACCGTTACGCAATCAAATTTGCGGGTGACGCCCAAAGGCCAGAGCAGGTCGGGTTTATCCGGTTCGTTGGGAACGAACCTCGACAACGTGTTAACTGAGTTTGTATGCGCCGATCTCAGGTGTTGCCATCGCAATAAAGTCACATGCTGAAATACCCGATAGATAACCAAACAGATGACACCGAGGGTAATATCATTACAAAACTGAATGAGCGTATAAAGCTCGTTGTTTACATACAGAAACGTGCTGATAAACACATACAGCAGTAGCCCGATAGCCACCATGGTGTGCTGAATGTTGCGCTCCTGCCGGGTAAAAACAAAACCAGCAATGACCAGCGAAAGCAACAAAAAATAATGTGTGTTGGTAACCGCTGGCCACAGCTTAATGGCGATGACCAGATAACTGAAGTAAAGCAAAAACAGACCCGATTTGATGCGGGGCTGTGCAAGGTTATTTCGGCGCTTCAATAAAGCGCTTAGCGCTAGCAGATATAACAGCCACACGGTTACCTTGGTTAGATTCACCGGCACTTCGAGCAGGATCAATGGCAGTTGCATTACCAGCATGAAACAATACAAGTAAAGCACGTATTGTAATGTACGCTGTAAATACTGATGAGTGGGAACGGGTGAAACGGAAGACGAATGTATAATCATGGTAGCCCTCACAGGATGTAAGTGCTACCAGATTATCAGTAGTGGCTTAGTCCAGTAACTGATCTACCAGACGGATTGCGTCGCCAATATAAGCTTGTGGCGTGAGTTGTTTCAGCTGTGCTTTTGCAGCTTCAGGCATTTCCAGGCCGTCAATAAACTCAGCAATCACTTCGGCATTCACTTTCTTACCGCGCGTTAGTTCTTTCAGCTTTTCGTATGGCTTTTCAATGCCGTATCGACGCATAACTGTTTGAATTGGCTCTGCCAGCAACTCCCAGTTGTTATTCAGCTCGTCAAGCAGACTCTGTTCGTTGACTTCTAACTTACTGATCCCTTTCAGAGACGCCTGGTACGCAATAACTGTGTAGCCGACACCCACACCCAAATTACGCAACACAGTGGAGTCAGTCAGGTCACGCTGCCAGCGAGATACTGGTAGTTTCGCTGCCAGGTGGTCGAAAATGGCGTTAGCGATACCCAAGTTGCCTTCAGAGTTTTCGAAGTCGATTGGGTTAACTTTGTGTGGCATGGTTGATGAACCAATTTCGCCTGCGACGGTTTTTTGCTTGAAGTGACCCAGTGCAATGTAACCCCACACATCGCGATCGAAGTCGATCAGGATGGTGTTGAAACGCGCAATGGCATCAAACAGCTCAGCAATGTAGTCGTGTGGCTCAATTTGCGTGGTGTAAGGGTTCCACGTTACGCCCAGGCTGGTCACGAATTTTTCAGAGATGGCATGCCAATCCAGCTCAGGGTAGGCAGACAAGTGAGCGTTGTAGTTACCCACTGCACCATTGATTTTACCCAGAATGCTTACCGCAGCAATTTGCTCGCGCTGACGCTTTAAACGCACCGCGACGTTAGCCATTTCTTTACCCATTGTAGTAGGAGAAGCGGGCTGGCCGTGTGTACGTGCCATCATTGGCACAGTGCGGTATTTACGCGCTAGGTCAGTAATCGCATCAATTAACTGGTCAACATAGGGCAGGATCACGGTTTCACGTGCTGCGTTACACATTAATGCGTGAGACAGGTTGTTGATATCTTCTGACGTACAGGCAAAGTGAATAAACTCGTTGATGGCGTTTAATTCACTGTTGTCAGCTACTTTTTCTTTCAGAAAATACTCAACCGCTTTCACGTCGTGGTTAGTGGTGCGTTCGATTTCTTTGATGCGGCGTGCATCGTCTACTGAAAACTCGGCAACAATGCTGTCTAACAGGGCATTAGACTGAGGTGAAAACGCCGGAACTTCCTGAATACCTTCCTGGTTAGAAAGCATTTGTAACCAGCGTACTTCTACTTCAACACGGTATTTAAGTAAGCCATATTCGCTGAATATGTGTCTTAACTCACTACATTTCGAGGCATACCGACCATCGACCGGAGAAATCGCCGTTAATTGGGAAAGATCCACCTTTTGCTCCTCAATCAATTAATTAATCTGAGCGCTTGTTTAGCGCCTTGCAGAATAGATTTACGTTTAAATATGATCTGTCGTCGCTGTCCGCCCATCTGACGCCATAATACCGCAGCGCGCACGCCGGCAAGTAAAAGTGCTCTCACTCGGTGCTGATTCAGGGGCTGACTTAAGTTATTTGGGTTACCCGCGATTTGGATTTTCGGGGCGAGGGGACTAATGACATCCGAATAAATACTCGCCAGAGATTGCAGGATTTGCGGGTTATCAAAATCTACGTGGGCCAATTGACGCTGAACGTGAGCAATACGCTCACCCAGCATGGCCATGGCTTTTTTGTTGCGGGCTAGCTTGCGCTCGAGCCCCAGAATACTTGCCACGTAGCGGGTAATTTCTGTGTCTTTCTTACTGCTGTGGTCACCTAGTTGGGCCACAATGACCTGGAATCCTTGCTTGAGGTTTTCCAATTGGCCAAAAATCTGCTGGGGCGTGTCAGACTCGGTTACCAGAATACTCGACAGGCTGGCTTCAACGGCAAGCGAGTCGGCTTGTCCGGTGCGAGCCACTGATTGCACGAGTTGTGCAGCCTGGCAAACGCCGGCTAAACCCAGTTGTTGTTCGATATTGGCGTCTAACATTCGCGGATATAACTCTCGATAATGCCACCACCCAGGCACACTTCGTCCTGATAGAAAACTGCAGACTGGCCAGGCGTCACTGCTTTTTGTGGTGAGTCAAATTTCACTTCTACCTGCCCGTCGGCCAGAGGCGTGACAGTACAAGGAATATCCTGTTGGCGGTATCGGGTTTTCACTGCGGCTCTGAATGGCGCCTCAGGCACTTTACGGTCGACCCAATGAAGCTGGTTTGCTATCAGTCCGTTCGAAAACAGGCGAGGGTGGTTTGCCCCCTGACCAACAACCAGTACGTTTCTGGCAACGTCTTTGTCTACGACGTACCAAGGATCATCGCCAAAGTCTTTTAAACCGCCAATATGGAGTCCTTTTCGCTGACCCAATGTGTGATACATCAGGCCCTCGTGGGTGCCAATTTCTTCGCCTTCGGCAGTTTCAATGATACCTGGTTGTGCTGGCAGGTAACGGCTCAGAAAATCTTTAAACTTCCGCTCACCAATAAAACAAATACCGGTGCTGTCTTTTTTATCGTGGGTGATTAACCCTTGTTCTTCAGCAATTTCGCGAACCCGGGGTTTTTCAATTTCGCCAACCGGGAACAAGGTTTTAGCAACGTGCTCTTCGCCCAGCGTATACAAGAAATAGCTTTGGTCTTTATTGTCGTCATGACCGCGCAGCATCTGCCAGTGACCATCGACCTCACGGCGGCGTACATAGTGCCCGGTAGCGATGTAATCTGCGCCTAAATCTTCTGCGGCGTATTCGAGAAACGCTTTGAATTTGATCTCTTTGTTACACATGATGTCCGGGTTAGGTGTGCGGCCGGCTTTGTATTCTTCCAGGAAGTACTCGAACACGTTGTCCCAGTACTCGGCTGCAAAATTAATCGTGTGTAACTCTATGCCGAGCTTGTCGGCAACGGCCTGGGCATCTGCCAGGTCTTCTGCAGCAGCGCAATATTCGTCATTGTCGTCTTCTTCCCAGTTTTTCATAAACAGGCCTTCAACCTGGTAGCCCTGTTGCATAAGCAGGTAGGCAGACACAGATGAATCCACACCGCCGGACATACCGACAATGACTTTTTGTTTAGCTGGGGTAACCGACATAGTAGTAATTGCGTGCTCTTTACAGTTTTATGGGGCGCGGATTCTAACAGAATTCCCTGTGTATGGCACGATTTTAGCGTGATTTATTATGCCTTTTTGGCATTTTACGTTTGCTATCCGAAGGCTGTTTGCGGCGCGCGGAATGTTTTCTTAACGTCGGTTTTGGTGCAGGCAAGTCATCCGGACCAGGCATGCTCACGAAACTGCCATTTTCAATACCATCAATCGTCCAGTTGCCCACGCGATAGCGAATCAGTCGCAGCGTTGGATAACCGACATGCGCGGTCATTCGTCGCACCTGACGATTGCGGCCTTCACTGATGGTAATACTCAACCAGGTAGTGGGGATGTGCTTGCGCTCCCGAATTGGCGGTTCACGTTCCCAAACCGCCGGTGGTGCCATACGCGATACCTTGGCAGGCAGAGTCATGCCGTCTTTCAGTTCAACGCCGGTTTCCAGTGCCTGTATGGCGTGATTGTCGACATCACCTTCTACTTGCACCCAATATGTTTTGCTGGTTTTGGCCTTGGGGTGGGTGAGTTTGTGCTGCAGTGCGCCGTTGTCGGTCAGCACCAGTAAGCCCTCGGAATCCCGGTCCAGTCGACCTGCTGCATAAACACCCGGCTGGTCGATATAGTCTTTTAATGTTTTACGACCATCGGCATCGGTAAATTGCGACAAGACCATATAAGGTTTATTGAAAAGGATGATGGTGGAAGACATAAATTTACCGAATTCAGAATCAGTAAACAGTTTACCAAAGCTGTAGTTTTTCCACAGCCTGAACTGAAAATTTGTCGAAAATTCCCGTTCGAGGTGAAAAATTAGCCAAAAAACGAAGTTTTTAACCCGAACTCTGTAATTAAGACAAAGGTATGACTTGTAACTGATTCGCTTGACCCTATACTAAAGACCTTAATAATTTTCACGCGCAGCGTATGCGATGACGTTGGCCTGAACAGTGACAGAAAGACCGCTTGGTAATACCAATTTACATTGCCGAGTTTTTTGTGTGCGTGATAATAAAAGTCTGTCAGGTTAATGAAAACTACAAATAGGAAAAAGACGATCTTGTTGCCCTACAGGCCACAGGTATTTGTTGAACGGAAAAATACGCAGTCTGCTACTGCAACTATTGAGGTACAGAATGACCACTCGTAAGTCGACAATTATTTACACTAAAACCGATGAAGCGCCAATGCTGGCGACCTACTCATTCCTACCGATTATTCGCCGCTTTGCTAGCGCTGCGGGTATCGAAGTAGAAGTGAGTGACATTTCATTGGCCGCTCGTATTCTGGCAAATTTCCCGGACTACTTAACTGACGATCAAAAAGTGCCTGATGCCCTGTCCGAGTTGGGCGAGATGACGCAAGACCCAGAAGCAAATATCATCAAACTGCCAAACATCAGTGCGTCGATTCCACAATTACGCGCCGCGATTAAAGAATTGAATGCTATTGGTTTCAATGTCCCCGCATTCCCTGAAGAGCCGAAGACAGACGAAGAAAAAGACATTCGTGAGCGCTACGGTAAAGTACTGGGCTCTGCAGTAAACCCGGTTCTGCGTGAAGGTAACTCAGACCGTCGTGCGCCTGCAGCGGTTAAAAACTATGCGAAGAAACACCCGCATTCAATGGGTGAGTGGAGCCAGGCTTCACGTACTCACGTTGCACACATGCGCGGCGGTGACTTCTACTCTGGCGAAAAGTCAGTGACTGTAGAAAAAGCGGGTCACGTTAGCATTGAGTTCACTGGTAAGGACGGCAGTAAAAAGACGCTGAAGCCTCGTGTTGATTTGCTGGAAGGCGAAGTGATCGACGGTATGTTCATGAGCAAGAAAGCGCTGTGCGAATTCTTCGAAGAACAAATCATAGATGCGAAAAACACGGGCGTACTGTTTTCTTTGCACGTAAAAGCCACCATGATGAAGGTTTCTCACCCCATCGTATTCGGTCACTGTGTAAAAGTATTCTATAAAGAACTGTTTGAAAAATACGGTGAGTTGTTCGACGAGTTGGGTGTTAACCCGAACAATGGTCTGGGCAGCGTTTACGACAAGATTTCAACGTTACCTGAATCTCAGCGTTCTGAAATCCAGCGTGACATCAATGCAATTTATGCAGATCGTCCACTGCTGGCGATGGTTAACTCAGACAAAGGTATTTCAAACCTGCACGTACCCAGTGACGTAATCGTTGACGCGTCAATGCCGGCGATGATCCGTAACTCTGGTCAAATGTGGGGTCCGGATGGTCGTCCTTATGACACTAAAGCGGTTATTCCGGAAAGTACTTACGCGACTATTTATCAGGAAGTTATTAACTTCTGTAAAACGCACGGTGCCTTTGACCCAACTACCATGGGTACAGTACCAAACGTAGGTCTGATGGCACAAAAAGCGGAAGAGTACGGTTCACACGACAAAACCTTTGAAATGGAAGCTGACGGTAAAGTTCAGGTCATCGACCAGGACGGAAATGTACTGATCGAGCACGACGTGGAAGAAGGCGATATCTGGCGTATGTGTCAGGCCAAAGACCTGCCAATTCAGGATTGGGTCAAGCTGGCTGTTACACGTGCTCGTCAATCGGGTATGCCTGCTGTGTTCTGGCTGGATGATGAGCGTGCTCACGACGCACAACTTATCAAGAAAGTTGAGAAGTACCTGAAAGACCACGATACAGACGGGTTAGACATTTCTATTATGTCTCCGGTTCGCGCTATTCGTTATTCAATGGAACGCGCTATCCGCGGCCTGGATACCATTTCAGTAACCGGTAACGTTCTGCGTGACTACCTGACTGACTTGTTCCCGATTCTCGAGCTGGGCACCAGTGCGAAAATGCTGTCAATTGTGCCGCTGATGGCCGGTGGTGGTCTGTATGAGACCGGTGCGGGTGGTTCAGCACCTAAGCATGTTCAGCAGTTTGTTGAAGAAGGTCACCTGCGTTGGGATTCACTGGGTGAGTTCCTGGCATTGGCTGTATCGTTAGAAGACGTTGCTATTAAGCACGACAACGCAAAAGCGAAAGTCATTGCAGCTGCGCTGGATAAAGCAACAGAGTCACTGCTTAACAACGGTAAATCACCGCTGCGTAAAGCGGGTCAGTTAGACAACCGTGGTAGCCATGCCTATCTTGCTCTGTACTGGGCAGAAGAGTTGGCGAAGCAAACTGACAACGCTGAGCTGGCTGCTGAGTTTGGCCCTATCTACGACAAGATGGCGGCGAATATCGACAAGATCATTGCTGAGATTGACGAGTCACAAAGCAAGCCTCAGGACATTGGTGGTTACTACTTCCCAGACGAAGAGAAAACCAGCAAAGCAATGCGTCCAAGTAGCACACTGAACAGCATTCTTGATGCATAAAGCGTAATGTTTCAGTGATATCCTAAAAAGCCGGCAATCAATGCCGGCTTTTTTTATGGCAATTTCTATCTTTTTTTACATTGTTTGCTACCGGTGGCACAATGGCGCATTCAGGTTACGTTTGTGCGAAAAGGTTAGACAATGACAACACATAGACCCGCGTTTTCAAGAGAAGATACAAATAACAATGTTTGGCTTTCCTATGCTAAATCGGCAGACTGGCGACCCGTGGATAAAGGCTTGTCGCCGACGGTTTTGCCCAGTGAGATGGCGATCGGCGAAGCAATGTTGAATGAGTTAATGCTGACTGCGGAAGAAAAGTCCGGCGAGATCAATATTGCGTTACTTGGTGGGCGGGGCGCTCAGCAACTACACCGTTTGTTGGGGGAACTGGCGGCTAAGACGGAACATGATGCATTATTCGCAAGGCTTAATGTATTTACTCAGGATGCGCTTGCACCCATGGCTATGCAAAATGGGCTGAGCTTTGTGCGTGACTTCGAGCGAATTCTTGGCCCGGCGTTTTTCGAAAAGATTAACAGTTTCACGCCTATGCAAACGGACTCTGACGACTTAGAAGGCAGCTTCATCGCCTATTTGCAAAAGCTCGAGTCGTTGGGTGGCCTGGATATCTTTTTTATTGGCCATGGACCAGAGGCTAATGAGGCGTCGCATTTGGCTTACATCAAGCCGTTTTCAGGTGCACAAGCGCATCATCTGGCGGGTCTAATTCCCATTTCCAGCAGTATTCTTGAGCATCACATCAGTAAATTTAAAGCCGGTGGTAGCCAGGTTAGTGAGGCCGACGAGCAAGAATGCCGGCATGCGCAATATATTTTGACTCTTGGCCCAGCGACGATTTTGAAAGCAAAGAAAGTAGTGCAATCCGTCGTCGATGCGGAAACGGCACCAGCCAAAGTGGCAACATATCAAAAAGTGCTTCATACCACGATAAGTAATGACCTGGCGGTAGCTGCAGAGCAGTTAAATGCAAATCCGGGGTTATGGGTTCGGCTACATCCCAATTTTAAATCGTTCGTATTACCAAATTTAGGTGTGTAATTAAGAAGAAAAACGGGCGGTAGCTTAAATAAACAAGCCTTACTCGTCCCCGGGTAAGGCTTGCTAACTATTCGATGTCTGCTTACGAGGTGACTTAGCGCTCTTCGTCCTCAACAAGACCAATGTTCTCAGCGTGCAAGCCTTTCGGGCCTTGCTGCACTTCGAAGGTCACTTCCTGGCCGGCCTTGAGTGACCGATAGCCTTCCATTTGAATCGTTGAATAATGAGCAAAAATATCTTCGCCACCTTCCTCGGGCACGATAAATCCAAACCCTTTCGCATTGTTAAACCATTTAACTTTGCCAACCGCCATACTTCGACTTCCTCTTAATCCTTGAACTCACGGGAGTCTGCCCCCACAATACAATTGAACACAGGGCAGTGCATGCTTTGTGCGTCACTCACAAAACATACTAAAACTGTAGATATTTTAACCGCATTATGCAAGTGCAATTTATTTTTTTTCCAGACAAAATAATGGTAAAAAAGATCTGAAATTCCTTGCAAGCGCACTATGATTAAATTATGAGTAAAGGTAACGCCATTAGTATCGATAAAGAGCGACTACTCGAACGGGAGCGTCAGAAGACGGAACCGCCTCCGATGTACAAGGTCTTATTGAATAATGATGACTACACGCCCATGGACTTCGTGGTTGAAGTTCTTATGCGTTTCTTCCGGTTGGATGCTGAAAAAGCAAACCAAGTGATGTTAACCGTTCATTACCGGGGCAAAGCCGTTTGCGGCATTTTTACTGCTGAGATAGCAGAAACAAAGGTAATGCAGGTGAATCAGTATGCCCGTAAACATCAACATCCTTTGATGTGTACGATGGAGCAGGCGTGAGTCAATTTTGAGAAGGGGCAATATATATGCTGAATAAAGATTTAGAGCAGACCTTAAACGAGGCTTTTGTGTTCGCCAGAGAGCACCGTCATGAGTTTATGACGGTTGAACACTTGCTGTTAGCCCTGCTGGATAATCCGGCTGCTCAGGAAGCCCTGAAGGCCTGTGGGGCCGATATAGACAATATTCGTGGTGAATTAGTTGAATTCGTCAAAGACACCACACCATTGATTCTGGAAGACCAGGCGGCAGATCGCGAAACGCAACCGACACTGGGATTCCAGCGCGTGCTGCAACGCGCGGTATTTCATGTCCAGTCGTCGGGTAAAGAAGAAGTTACCGGCGCAAACGTACTTGTTGCCATTTTCAGTGAGCAGGAAAGTCAGGCTGTTTACATTCTCAAAAAATCCGATGTCACGCGTCTTGATGTAGTGAACTTTATCAGCCACGGCGTAAGTAAGGCTGAGGACGATGCGCCGGAGAGCAACGAAGCCGGTGAGGAGAGTGCTGAGGGCGAAGAGTCAGGCTCGGCGTTATCCAAATACGCGACGAATCTGAACAGACAAGCCCAGGACGGTAAGATTGATCCGCTGATTGGTCGCGACGATGAACTGGAACGCACCATTCAAATCCTGTGTCGTCGCCGTAAAAACAATCCACTGCTGGTTGGTGAAGCGGGCGTTGGTAAAACAGCGATTGCGGAAGGTTTGGCTTACCGCATCGTTGAAAAACAAGTCCCCGAGGTAATTGCAGAGTGTACGGTGTACTCACTGGATCTGGGCGGGTTGCTGGCCGGAACCAAATACCGCGGTGATTTTGAGAAACGCCTGAAAGGCATTCTCAAAGAATTGTCGAAAGACAAAGACGCGATTCTGTTTATTGATGAAATCCATACCATTATTGGTGCGGGTGCGGCGTCCGGTGGCGTAATGGATGCATCAAACTTACTGAAGCCGAAGCTGAGCTCAGGTGAACTGCGTTGCATTGGTTCTACTACGTATCAGGAATACCAGGGTATTTTTGAGAAGGACCGCGCGCTGGCGCGTCGTTTCCAGAAAGTGGACGTGGCTGAGCCAAGTGTGAGTGACACGACTAAAATTCTGTTGGGCCTGAAATCCCGGTACGAAGAGCATCACAGCGTACGCTTTACACAAAAAGCGTTGCAGGCAGCAGCCGAGTTGTCGGCGAAGTACATCAATGAGCGTCACTTGCCAGACAAGGCGATTGACGTAATGGATGAAGCCGGCGCGAGCCAGCGTTTACTGCCGCAATCCAAGCGTAAGAAAGTGATTAACGTGGGTGACATTGAGCAAATTATTGCCAAGATGGCGCGTATCCCGGAGAAGTCTGTTTCAGCTTCTGATAAAGAAGTGCTGAAAAACCTGTCTCGCAACCTGAAAATGGTGGTGTTTGGTCAGGACAAGGCCATCGAGTCTCTGGCAGATGCTATTCACTTGTCGCGTGCAGGCTTGGGCAATGAACAAAAGCCTATTGGTAATTTCCTGTTTGCCGGTCCGACCGGAGTGGGTAAAACAGAAGTCACGCAACAACTGGCTAAGATCATGGGCGTAGAATTAGTGCGCTTCGATATGTCTGAGTACATGGAGCGCCATGCGGTAAGCCGCTTGATTGGTGCGCCTCCTGGTTACGTTGGATTTGATCAGGGCGGTTTGTTGACTGACGCGGTAATTAAACACCCGTACTCAGTGGTACTGCTCGATGAAATCGAAAAAGCGCACAGTGACATCTACAACATTTTGTTGCAGGTAATGGACCACGGTACGTTAACCGATAACAACGGCAGAAAGGTCGATTTCCGCAATGTTGTGTTGGTGATGACCACAAATGCCGGTGTGCAGGAAACCGTGCGTAAGTCGATTGGCTTTAAACAGCAGGATCACAGTCACGATGCGTTGTCTGAGATCAATAAGGTGTTTTCACCTGAATTCCGCAACCGTCTGGATTCAATCATCTGGTTTAATCACCTGGATTCAGAAGTTATCCTGCAGGTGGTCGATAAGTTCATTATCGAGTTACAGGCGCAATTGGATACCAAAGGCGTATCGCTGGAAGTGTCTCCGGCTGCCAGAGCGTTCCTTGCTGAAAAAGGCTACGACAAGGCAATGGGAGCGCGTCCTATGGCCAGGTTGATTCAGGAGTCGCTTAAGAAAGAACTGGCTAACGAACTGTTGTTCGGCAAGTTAAGCAGTGGCGGTGATGTTACTGTTGATCTGAAAGACGACAAACTGACGTTCAGCTATAACTCGCAGGACAAAGTGGCATCGGCAACAGAATCCAGCGAATAGTCATAGCATCGTTACCACAAAACTAAAAAACCCGAACATTGTGTTCGGGTTTTTTTGTTTTACCGGTACCGGCAATTGCAATGCGGGCTGAACGTCCGCGTATTGATTAGCGCGCGCGGTAAACGATACGGCCTTTAGACAGGTCGTAAGGCGTCATTTCAACCGTAACTTTATCGCCTGTCAAAATACGAATATAGTTTTTACGCATTTTTCCAGAGATATGGGCAGTCACAACGTGACCATTTTCTAATTCAACACGGAACATGGTATTAGGCAGAGTATCCAGTACCGTACCTTCCATTTCAATACAATCTTCTTTCGCCATCTAGAGCAATAACCTCAATAAACTGTCAATTTTTTCGCCGCGCAGACCTTAACCAATTCACTGCCTTATGTAAAGTAATTAATGATGTAAATACACGATTTGCGTGTCTTCTATGCGCTTTTTACTTGTTAGCGAACAGAAGTGTCGTTCGACTGTGAAATGGTCTGCTGAAATGTGTCAATCTCGTCGGCACAATTTATTCGGTGCCATTGGTGGTCGGCGTAGCGTTCGTGGGGGAAATATTTGTTTTTGTAATTCATTTTACGGCAGTCATCAATTTGGTAACCCAAATAAAGATACGTTTTGCCCTGCTGAGCGGTCACCTTTATCTGACTTAAAATCATCCAGGCGCCCAGTGACTGTTTTTCGTAATCCGGGTCAAAAAACGTGTACATGGCTGAATAGCCGCCATGGCCCAGAACACTGTCAACCTCGTCGGTAACGGCTACGCCAATCAGCTTGTCGTTGTCGTACGCTTCAATAAACAAGGGTTGCGACCAGGCACATGCTAAGAAGCCGTCGAATTGCGACTGACTGGGTGGGTACATACTGCCATCGGCATGACGTTCATTGATGTACCGCTCGTAGAGTGGGTAATATCGTGCATCCGGCTTGTAGGCAACACGGACCTGCAGATGTTTATTTTTATTCAGTATGCGACGCTGGCTCCGTGACGGTTTGAATTCGTTAACCGGTACACGTAACGACTGACACGCCGAGCAGGCTTGGCAATAAGGGCGATACACCTGATTGCCACTGCGACGAAATCCGGCTTGTATCAGCTGAGGGTAATGAAAGGCACAGGCGTCGTCGTCACCGACAAATACCAGCAATTGCTCGTCTCGTTCTGGTAAGTAGCTGCAGCTGAAGGATTGCGTTATGCCAAATTTCATTACAACGTAATTGGTTGGGGTTGCCAGCGATGAGTATATTCTGAACAGATATAGCCCTCTGAATCAAGTGTTTGATTCAGTGCTCGGAGTTCGGTAATAAAGCTACTGCGCGGAATGGATTGGGCGCCCAGGCTGCTTAAGTGTTCAGTGGGGAGCTGACAATCAATAAAACTACACTGATGTTTCTGCATGTGCGCAACCAAATGCGCAAGTGCGAGCTTTGAGGTATTGGGCTGATGGTGAAACATGGATTCACCGCAAAATACACGACCAACGGCTACGCCGTACAAACCACCGACCAGTTGGTCATTGTCCCAGACTTCTACGGAATGTGCCAAACCAAGCTCGTGAAGCTGAATATAGGCTTCTATCATGTCCTGGGTGATCCAGGTCGCTGTCGAGGTAGTGGTTGTACCGTTATTGCCACGGTGTAAGCGGGGAATCGATGCACACTCCTGAATAACCGCGCGAAAGTCTTTGTTTAACGTTACTGTATAACGCTGCTTCTTAATTAACTTTTCCAGGCTCTTTGAGCATTTGAATTGGTCAATCGGAATAATGGCCCTGACTGACGGCGACCACCATAAAATGGGTTCACCTTCACTAAACCAGGGAAATATGCCTTGTGAATACGCAGAAAGTAGTCTGCCGGGAGACAAGTCGGCGCCATAGGCCAACAGGCCGTCCGGGTCATCTAATGCATGCTGTACAGCAGGGAAGGGGGTATCAGGTTCAAGATACGGCAGTGTGATCATAAGCAGTAAACAACAGCGGCATCGAATGATGCCGCTGCCTGAATTACCTGATTACTTCAGCGCGTCCAGGAAGCGCTCTGCGTCCAGCGCGGCCATACAGCCGGTACCTGCAGACGTGATAGCCTGACGGTAAATATGATCGCTTACGTCACCAGCAGCATAAACGCCTTCAACGCTGGTTTGTGTCGCGTTGCCTTCAGTGCCGCTGTGAACCTTGATATAACCGTCTTTCATTTCTAACTGACCTTCAAAGATGTCGGTGTTAGGTTTGTGGCCAATAGCCACAAATAAGCCCATCACGTCCAGCTCTTCTGTCACATCAGAGTCAGTCGCTTTAATGCGCACGCCGGTTACACCCATGTCGTCGCCCAACACCTCGTCTAATGTGCGATTAAGGTGCAGTACAACGTTGCCGTTTTTGGCTTTGTCCATCAAACGGTCGGCAAGGATTTTCTCGCTACGGAAGCTGTCACGACGGTGAATAACGTGAACTTCAGACGCGATATTTGAAAGATACAACGCTTCTTCAACGGCAGTGTTACCACCACCAATAACGGCCACTTTCTGGTTGCGATAGAAGAAACCATCACAGGTCGCACAGGCTGACACGCCTTTCCCCATGAACGCTTGCTCTGAAGGCAAACCAAGGTACTTAGCTGACGCACCGGTGGCAATGATTAGCGCATCACAGGTGTACGTGCCGCTGTCGCCAAACAGAGTGAATGGACGCTTAGTCAGGTCAGTTTTGTTGATGTGATCGAAAATAATCTCGGTGTTAAACTTCTCGGCATGCTGCTGCATACGTACCATCAGGTCCGGACCTGTCAGGCCTTCAGGATCGCCCGGCCAGTTTTCCACCTCGGTCGTCGTGGTCAGCTGTCCACCTTGTTGCATACCGGTGATCAGTGTGGGTTGCAGGTTTGCACGTGCAGCGTAAACGGCTGCGGTGTAGCCTGCGGGGCCTGAACCTAGGATGAGTAGACGTACGTGTCTGCTTTCTGCCATGTTTGTCTCCAGTGTTCACTCATTTCTTACTGGCTGAAATGAGCATTTAATAATGGGTGTATACGGTACATCGTCGGTCGAGGATTGTTTTCATCTTCGCCAACGCATACCGAATAGCGGGAATTAATACCAATAGTGAGGTCAAATCGAATACTTTCAATAGTGGCGGTATGATATTATTTATTGCCCTAAAAAATGACCTTTTTTCGTGTTTCCGGTCTATTATTAGTATTATGCTTGTAAAAGCAATCCAAGTTTGGGGTTGAATGACGTTTTACCAACGAGGTTACCCATGGCGCAGTCTGTAACAACCATGCTGAAAGACGGGCAGGAATACATGAAGACCTGGCCGCTTCGCAAAGAATTGTATGCACTCTTTCCCGACTGCCGGGTAGTGGCTGCGACGCGTTTTGCGATAAAGGTAATGCCACCTCTGGCGGTGCTAGCCTGCGCATCAATTATTAACGTAATGGGGAGCGAACATATCCCTCAGGCCATTGCGATTGGTGCTTTTTTCCTGAGTATGCCTATGCAAGGTTTACTGTGGCTTGGGCATCGTTCAAACCAAACATTGCCTCCGGCAATTCAATCCTGGTATCAGGAGATCCATTCGAAAATGCGTGAGCAGGGCTGTGCTGTCCAGCGCTACAAGGGAAAACCCAAGTACCGGGAGTTAGCACGGCTGTTAAAAACCGCATTTGAAGATTTAGACAAAGCGTTTACGCGCAATTGGTTTTAGGTTCTGGCTGTTCAATCAATCGCGTTAATCTCGTGCCGCATTGTCGGCACATATACTGTTGTTTACCCCTCATGACGGCATTGTGACGTCGTACACTTAATTCCACCGGTCCACAAGCACAGGCATAGGTAAACGATTTCAGTTGTAACGGACCTAAATCAAACGTGTGCCGGGTGTTCGGCTCGCAGCCAAAAACGTCAGACATCATCGACTGCCACTCAATACCATGCGGCTTTACCCTTCCATGTATCTGATACACCAGTAAATGGCTTACTTCATGTGGGATCACATCAGAGAAGTACGCCTCTTTGTTATGGGCAAACAAAGTAGGGTGGAGGTTAATTCTGTTTTGTTGCAAAAACGCCGTCCCGGCATGCTTGCCACTGCGGCGGTATGTCACGAGGGGAGCGGGGAATGACCGGTTAAAATACAACGCCGCCTTGGCGTAAAGATCCTTAAGGCGGCGTTCGATGTCGGTCTTATCGAGTTCGTTTATCAACGTGCCTCGACCACATTACAGGGCATGCACAAGGTATAGATGCCATGCGGGTCATTCAGGCTCGCCATGATATCAATGTCGTTCAAAGCGGTTTTCAGCAGACCCATAAATGGCGATTGCGAATCACCAAACTGGAATTTAACTGCATATACCAGGGCTTGTCCGAAGAACTCTTTCCAGAACTGCTCTTTAGGAGACAACTTACGCTGAACGTATACTGGCTTGAAGTTTTCCAATTCGGCAAGCTCTGCGGCTGCGTCAATGGCTGCATTCAGATCGCCCAATTCATCTACCAGACCATGTTCAAGCGCGTCAGTACCGATCCAGACTCGGCCCTGGGCAATCTTATCTACGTCTTCAACTGTCATATCGCGCGAATTCGCCACGATAGACAAGAACTTACTGTACTTGCTCTCAACACTGCGCTGTATAAACTGGCTGTACTGCGGGCTCAGTCCACGGGCAGTCGATAAACCGGCCATGTCGGTTGTCGCGACACCATCGGTGTTGATCCCCAGATAGTCCAGACTGTTTTCGTAGGTCATAAACATGCCGAATACGCCAATCGAGCCAGTAATGGTGCTGGGGGAAGCGAAAATCTTGTCGGCATCAGTTGATATCCAGTAGCCACCAGAAGCCGCATAGGTGTCCATTGAAACTACCACAGGCTTACCCGCTGCTTTCAGGTTCAGTACTTCCTGACGGATGATTTCAGAAGCTGAAGCACTGCCCCCAGGAGAATCGACCTGTAATACAACCGCTTTAACGTCATTGTCTAACCGCGCCTGGCGAAGCAACCTTGCAGTGCTGTTACCACCAATGGTGCCGGCATTGCGTTCGCCATCCAGAATGATGCCTTTGGCAACAACAATACCCACTTTGTCACCATGTGGTGTCGGCATTGGCAATGATGGGTTGATCACGCTGTTGTAATTGCGAAACGAGGTAATTTTAAATCCGGCTTTGTTGTCGGCTTCGCCCACCAGTTCTGCCATTTCCTGACGGATTTCTTCACGGGTTTTCAGTGCATCGACCCAACCGTTCTGAAGGGCATAAGTGGCCATATCGCCGCCTGCCTGTTCAAACTTCTCATTGAGCTGAGCCAGCGAATCGTCGAAGTTAGACAAAGGCATGTTACGAGCTGAGGCCACATCTGCTTTATATTGTTCCCAGTAAGCATCCAACCAGCGCTGGTTACTCTCTTTGGCAGCAGGAGACATGTCATCGCGAATGTAGGGCTCTACGGCAGATTTATATGTGCCTACGCGAAAGATATGCGTAGTAATTTTGAGCTTTTCGAGAGCGCGTTTGTAATACATCTGATAGTTTGCATAACCTTCCAGCATAATTGCGCCAACCGGATTCATGTAAACGTGGTCTGCATGTGCTGCAAGGTAATATTGCGTTTGCGTGTAGTAATCCGCAATGGCGTAAACTGGCTTGCCAGAGGTTTTGAAGTCGTCGATGGCTTCAGCGACGGTACGCAACTTGTTTAAACCCGCTCTTCTCAACCCTTGCAGGTCAAGAATCAGTGCAGTTATACGCTTATCCTGTTTTGCATTATCCAGCACGGAAATAATATCGCGAATGAGTACTTCCGGATCTTCGGGTTCTTCATTGAGCGCTTGCTGAAAGAATTGTTCTGCCGGATCGATAGCTGTTTTTTCAATGACTAACGAGCCGTTAAGCGTTAATACTAACGCGCTGTTTTGCGTTACCTTAACGGTTTGGTCTTCCTTCGAGGCAACCATGAAGATGCCGACGATGATGACGATAAAAATGACGTTAAAAAATAACTTTCGACAAAAGTTGAGGGCAGTCCAGATGCCTACAAAGAGGGCTTTTGTCCAGCTTGTACTTTTTTGAACCATATTGACTACATACCTTCGCTGCTATTCATTGTTATGTTATCGAAACTCACATAATTCGCGAATTAAATTTGTAATGAAATGTAATAACTCATTTCTTCAGGCGATTATTACCACCGCTTGACTCTGCCGGGCCATTCGTGTCCTGATTTAGCCATTGCAGAATAACACTGGCAATGTGTTTGTGCTGCTCATCAGACATCATCATCAGTAAACGACCTTTGCGCTCACTGTAACCTACCTTGCTGTGTCCCCGGTGCATGATGCGTAAAAATTTACTCATAGCCTGAAAGTTTTAAGGTTAAAGGGCGATCTGTATAGGCATAACCGCTGACAGCGTGCCACGTGTTTGGATTGTACACTATTATCATTTCGTTCAACGTTAAGATATACGCGATAACTTTAAGACTGGTTCGCTGATTGAATAATTTACGAACAGTAAAAACCAGATGGCGCGCATGCTGCATTTTATAAACAATAAAACAGATAATTATATAGGTACCAGGTGTGATAAAACTGTGCTTTAAAATCCAACAGCAACTGCAATTACTAACCCGGCATATAGATGGTGTGGTGTTGCTCCTGATTCGCTTGTATCTGGCACCTGTGATGGTGCAGGCTGGCTGGCAAAAGCTGGCTAATTTCGATAGCACAGTTCAATGGTTTGGAGACGCAGAATTTGGTCTGGGCCTGCCGTTCCCTTATGTACTGGCAATGCTGGCGTCATTGGCAGAGTTCGTCGGCGGTCTGCTATTGGTGCCGGGATTGGCAGTTCGTTGGGTCAGTATCCCTTTGCTGATCACTATGATCGTTGCCATGGTTACCGTGCATGCTGAAAACGGTTGGCTGGCAATTGCTGATTCAAATAGCTGGCTTGCCGATGGTACTTTATTGATGAATCCGTCGGTTATGGAAGCGCCAGAGAAACTGGCTGCCGCCAAATCATTACTGGAAGAACATGGGTATATTGAATGGCTTACCAGCAGTGGTAATTTCGTCATTCTCAACAACGGTATTGAGTTTGCGGCGACCTATTTCGTCATGTTGCTCGTGTTGCTGTGCTTTGGGGCAGGGCGCTACACTAGTATCGATTATTACCTGTCCCGATATATTGCCCGTCGATGCGGCTTGTAAATCATCGTTGCTAACGTTATCGTCTGCGAGTCTTTAGTTTTAGTTCGGTCACAGGTGATTCGTTCTGTGACTAGCAGTCATTTTTTACAGACATCAGAGGCTTTCATGGATGCGTTAACACTTTTACTTACCCGTCGCTCTCAACCCCGTTTGTCCGCACCGGCGCCACAAGGTGAAGCACTGGAAAATATCAAATTAGCGGCCTTGCGTACCCCGGACCATGCCTCACTGACCCCATGGCAGTTTTTAGTAATTGAAGGCAAAGGTTTGGACCAACTGGGTGCATTGTTTGAGCAATCAGCCATAGATAACGATAAGTCTGAACGAGAAATACAACGTGCGCCTCAGTTACCGGTGAGAGCGCCTATGATCATCGTAGTGGCAACAAACTACCAGGAGCATGAAAAGGTGCCTCAGGTAGAGCAGTTGGGGTCTGCTGCGTGCGCAACGATGGCAATGCAGATGGCCGCGGTTGCTCAAGGTTTTCAGGGCATTTGGAGAACGGGGGCTTACGCGCATTGTCCTGTTGTGAAAGCCGGATTAGGAATAGCTGAAGAGAATGAAATTGTTGGCTTTTTGTATTTAGGTACACCGGTCCAGGAAGTACCGCAGAAACCAGTACCAGAGACGAGTGAGTTTTTTAAACCCTGGCCTCAAAAATAACGTAAGTCATGGATTTGGGCCGGGTCAAAGTCATAAAAAAAGCCAGTTGTATGAAGCAACTGGCTTTTTCTTTTAACAGAAATAAGACGTAGTTTTATTCAACGTCAATAATTTTAATCGCATTGGTTGCCCCAATCGTTTCCATGCGGTCGCCGTGCGTCAGAATAAAGGTGTCGCCAGCTTCAACCAGACCGTGTTCTTTCAGTAAAGCAACAACATCGTTCTTCAATTCGCCTGGCGCGCTTTCGCTGGAGTTAAAGTACATTGGTTTAACTCCGCGATACAATGCCATGGCATTCAGCGTACCCTCGTGACGTGACAGAGCTACAATAGGCAGCTTGGTTGTTATACGCGACATCAGGCGAGGCGTGCTGCCACTTTCAGTCAGGCCTACAATGGCTTTTACGCCTGGCAGGTGATTCGCTGCGTATACTGCTGACAACGCAATGGTCTCGCTAACTGAGTCAAACATTTCGTCCAAACGGTGCTTGGAGAACTTGATGCTAGGGTGGGTTTCTGCGCCTTCACATACGCGCGCCATTGCTTGTACGGTTTCAACCGGGAAATTACCCGCTGCTGTTTCCGCAGATAGCATGACCGCATCTGTGCCATCTAACACGGCGTTAGCCACGTCCATTACTTCGGCACGTGTTGGCATAGGGCTGTCAATCATGGACTCCATCATCTGAGTCGCCGTAATGACTACTTTGTTCAGTTGACGTGAACGTGCAATCAGTTTCTTTTGCACACCAACCAGCTCAGCATCGCCGATTTCGACACCCAAGTCCCCGCGGGCAACCATCACTGCATCTGACGCGCGTATAATGTCGTCAATTGCTTCGTCGGTTGCTACGGCCTCTGCGCGTTCCACTTTGGCACAAATTTTTGCATTACAACCCGCTGCAACGGCCAGCTCACGTGCGTAATCCAAATCAGCACCACTTCGAGGGAAGGACACTGCCAGATAATCTACGCCAATCTCTGCAGCCGTTACGATATCGCGCTTGTCTTTCTCAGTCAGTGCTTCTGCTGAAAGGCCACCACCCAGGCGGTTGATACCTTTGTTGTTAGACAGCTTTCCACCAACGGTAACCACGGTGTGTACCTTACGGCCTTCTACACCTGTTACTTTCAATTGAATGCGGCCATCATCCAAAAGCAGAATGTCACCCGGGCTTACATCATCCGGTAGCGCTTTATAGTCAATACCTACCTGCTTTTCGTTACCTGCATCTCGGTCAAGCTCTGCGTCCAGAATAAAATCAGCGCCTACAGCAAGGTGTACCGCGCTGTTTTCAAAGCGTGATACACGGATTTTAGGGCCCTGAAGGTCACCTAAAATAGCTACGTATTTGCCAAGATTACGGGCAGCAGCGCGAACTCGCTTAGCGCGCTCAATATGATCTTCTGCCTGTCCGTGAGAAAAGTTCATTCGAACCACGTTGGCGCCAGCAGCAATGATGGCTTCTATTTTTTCTTGTGTATCAGTTGCTGGGCCTAATGTCGCTAATATTTTTGTTCGTCTCGTCATAGTGCTTTTCGCTTTCGTGTTAAGTGAGGGGACTACCCTAGGGAGTATTGCTGTAAATCTATTTCGTAATTTAATTACAAAATACTAGACGAATTTGACCAAATTGTGAATGGCAGATTAAAGATTCTTTATAAGAATTATTATATGACGGTGTAAAAACTATCCAAATATAGCTATTTATCTATAAGGGAGGGTGTGCTTATAGCGTTTTGGAGGTGTTTTGACGTTAAAATACAAGCTTGTTAGTTACCTACACCGCAATTATAAAGGGCAGGTGGCTAGTTGAAAACAGATACAAAAAAAGAGGCTGCTACGCCTCTTTTTGATATGAATCGATACTCAGGGGTTAGCCGCCGCGTTTCTCAAATCGAGAGCCTCGCAAGGTGTCTTTCACTCGCTTCAGATTTTCACGGAATTTGTTGCCGCGACGCAGCGTAAATCCGGTTGCGAGAACGTCGATTAACGTTAATTGGGCTATACGAGACGCCATCGGCATATACATATCGGTGTCTTCTGGGACCTCGAGAGATAGCACAAACGTACACTCCTGGGCCAGCGGACTATTCGCCGAAGTAATCCCTACCACAGTGGCGTCGTTGTTTTTAGCAATTTGCGCGATTTCCACCAGACTTTTGGTACGGCCAGTATGTGAGATCAGTACAACCACATCACCCGAACCGCAGTTCATGCAGCTCATGCGCTGCATCAGGATGTCTTCAAAGTAGACAACCGGCACGTTGAAGCGGAAAAACTTATTCAGGGCATCGTGTGCAACAGACGCAGATGCACCCAGTCCGAAAAATGAAATACGCTGCGCCTGTGTAAGCAAATCGACTACGCGATTAACGGTATTTACACACACAGATTGTCGCGCGACTTCCAGTGAGGCCATGGTAGATTCGAAAATTTTTGTTGTGTACTCGTCAGGGCCGTCATTCTCATCAACGTGGCGGTTAACGTAAGGCGTACCGTTGGCCAGACTTTGCGCTAAATGCAGCTTAAAATCCGGGAAGCCCTTGGTATCCAGGCGCCGACAAAAGCGATTTACCGTTGGCTCGCTAACGTCTGACATTTTAGCCAATGTTGCTATACTGGAGTGAATTGCAGATTGAGGGTTTGCCAGTATTACTTCTGCCACTTTGCGTTCCGACTTACTGAACGCCGATTTATGTTGTGTTATTTTTTCTAAAATATTCATATTCTTGCAGTTACACTTCAGTAAAATAGTGTGTTTTCCCATGCGTTATACTACTGAATATGAAAGAACGTACAAGAAAAATGTAATTTTTTAACATTATTTACAGCATCGATTTCCAAAATGAAACTGCTGTGGCGGGGCCTGTAGCGTAATATCACCCACCGTTATAAATTCATCCGGAATGATAAGTTGTAATTTTACTACATTTGTTGTTAACTATATGGCAACAAAATACCCCGATAGCGTAAGACTTCGCCTGACGCTATCCGAACAATTTGAGATAAGGCCGATTACATGGTGATGGATAGTTCTTTTGAAGCCTGTGATTTTGTGTTGTTTGGCACCAAAGGTGACCTTTCACGACGCAAGCTGTTACCTTCGCTGTATCAGTTGGAAAAAGCAGGTTTGTTACATCCCGACTCAACACTGATTGGTGTTGCCCGCCAGGAACAAACTAACGAAGGTTACGTTGAGGACGTTCGTGCTGCACTGGACGAATTTGCCGGTGAGACCATTTGTGAAGCAACCTGGGAACGTTTCCAGGCACGCTTGGCTTACGCGCAAATCGATATGAAAGATATCGCCAGTTACAGCGCGTTAGAAAAACACGTAAATGCAGAGCGCACAATGGTGTGTTACCTGGCAACCCCGCCAGCGATTTACGGTGATATTTGTCGTGGTCTGCACGGTTGCAATATTATTGATTCCAGCGTTCGTCTGGTGCTGGAAAAGCCCATTGGTCACGATCTTAAATCGTCAAAAGTCATTAATGAGCAAGTGGCTGAATACTTTGACGAAAGCCAGATTTATCGTATTGACCACTACCTGGGTAAAGAAACGGTTCTAAACCTGATTGCCCTGCGTTTCGCTAATTCAATCTTTACTACTAACTGGGACCACAACTGTATTGACCATGTTCAAATCACCGTTGCTGAGTCAGTAGGTATTGAAGGGCGTTGGGGTTATTTCGATGACGCCGGTCAGATGCGTGATATGGTTCAAAACCACTTGCTGCAGATTCTGAGTCTGGTTGCTATGGAGCCGCCAACAACACTGAATGCCGACAGTATTCGTGATGAAAAGCTGAAAGTGCTGCGCGCACTGCGTCCTATTAATTCTTCTAACATTAATGACGTTACCGTAAGAGGCCAGTACACCTCTGGTTTCGTTAAAGGTAAAGAAGTACCCGGTTACCTGGAAGAAGATGACGCCAACACAGTAAGTAAAACGGAAACGTTTGTTGCTATTAAGGCTGAAATCGACAACTGGCGTTGGGCCGGTGTGCCGTTTTACCTGCGTACAGGTAAACGCCTGCCGACTAAAGTGTCTGAAGTTGTTATCTATTTCAAACGACAGCCTCACAATATGTTCAGCGACAGCTTCAAAAATCTGCCGCCAAACAAGCTGGTAATTCGCTTACAGCCTGATGAAGGCGTAGAGATCACGGTAATGAATAAAGTACCGGGATTAACCAGTTCTGGTTCTATGGACCTGCAAAAATCTAAACTAAACCTGAGTTTCTCTGAAGCGTTCTCCGATGAGCGTATTCCGGATGCTTACGAAAAGCTGTTGCTTGAGGTGATGTTAGGTAATCAGGCACTGTTCGTTCGTCGCGATGAAATTGAACAAGCCTGGAAATGGGTCGATTCGATTCTTGCTGCATGGGATAGCACTAACGAGCCACCAGAGCCTTATCAGGCTGGTACATGGGGCCCGGTTGCGTCTATTGGATTGCTGGCTCGCGAAGATCGCAGCTGGTACGAAAGCAAAATTACCAAGAAAAAGTAGTTATGGCATTAATTGAATCTGTATATGAAAGCGCTGAGGCGTTAAATACGGCATTTGCTGATGACATTGCTAGACTGCTGTCAGATGCGATTGCATCCCGAGGCAAAGCCAGTTTGATGGTGAGTGGCGGACGCACGCCACTGCCATTATTTCAGGCGCTGTGTAACGCTGATATCGACTGGTCAAACGTAGATGTTTCTCTGGTAGATGAACGTTGGGTTGATGAGCAGGACGATGCCAGCAACACCAAGCTGGTTAAGCAAAACCTGATGGTGGGCAAAGCGGCAGCAGCGCGCTTTGTTGACATGAAATCAGCGGAGTCTGATGCCGCGGACGCAGTATTAGACTGTGAAGCCAGACTGGCTACAATGTCTCAACCTTTCGACGTGCTCATTTTGGGCATGGGCGAAGATGGTCACACGGCTTCTCTGTTCCCCTGTAGTGAGCAGCTTGAAGCCGGTTTGGATATGAACAGTGGCAGAGTGTGTATTGCAACTCAGCCAACGACAGCGCCACATCAGCGTATGTCTTTAACGTTGCCAGCTATTGTGTCGAGCCGGAATATCTTTCTTCACCTGACAGGTGATAAAAAACGTGACGTTTTGAATGATGCGCTGGCGAATGCGTCAGCAGCCGAAAAGCCCATCGTAGCTGTTGTGAACGCTGCGCAGGTGACATTAAAGTGGGCGCCGTAGGAGAACAGCATGAATTCACAAATTAATGACGTAACACAACGAATTATCGAGCGAAGCCGTGCTACCCGTCAGGCGTATCTGGCTAAAATCGACAAAGCGCGTCGTCAGGGTCCACACCGTGGCGTGCTGTCTTGCGGTAACCTGGCACACGGGTTCGCTGCGTGTAATCAGGAAGAAAAATCTGATTTGCGCAGTATGACCAAAGCGAACATCGCGATTGTATCGTCTTATAACGATATGTTGTCAGCGCACCAGCCCTACGAAACGTATCCGCAAATTATCAAAGATGCGGTTAAAGAAGTAGGCAGTGTTGCCCAGTTCGCGGGCGGTGTACCGGCTATGTGTGACGGTGTAACTCAGGGTAACCCGGGCATGGAACTCAGCCTGATGAGCCGTGATGTCATCGCGTTAAGTGCCGCAGTAGGCTTGTCTCACAACATGTTTGACGGTGCCATGATGCTGGGTATCTGCGATAAAATCGTGCCGGGACTACTTATCGGTTCGTTGAGCTTTGGTCATTTACCCACGGTATTTGTACCAGCGGGGCCGATGCCTAGTGGACTACCTAATAAAGAAAAAGCGCGTGTTCGCCAGGCGTTTGCTGAAGGTAAAGCGGGTCGTGACGAATTATTGGAAGCTGAATCTCAGTCTTACCACTCGGCAGGTACCTGTACTTTCTACGGTACGGCGAACAGCAACCAGTTAGTGGTAGAAATGATGGGCTTGCACCTGCCGGGTTCTTCATTTGTTAATCCGGGTACAGCGCTGCGTGATGAATTGACCAGAGCGGCATCTCGTCAGGTAACTCGCCTGACAGATTTAGGCGATAACTACACGCCAATCGGTCATATCGTCGACGAAAAAGCCGTAGTAAACGGTATCGTTGCATTGTTGGCAACGGGTGGCTCAACCAACCACACCATGCACTTAATTGCAGTAGCTCGCGCAGCTGGCATCATTGTTAACTGGGATGACTTCTCTGATTTATCGAATGCGGTGCCATTGTTAACCCGTATTTATCCGAATGGATCTGCTGATATCAACCACTTTGTGGCTGCCGGCGGTATGGCATTGTTGTTTAAAGAGCTGTTAGACAATGGTTTGATTCACAACGACGTGAAAACCATCTGTGGCGATGGCCTTGAGCAATACACCAAAGAGCCTGTACTGGAAGATGGCGAGTTGGTATGGCGGGATGGACCCACTAAATCACACGACAAAGAAGTCTTTGCAACAGTATCTGAACCCTTTAAGCCAGACGGTGGTTTGAGCGTACTGAGTGGTAATTTGGGCCGAGCAGTTATTAAAACATCTGCGCTTAAAAACCCCGTTTGTCATATCAAAGCGCCAGCAGTGGTATTTGAAGATCAGTATGAATTGGATGCTGCGTTTAAAGCTGGTGATTTGGATAAGGACTGCATTGTTGTTGTTCGCTTCCAGGGGCCTGCCGCTATCGGCATGCCGGAGTTGCACCGCCTGACACCACCATTAGGTGTGTTACAGGACCGCGGATTTAAAGTTGCACTTGTAACGGACGGTCGTATGTCTGGTGCTTCTGGTAAAGTCCCTGCAGCCATTCATGTTACCCCTGAAGCCTATCTGGGCGGGTTACTGTCCAAGGTAGAATCAGGCGATATTATCGAACTGAATACTGCGACGGGTGAATTAACACTGTGTGTTGACGAAGCGACGCTGGCGCAGCGTACTGCGAAAGTAGCTGACCTGACCGATGTACACCAAGGTATGGGCCGTGAAATGTTTGGCGGCATGCGCGGTGTAATCACTGGTGCGGAAGAGGGCGCATGTACGTTGTTCTACGACCAGGAGCAACGTGTATGAGCGGCTATTTTGTAGCGGATGTTGGCGGCACAAATATTCGTGTTGCCACTGTCACTGCTGATGGTATAGCAAATATTCGCAAATATCTGTGTAACGATTTTGCCACCATTGATTTGGCCTTGAAGCAGTATTTTAGTGACGTTGACACGTCATTCAGCGCGGGGTGTATTGCCATTGCGTGTCCGGTTACCGGTGACGAAGTGGCAATGACCAACCATAGTTGGGTGTTTTCTCAACGCGCGTTAACGCAGCAATTAAACCTTGATGCTTTATTTGTTATTAACGACTTTACCGCGGTGGCGCATTCGCTGCCTGTGTTAAGCGGCGAACAACTGGTACAAATTGGATCTGGCACGGCTAACCCTCAGGGAAATGTTGTTGTGTTTGGTCCGGGCACTGGCCTTGGTGTTGAGCACATGCAACTGTCTGATCAAGGTTGGACGACGCTGGACGGCGAGGGTGGCCATGTGGATTTTGCGCCTGTGGATGAGACTGATTTGGTTGTATGGCGTTATTTGCAGGGTAAGCTGGACCGAGTGTCAGCAGAAGACGTGCTGTCTGGCCGTGGTTTGTTACACATATATCAAGCGCTGGCACTGCATGCAGGTGAGACGCTAAGCGTAACTGAGCCCGCACAAGTGACAGAAAAGGCCTTAAACGGTGAATGTGAGACGTGTCTCGCAGCACTTCAGCAATTTTGTCGAATTATGGGCAGTTTTGCAGGTAACCTGGCATTAAATCTGGCCACAACCGGCGGTGTATTTATTGGTGGCGGTATTGCCACACGCTTCACTGAGTTGCTAATGAACAGTGATTTCAGAGCGCGATTTGAAGCAAAAGGACGCATGAAACATTACGTACAACCTATTCCAACATACCTGATTAATGAACCAGACCATGGTTTGTTAGGTGCATCAGCGTATTTACAACAACAGATTGCGAGTTGACTCTATGACAAATTGGAAATGTTCGCCAGCTGACATTTTTGCGGCGGGACCTGTAGTACCAGTATTGGTAATTGATGATGTAGAAAATGCAGTCCCTCTTGCGCACGCATTAATGGCCGGTGGTATTAAAGTGCTTGAGGTGACCTTGCGTACACCTGCTGCACTTGACGTGATCAAACGGATTGCAACTGAAGTACCTGATGCATTAATTGGTGCTGGTACTGTTACCAATGCTCAACAATTGAAAGCAGTTGTAGAAGCGGGTGCGAAGTTTGCCATTAGCCCGGGTATGACTGACGATTTATTGAAAGCAGGGCAGGAATGTGAAATTCCATTGATTCCAGGTATTTCATCTACATCAGACCTGATGAAAGCGAAGGATGCCGGTTATAGCTATTTGAAGTTCTTCCCAGCGGAAGCGTCAGGTGGCGTTAAGGCAATTAAATCTATTAGTGGTCCTTTCCCAGACATTACCTTCTGCCCTACAGGCGGAATCGGTTTAGGCAACTACAATGACTACCTCGCATTAAAGAACGTGAAATGCGTAGGTGGTTCATGGGTTGCGCCAGACGATGCTATTAACAGCGGTGACTGGGCACGTATTACTCAATTAGCAAAAGAAGCTGTAGAAGGTGCTAAGGTTTAATACTTGCTATTCAACACATATTAAAAAAGCCGTGGTTACATTGTAACGACGGCTTTTTTTCTGCTTGTGCTAATTCAGCACTGCATGGTAAATGGTAGCTGCTACTTCGTGAATTTACGACGCGCTAACAGTCCCGCTAAACCTAAACCCAATAGCGCAACAGAGCCTGGCGCACTTGCCGTCGAAGGTGGCGCATTACCAGGGCCAGTGCCGTCAGGAATAGATGAGATCCCTGTCAGGGTAAACTCGCCAGGAACAGACATGGTATCAATACAACAGTTAGTACCGGTGAATAAACCCCATGTACCGTTACCAATTACGAAAGGTATGGTGTAAAACCAGTCGTTGTCACTTGATGAGTTTGTGAAATTGCCTACATCTGGTGCCCAGCCGTCTAATTCACCGTTTGTGACCAGTAAATCGTTTTGAGCTGATGTACCGCCCCAGTTGTTAATGTGACCTACCCATTGAAATAGCTGCCAGGTGTTAGTTGCCTGAGCAGCGGCTGAGACGTTCGAATCCCAAACACCTATGCGTACACCACCATTTGCCGTGGATGGACCAGATTGGTCACCATGCCAGTGTTGGCCATAGAAAATTACAGTGCCGTTGCCCTGATCTTTCCAACCGAACGAGACAAGGTGAGCGTTTGCTGCATTTGAAATTAATAACCCTAAGCCTGCCAATAAGGCTATTGCCGTTTTTCGCATTATAATATCCTCCGAGATGAACTCAGTTCCGTCTAAACTTCAAAATAGAGGCTAAATAAATTACTTCTCCAATACTTATTACTACTAGCCGACATAAATAACGCAATCTTCAGGCCAATATTTACACAATAATCGTATATGCTTATAAAACAGTATTTTATTATACTGGAAATAAGATGAATTACGGTTTTACAGCGACAAATTTAAAATTTTGTAAAGAAACTTGACAGGAAATGCTAACTCACTTTCTGTCGCATTGCGCATTTCTCACCCGGTAATAACTGCTTCCCTTGCGTAATTGCGGTCTCGACGCACACCATTTGTTTATAAGAGAATGCATCCATATCACTCATGGTTGCAGCACCTTGCCAGGGGTTCCATACCACCAGGCTATCGTGTTGAGATGATTCAATTGCAATATAGTCGGACTGGTCACGTTCAATAACGACACTGGGAATGGCTTCAAGGTGAATCCTGTCGACTTCGCCTTCAATAGTATAAGCTGTTGGTGTGTTTAGTATTTCCCAATCCGACAGTTTGTCTTTGTATTCGCCGTACAGGCCTTTGAGCTCAACGTCTTTAATATTTTCTACATCAAAATAGGTGTGCAGTGCGCAGTTGAAAGAGAAGGGCACGTCACCGGTATTTTCTGTGACTAATGTCATTGTCAGCGACTCGCCTACTTCAACAATGAGTTCTACTGAGGCATCAAACTCGAAACCTTTGCCCTTTGTTGTACCTGGAATAAGCACAACTTTACTCAGCGTTTCAGTACTGTCTGTTTGCTTTACAGCCCAGTGCTGAGTACGCAGAAATCCGTGAGCAGGTAGTTCGCCTTTTTCCTGTCCATGATCATCGCTGAACCAAGGCCAACAAACCGGTACGCCACCACGAATAGGACGTTCGCCATTTAAAAAGGCAAGTGGACTAACCCACAACCGGTCCCGGTTATCCCTTTTAGGGATGAATGACAGTACATGACCACCAAACAAACTAATACGACACGTTGCCACCTCGTTCTCGATAATGAGGTATTCAATGCCGTTTTTTATTTCGGTGTGGAAGTACGTTGATTGCATCCTTTCGGTCTCCGAGGTATTGCTGTGAAAAAGAAAATCTTCACTTTTGAGCTAGTTAAATAATAATTCCGAGCAGATTATCTTGCCCTACAAATAAAAAAGGTGCGAGTAAAATCGCACCTTTAAATGATTAATTTCGGTTAATCAGTTACTTGCTGATGTGCTGAACCAGGTCAAGTACCTTGTTTGAGTAACCCCACTCGTTGTCGTACCAAGATACGACTTTTACAAAGGTATCTGTTAATGCGATACCGGCTTCTGCGTCAAATACACTGGTACGTGCGTCGCCAACGAAGTCGTTTGATACCACTGCATCTTCGGTATAACCAAGAATGCCTGCAAGTTCGCCTTCAGACGCTTCTTTCATCACTTTACAGATATCAGCGTAAGAGGTTGGCTTGGCCAGGTTTACTGTCAGGTCAACAACAGACACGTTAGGAGTAGGTACACGGAATGCCATACCAGTCAGTTTACCGTTTAGTGCCGGGATAACTTTACCTACTGCTTTTGCTGCACCGGTAGAAGATGGGATGATGTTTTGACCCGCACCGCGGCCACCACGCCAGTCTTTACCAGAAGGACCATCAACGGTTTTTTGCGTTGCCGTGGTGGCGTGAACTGTTGTCATCAGGCCGTCAACAATACCGAAGTTGTCGTTCAGCACTTTAGCAATAGGAGCAAGACAGTTTGTTGTGCACGACGCATTCGATACGATAGTTTCGCCTTCGTAGCTATCGTGGTTAACACCCATAACGAACATAGGCGTATCGTCTTTAGAAGGCGCAGACATAACCACTTTCTTCGCGCCCGCTTCCAAGTGCTTGCTCGCGGTTTCTTTGGTCAGGAACAAACCAGTCGATTCAACGACAACGTCAACATCAACTTCAGACCATTTTAATGCTGCTGGATCACGTTCTGACGTTACGCGGATGGTTTTTCCGTCTACAATCAAATGACCGTTGTCGACGCTGATCTCTGCGCCGAAAATGCCGTGAGTTGAGTCGTACTTAAGTAAATAAGCAATGTAGTCTGGTTCAAGTAAGTCGTTAATTGCTACAACTTCGATGTCGTCTCTGCTTGCTGCAGCGCGCATGACTAGACGGCCAATTCGACCGAACCCATTGATTCCAACGCGTATTGTCATAACATGCCTCTATAGTATTAGGTTAAATTGTGAAAAATAATTACGTAAAGTATGGATCAAATTTACAGACAAGGCAAAATTTTAATGCAAAAATGTTGCAAAATTACAAAATTAACCTACAGGTTTTAGGGTTAAGTTGTATAAATAATGTACATATCGTGTTAATGCAAACGTATTCAATTTCGCGCCAGAATAACTTCTACAATAATGTAGCGTATTGAGAAAAGGCCATATTGCCAACCTCCTACCGAGGTAAGCGGCAATCAAATATTTATAAACAGGAAACACCCATGACCAATCAAGTTTTGCAAAAGCTTGTCGAAATGCGCGGCGTTGAAACCCACTATGTTGATGCGTGGGGTAATCCTGCGACTATTTCTGAAGACAGTAAAGCGAAACTGCTTCAGGCTCTCGGTTACGACATCAGTACCGAAGCCGCAATTTCTTCACAACTGGACAAGGAAATTGCCGAGATTTGGCAACAGCCACTCGACCCGGTTCAGGTAGTTAGACAAGATCACCCGATAATGATTCGATTGCGTTTACCGATTTCTTTGGTAAATGACACCTTTACACTGGCAATTGCGCAAGAAGACGGCCAGAAACTTACCAGTGATGTTATTCCTGTTGAGCATACTTTGCTTAATGTAGCAGAGATGGAAGAGACGGAATATCACGAATATGCCGTCACAGTAGATGTAACACTGCCGCTTGGTTACCACCAGCTTTCGCTTATTATCGACGAAGAGTCATTGGCAACCATGCGCGTTATCATTGCACCGGCATCATGCTATAAGCCTGAAGCGATTAACGCCGGCAAAAAAGAGTGGGGCCTGAGTGTGCAATTGTACTGTCTTCGCAGTCGGCAGAATTGGGGGATAGGCGATTTTACCGATCTGGCCCAACTGGTTAAGCAAGCGGCCGCTCAGGGTGCAGGGTTTATCGGGTTAAATCCGATACACGCGCTATACCCGGCCAACCCGGATGCTTGCAGTCCGTACGGACCCTCTTCAAGACGGTGGCTGAATTACCTGTATATCGACGTCAGTGCAGTGGACTGTTTTGACGATCCTTCGGTGCAGTCTGTAGTGGAAAGCGAAAGCTTCCAGCAACAATTGCAACAGGCAAAAGCCGTTGATTATGTTGATTACGCCAGTGTGACTGCCCTTAAAATGCAAGCACTGAAGCCTTTGTTTGACGTTTATTATGATCGCTACTTAAAGAAAAACACCAAGCAAAATAAAGCGTTCAAAGCCTTTGTAGAAGAAGGTGGCGAAAGCCTGGCTATGCTAGCTACGTTCGATGCTATTCAGGAACACTTACAGGACGCGGGTAAAGAAGCCTGGGGCTGGCCTGTATTTCCAGAAGGATGGCGCGATTTTCACAGTCCGGATGTCACCGCATTTGCGAAAAAGCACGCCAAACGCGTGAAGTTTTACATGTTCCTGCAGTGGCAAGCGTCGCTGCAATTGGAAATGGCTAACCGAGCTGCTATTGATGCGGGTATGGGGATTGGTATTTATAGGGACCTGGCCGTGGGTGTGAGTGAAGGCAGCGCGGAAATTTGGGGTAATAAGTCGCTGTATTGTACCGGTGCAAGTGTAGGGGCTCCGCCAGATATTCTTGGTCCGTTGGGGCAAAACTGGGGCTTACCGCCGATGGATCCGGCAAAGCTATATCAACAAGCGTATCAACCTATTATTGATTTGTTTTCTACCAACATGAAATCATCAGGGGCCTTGCGCATTGACCATGTAATGGGTCTGTTGAGATTGTGGTGGGTTGTTAAGGGCGATCACGCCCGCGACGGAGGGTATCTGTATTATCCGGTTGACGATCTGCTGGCTATTCTGGCACTGGAAAGTCACCGACACCAGGCACTGGTCATTGGTGAAGACCTAGGCACCGTACCAGAGGAAATTAAACAAAAACTGGCCGACAACGGCGTTTATTCCTATCGCGTATTTTTCTTTGAGCAGGCCGAAGATGGCGGGTATTTTTCACCGTCTCATTATCCTGAACAAAGTATGGCAACGTTAACTACCCACGATATGCCAACCTTAATTGGTTATTGGCACTGCCTTGATCTGGAATTGGGCAAAGAGCTTGGATTGTATACCGACGAGGAAGTACTGCAAACACTGTATGCTTCCAGACACGAAGACAAGCAAGCTATCCTGGATACGTTGCACGGTCACCACATGATTGGCGACGAAATAAGCCGTGATGTGAATTACGTCGGTATGACACGAACGCTCAATCAGGCCATGCAGGTGCATATGGCACATGGCAGTAGCGCGTTGTTAAGCCTTCAGCTTGAAGACTGGCTGGAGATGGATAAACCGGTTAACGTACCGGGTACGTTTATGGAATATCCCAACTGGCGCAGGAAGTTAAGCCGTGATTTAGAGGATATCTTTAGCGACGAGACTATTGTATCGTTGGCTAATCGAATACAAGCTGGTCGGCAGCAGGCTAGTCAGTAATTTTAAAGCTTGCCTGCTGGCAAGCGTTGCAGGAGTTATGCATGCAGTATGAAGGGCAACTTGCCAAGGCTGAGTGTAGTCAGCCTTTTTCTGTTTTAGGGCCGGTATACAATAAAAACGGCGCAGAAGTGAAAGTTTGGTATCCGGGCGCCACTGCGATCACGGTGATTGACGCGAAGTCCAAGTCACCGTTAGGGCGTTTGTCGGCAGTTGAATCATCCGGGTTATTCAAAGGGCAGGTTGACGGGGTTAATCCCGATACGGGGTATCGCTACATTGCAGAGCTTGGTCATGAAGCTGTGGAAGTGTGCGACCCATACCAGTTTCAGCAGGATGCGTATCACGCTGTGCATTTTATCGACCATCAGCCTCAGAATCTTTATCGTCAGGCTGGCGCGCAATTGGTTACTGTTAACGTGGGAGGGGAGTCCGTTTCTGCAGTACGGTTTGCGGTATTTGCGCCTAATGCTTCCGCGGTGTCGTTGATTGGCGATTTTAACTGTTGGGATGGTCGCTGCCATCCAATGCAGAAAACTGAGTTGGGCTATTGGGTACTTGTAATACCAGGGCTGAAAGCCGGAGAACGTTATAAGTACCAGCTCAAAGATGCCCATGGACATCAATTGCCACACAAGGCAGATCCCATTGGCTTTTCCGCTGAACAATATCCCTCACATGCGTCACGTATTTACGACCACGCCCAATATGAATGGGGCGATGCTGAATGGTTGAATAAAGCCGCCTCGAGCAACAAATACCAACAGCCAATGAGCATTTATGAAGTGCACCTTGGGTCATGGAAGCGTCCGCGCGATACGCAGCAACGTTATCTGACTTACAGGGAGTTGGCGGAAGAGCTGGTTAATTATGTGCTGGAAATGGGGTATACCCATATCGAGCTGTTACCAATTTCAGAATACCCATTCGATGGTTCATGGGGTTATCAGCCGATCGGGTTGTTCGCGCCAACCAGCCGTTTTGGTTCACCGGATGAATTCAAATACTTCGTCGACACCTGCCACCAGGCCGGCATTGGTGTCATTATCGACTGGGTTCCAGCTCACTTCCCGGAAGATGGTCATGGTTTAGCCCGCTTTGACGGTACCCATGTCTACGAGTATGAAGACCCGCGCAAAGGTTGGCATCCGGATTGGAATTCGTGCATCTACGATTTTGGTAAGCAAACGGTCCGCCAGTTTTTAGTGGCCAATGCCCTTTACTGGCTGGAGCATTTCCACGTTGACGGACTGCGAGTCGACGCCGTTGCCAGTATGTTATATCTGGATTACTCGCGTAACGACGGGGAGTGGATCCCTAACGTGGATGGTGGCAACGAGAACTACGAGGCAATCAGTTTATTGCGCTGGATGAACGAAGAAGTGTACAAGCAGTTCCCACACGCCATGACAATCGCCGAAGAGTCTACCAGTTTTCCCAAAGTATCCAGACCGGTATTCGAAGGCGGACTGGGATTCGGATTCAAATGGAATATGGGCTGGATGCACGACTCATTGCATTATATTGCCAAAGACCCCGCCTACCGGGTCTATCACCATGGCGAGATGACATTCAGTATGGTGTACGCGTTTGATGAAAACTTTGTACTGCCCATATCTCATGATGAAGTGGTACACGGTAAGGGCAGCTTAATTGGTAAAATGCCTGGTGATGAATGGCAACAAGCTGCTAATTTGCGCAGCTACGCAGGCTTTATGTATGGTCATCCGGGCAAAAAATTGAATTTCATGGGCAATGAGATTGCCCAGGCATCAGAATGGAATCACGACAGCTCGGTTGACTGGTCGTTGTTACAGTTCGACAAGCATGCGGGCATTCAGCGCCTGTATCGCGACTTGAATGCGCTCTACAAGCATTATCCTGCGCTATACGAAGGCGATCACGACCATGGCAGTTTTAGTTGGATTGACCACGAAAATGCCGATCAAAGCGTTATCTCGTTTATGCGAAAGGCTACCGGCAGTGAACAACAAGTGTATGTCGTGAGCAATTTCACGCCAGTTCCCAGAGAGCAATTTCGGTTAGGCGTGCAACGAGCAGGCAAATATAAACTGGTATTGAATACCGATGATCGCGTATATTGGGGCAGTGGCTACCAGTGCGAAAAACAATTCAACGCCACGCCTGTCTCATGGAACAATCAACCACATTCCATCGAGATCACATTACCCCCATTGGCAACCGTATTTATTGTAATTGAATAGGAGCAGCTGTGAACAGCGTGGCGCAACCCCTGATAGAGGAAGTCGGTCTTGGTGAGCCTTATCCGCTAGGCGCAACAGTCACTCCGACAGGGTGTAATTTTGCAGTACAGTGTCCTGATGCAAGGGCTGTCGTGTTATGTCTGTTTCACCCTGACACGGAAGAAACACTTGAAGAGTTGGTCATGCCAGCGAAAACGGGTGACGTATGGCATGTGTCTGTCAAGGGAGTGGAAGCCGGCCAGCTATACGGCTACCGGGTTGAACGAGGTGAAGAAAATCTGTTGAGTGTGCCGACAGATAAACTGCTGATCGACCCTTATGCAAAAATGCTCAGCCGCGCTATGCATTGGAATGAGCGGCAGTACAAGGGTGACAGCCAATTTATGGTTGCAAAATCCGTGGTCGTAGAGCCAACGGAGTGTAGCGATGATCATCGCCCGGCCAAACCAGTCATTCCGCGTAATCAGCGGGTTGTATATGAAGCGCACCTGAAAGGATTGACGCAGTTACATCCGGAAATCCCGGAAGCGGATCGCGGTAAATTCAATGGTGCTGCCCATGAAGCCGTGATTGAACACCTGACCGGTTTAGGGGTAACAACCGTACAGTTTATGCCGCTGGCCGCATTTATGCCGGAGCCGTACATTACCGAAAAGGGCCTAACGAATTATTGGGGTTACAACCCGGTCAATTATTTCGCTCCTGAGCCGCGTTACAGTCAGAAACATGCTATTAAAGAATGCATGAACATGGTCGACGCTTATCACGAAGCGGGCATGGAAGTGGTTGTTGATGTGGTGTTTAACCATACCGCGGAAGGCGGAAAAGACGGCCCGGTTTTGTCATTCCGAGGGTTTTTCCCTCATCAGGCTTATCTGCAAGAACAAACCGCGTCCGGGAAACTGGTTTACAGCAATCATTCGGGCTGCGGAAATACCGTTTATTCAGCACATCCCATCATGACAACGCTGATTATGGATGCGCTGCGGTATTGGGTATCAGTTATTGGGGTAGACGGCTTTCGCTTTGATTTGGCCGCTTGTCTTGGACGCGATCCACAGCAGTTTTCACCGTTTGCAGGGTTATTAAGAGCTATTCAGCAGGATCCGGTATTAAAAGGTTGTGTACTTATAGCTGAACCCTGGGACATCGGCCCGGGAGGTTATCAACTGGGCGCATTCGGCGCTCACTGGCTCGAATGTAATGATAAGTTCCGCGATTCTGTTCGCGCCTTCTGGCGCGGTGATACTGGTAGCACAGCTGATTTTGCTACCCGGTTGATGGGGTCCCGGGATATCTTTCCTAAACAATTCAGGCACATCAATACGTCAGTCAATAACGTCACTTATCACGATGGTTTTACGCTACAGGATTTAGTGAGTTATGCCGAGCGCCATAATCTGGCGAATGGTGAAGACAACCGCGATGGTCATGGACATAACCTGTCGGCTAATTATGGCGTAGAAGGTGAGACGCAGGACAAGCAAATCATTGCGATTCGTGAACAGCAAAAACGCAATTTGTTTGCGACCTTGCTGTTGTCTCAGGGAACGCCGCACATGTTAGGCGGGGACGAACTGAGCCGAACCCAGCAAGGCAACAACAATGCCTATTGCCAGGACAATGAAATCAGTTGGTTTGACTGGCGCCTGGACAAACGCAAGCAGGACTTTTTGGCCTTTTGTCAGTACGTCATTGCGTTGCGTAAATCGTCTGTATTGCTAAACAGTGCGTTTTTACCTGATGATCCGTTTCAGCTTCATCCTAATGTCAGCATGGTTAACTGGTACAAACCAGACGGCAGCGACAAAGAGAGCGAGGACTGGCAGGCGGAGAATAATAAAGCGTTTGCGCTGGAAATTCGTGGTGTACCGCAAAGCAATGAAGAAACAGAACACTGGTTGCTGTGTTTTAACGCCAGCGACAAAGAAGTCACCTTTAACACCCCCTTACTTACGCCAACCGGTGGATGGTCGCTGAAACTGGATACGCGTTATAAGTGTCCCAACGATCAGCCGAATATCCGTATTCAGCATTTGTTTTTACAAGCCCGACGGTCGTTTGCGGTTTTTCGCTATACCGACTTTCCCCGATAAAACGTAACGGCCTCAGGATGTGACTGAGGCCGACACCACTCATCAGACCTGCTACACTTTGAGAACACCGGTTTTCAGTACTGTGAACTGCCGGTTGTTCCAATCTGTAATCTGTATTGGAATTTAAGCGAAAAATCAGCGGTTAATACTTTTCATTCGTTGGCTGAGTGGTATTATGCGCACCCATCTAAAGTCTGAGGGCAGTTTCATGCGAGCAAGTGGCGAACAAGCACAAGCCAATTCATGTGATATCGGTGTTGTAGGGTTAGGCGTGATGGGTAAAAACCTGGCGCTGAATTTGGCTGATCATGGGTATCGGGTGGCTTGTTTTGACCTGGATGCCGGGCGTGTTGAAGCTATCGTAAAACAGGATGAGAAGGAGCGGGGAGAACAACCTGAACGCATTATTCCTGTCTCCGCCCTGGACGCTATGATTGATTCATTGACCTCACCCGCTGTTATTTTGCTATCTATTCCTGCTGGTGACGCAGTAGACGCCGTTTGTGAGCAATTGATTACTGCCGGGCTTGTTCCGGATGATGTGGTTATTGATACTGGCAACAGTCTATGGACTGACTCCGTCGCCCGCGAGCAGAAATACGCCGATAAATTCCTATTCTTTACCACTGCCGTGTCAGGCGGTGAGGTAGGCGCCCGTTTCGGACCTTCATTGATGCCGTCAGGCTCTGAAAAGGCCTGGAAACGTGTTGCCCCCATGCTAAAAGCCATTGCCGCTAAAGTCGATCCACAAACCGGTAAGCCTATTGAAACGGCAGAGCCGGGTAAGCCAGTCACTGAGGGTGAACCATGTGCGGCGTACATCGGTCCAAATGGCGCAGGTCATTACGTCAAAATGGTACACAACGGTATTGAATATGCCGATATGCAGCTCATTTGCGAGACTTATCATGTTATGCGTGTTGCGCTTGGTATGACGCCTGCTGAGATTGCCCGGGTATTCCGCAAATGGACCGAGGGACCGCTGGATTCTTACCTGATCGAGATCAGCGCTGAAGTGCTGGAGCAAACTGACGCTGAGTCACAACAGCCACTGGTTGACGTTATTCTGGATAAAGCGGGTCAGAAGGGTACCGGGCTATGGACTGCTGTGAGTGCACTGCAAATTGGCTCACCGGCACAAACCATTGCTCAGGCTGTTTTCGCCAGAAGCCTGTCGAGTCTGAAAACCGAACGCGTCGCTGCAGCGAATACGCTGGCAGGCCCTACTGCGCCAGTGATTGCAGAAGATCAGCGAGAAACGGTTATCCGTCAGCTTGAGCATGCGCTCTACTGTTCGAAAATATGCGCATACGCGCAGGGCTTCCAGCTCATGGATGCTGCCGCTAAAGAGCAGGGCTGGACACTCCACTTTGCAGAGATCGCAAAAATCTGGCGCGCAGGTTGTATTATTCGCGCTGTGTTTTTGCAGTCAATTACACAGGCTTTCGAGAAGCAAGCTGATTTGCCAAACCTGCTGATGGCCCCGTTCTTTGTAGAACAACTGGCCAGCCATCAGGATGATTGGCGTGGCGCGGTCGCACTGAGCGCGGTGCATGGGATCCCTTGTCCTGCTATGATGTCGGCGCTGAGTTACTATGATTCATACCGCACCGCAGTCCTACCTGCCAACTTGTTGCAAGGGCAGCGAGACTACTTCGGCGCGCATACCTATCAGCGTACAGACAAACCGGCTGGCCAGAAATATCACACCGAGTGGAGTGATCCAACCAGGCCGGAACATCTTATTTAGTTTAACAATGACGCGCTACTTAGCGCGTCTTTTGTTTCTGCGGTCTGAACAGTGGCTCACAAACACTACTCAGGCTTGTTATAGTGACTCAGTCCGGTTCAGCTAAAGGAGTCAATCATGCAATCCGATCCATGGCGCGAAAAATTAACAGAAGAAGAATACCGTGTTACCCGTCTTTCGGGTACCGAAAGGCCGTTTACCGGCAAATTACTGCATGAAAACCGTGATGGTACATTCTCGTGTAAATGCTGTGGTGCTGATTTATTCAGTTCGCTGACCAAGTTTGATGCAGGATGTGGTTGGCCGTCATTTTACGCCCAGACCGAAGATAACAATGTGGGTTATCGGTTTGATGACAGTCACGGTATGCGTCGTACTGAAATTTTCTGTAAGCAATGTGATGCTCACTTAGGTCATGTGTTCGATGATGGACCGGCACCTACCGGGCAGCGCTATTGCGTTAATTCAGTCAGCCTGTCATTTAAGATTGCTAACGACAAAGCGTAATTCGGGTGATTACGCAGCGGGTAATAACAACTATTACCCGCTCCAATAGTGAATATGCAAAAAAAATCACATTTTTTTTATGTAATTTTGTTTCAAATTTCACCTACAACTGGTCAATCTTCATTGCATGCGCATCGAAATCCCTGCCGCTGATAGCGTCGATGATATCGCCCGATAACTGATCAAGAATGTCGACTGGCAGGGAAAATTGTGTGGCCAGGGCAACTAACTGACTGTCGTCAATGTTGTCGGCAAAATGATTAGTGACTTTAGTCCATACATAGGCCATTCGGTAATTCTCCATTTCCAGAGACAGGGTGGCCAACTGACTGCTGATGCTGCCATCAATCTCTGAATCGACATTGGCATAGTGACTTAGCGCCATGAACAAGGCGTTACGTGCAGCAATTGGATCAGTTGCAACCTGAATGCTTGCCAGGTCTACGTAGTATTTAGGTTCACTGAAAACGCCGGCTTGAGCCGCGCGCACAAAGCGTTCTTTAGCGTCCTCATGACCAAATCTAGACCATTGATAATAAGACACATACGGGTCAGCGGAGTGACGCGTTTGCCACACCAGTTGACGCAACGCCTTATTCGCAGTGACGGCCGCCTCTTTGCGCCCGAATTCTCGTTCGCGGTATTTCTTATGTTGAATTTGTGATGCTTTGCTGATGCAGGCGTCGTAGTTTTCGAGGTGAATCAGCAGATCATACTTCGGGCGCTCGCTGTCATCGTTCTGATGGTCATAACGATGACGGATGATGTTGGATTTTTCAGCCCGGCACCAGCCATCCTGATTTAAATCTGCGCAAAAGTGCGGATAGTCTTCGCAGATCGTTTTAATCGTCGGCTCAAATAAATCACCACACCCTGTCACCAATCCCAAAAACAGGGCCAGAATCAACCAACGACAATGTGTGGAAAAATTACTAAATAAAAGTGGTTTAGCGCGGTGTTTTTTATATTTTTTGAAATTTTTCAACAATTTGGAGTTCCCTTTGTGTTTATTTAGAATGTCGCCCAACACGGCACAGGGCTACATTTACGGTTAATCTGCGTTCCGCAGACCCGTCAGATAAAAGCGTGTGCCCGGTTACATCGTCAATTTTATACATGATTTATTTGATGAAGGCACTAGTATGAACCAACCCTTTGAGCAAGAATTGCAAGCTAGCTGGCAGGAACGCCAGGAATACGCAGAAATGATGTTGCCGATTATTGGCAAGTTGTATCGGAATAACTCTGTTGAGATCACCGTATACGGCCGCACGTTGCTGAACGCAAGTGCCATCGATGTAATCAAAGCTCATCGTAAAGTCCGTTTGCACGAAGGTATTAAACTTCGCTTACGTGAGAGCTTTCCTATCCTTGAAGCTATCAGCCAAATGCAACTGGCGCCAGCGCAAATCGATATTGGCAAGCTGGCCTTCGATTATCACTACGGTAGTGCCGTCGACAAAACTGACCTGAATGCCTATTTACAGGACAAACTGGCTGACGTCGCAAATAAATCAGACGAACAAGTGCCTCAGGACGTGGTGCTATACGGGTTTGGTCGTATCGGTCGATTGCTGGCCCGTTTGCTGATTGAACGTCAGGGACAAAATAACAAGCTTCGTTTACGCGCTATCGTTGTGCGAGGCGGAAAAGATGGTGATTTAGAGAAACGCGCCAGTTTGTTACGCCGCGACTCGGTTCACGGTCCTTTTAATGGCAGCATTACCATTGATCACGAGCGCAAAGCCCTCAAAGCAAATGGTTCCTACATTCAGGTGATTTACGCGAATAGCCCGGACGAGGTGGATTACACTGAATACGGTATCGACAATGCGTTGGTCATCGACAATACCGGTATGTGGCGTGATCGCGATGGCCTGGGGTTACACCTTAAAGCCAAAGGCACTGCGAAAGTATTGCTGACAGCGCCTGGAAAAGGCGACATCAAAAACATCGTACATGGTGTAAACCAACAGGATATTCTTGCTGAAGACACCATTATGTCTGCGGCAAGTTGTACTACCAATGCCATTACCCCTGTGCTGAAAGCGCTAGATGAGGAGTACGGCATTGTTAACGGTCACGTTGAAACTGTTCACTCTTACACCAATGACCAGAACCTGATCGACAACTATCACAAAGCTGAGCGCCGTGGCCGCAGTGCACCACTAAACATGGTAATTACGGAGACTGGAGCGGCAAAAGCGGTTGCTAAAGCCTATCCAAAACTGGCTGGCAAACTGACTGGTAATGCTATCCGTGTACCGACGCCAAATGTATCAATGGCTATTTTGAATCTGAACCTCGAAAAAACCACCGATAAGGTGTCGGTTAACGAGTTCCTGCGTGATACAGCGTTGTTTTCGTCATTACAGCATCAAATCGATTACACAGCGTCAACAGAAGTGGTGTCTACTGACCTGGTAGGCTCGCGTGCCGCATCAGTCGTTGATTCACAGGCAACCATTGTTGCTGAAAATCGCCTGACCCTTTATGTGTGGTACGACAACGAATTTGGCTACAGCTGCCAGGTTCTGCGTGTAGCAATGGATATGGCCGGGATCAGCATTCCAAACCTGCCTCGCTAACCGCAACATTAACGATGGAAAATCCACGCGCTGTTGTAGAAATACAACAGCGCGTTTTTGTTTGCCATTTCCCATTATTGCAATCCGTATAAATGTTAAACACTTACTACAAAAACAGTCATTTCGCCGTTCAACGCCATGGCATTGTTCTTCTCGACTGTGTTAAATTAGTCGAAAATTGATAACAAAAAAGACAGATGCATATTTCAAGTCAATTCGACAGCGGTAACATCCGCGTCATTCAGGCCGACAATGCGAACGACATTGTGCTGGCCATCAATAAAGACAACCAATCCGATTTTTACCAGTGGTTTCACTTCCGCCTTCAGGGTGAGGTCAACCAGGTCCATAATTTGCGCATTACTGACTTAGCTAAATCAGCCTATCCGAAAGGCTGGGATGGCTACAACGTATGTGCTTCCTACGACAGACAAACCTGGTTTCGCGTAGACAGCGAATTTGACGGTGACAACCTGAGTTTTAGCCTGGCGCTGGAACACTCTCACGTGTATTTCGCTTACTTCACACCCTACAGCTATGAGCGTCATCTGGATTTGCTAAGTGATGCGCAAAATGCGCCTCAGTGCGAATTACGCTTGCTGGGCGAAACGCTGGACGGCAGAGATGTTTCCGTACTGGTGATTGGCGAAGAAGATGAGAGTAAACGCAAAGTTTGGGTAACAGCGCGACAGCATCCCGGCGAGTCGATGGCCGAATGGTGTGCTGAAGGGATGATTAATCGCTTGCTCGACGATCAGGATGGTATTGCCCGCGCGCTGTTGAATGACGCGGTGTTTTACATCGTACCTAACATGAACCCGGATGGCAGTGTACGCGGTCATTTGCGCACGAATGCGGCAGGCGCAAATCTGAACCGTGAATGGGCTACGCCTACTTTGGAACAAAGCCCGGAGGTTTACTACGTGCTCAATGCAATGCGCGAGACAGGTGTCGATATGTACCTGGATCTGCACGGTGATGAAGCGTTGCCCTACAACTTTGTGGCGGGCAGCGAGGGCATTCCCGCGTATTCTGAGCGTCTTGCCGCATTAGAAAATGGCTTCAAGCAAGCGTTGCTGCAAACAACACCAGAATTTCAGGATGAGTTTGGCTATGCCAAAGATGCGCCTGGTGAAGCCAATCTGACCATTGCGTCAAATGCGGTCGGACAAGAATTTGAGTGCCTGGCGTACACCGTCGAAATGCCGTTTAAAGATAATAATAATTTACCTGATCCACTGTATGGCTGGTCTGCACAGCGTTGCCAGCAGTTTGGTGAAGACCTGCTAGTTGCGACCCGCGCTGTGGTTTCGCACCTTCGTTAGGACATAACAACAATAAACATTAACAACAAGGGGAATCTGGTTTGGAAGGCTTGTATAACTTTTTAGTGTCATTGGATGGCATGCTGGGGGGCGCCGATTGGTTCCCCTTCGTACTACTTGGGGTGGGCTTGTTTTTCACCATCTACCTGAAATTTCCACAAATCCGCTTTTTTACCCATGCCTGGAAGGTGGTCACCGGTAAGTACGACCACAGTGATGATCCGGGTGACACGACACATTTCCGTGCGCTTACAACGGCGCTGTCGGGTACCGTTGGTACAGGTAACATCAGCGGTGTGGCATTTGCTATCTTCCTGGGTGGCCCGGCTGCCTTATTCTGGATGTGGGCAACTGCTTTTTTAGGTATGACCACTAAATTTGTAGAAGTGACTTTGTCGCACAAGTACCGTGTGCAAACAGAAGACGGCTCCATGGCAGGTGGTCCCATGTATTTCATGGACCGTGGTCTGAACATGAAATGGCTGGCTGTTGCATTTGCCATTGCTACCGTAGTGAGCTCGTTTGGCACGGGCAACCTGCCGCAGAGTAACGGTATTGCGACCAGCATTGAAGCCACGTTTGGCTTTGAGCCCTGGATTGTGGGCAGTGTACTGGGTATTTTACTGGCACTGGTTATTCTAGGTGGTATCCAGCGTATTGCTGCCGTGACCGCGCGTATCGTGCCTATCATGGCTGTGGTTTATCTGATTGGCGCGTTGGCGGTTATTTTTGCCAATATCGAGAATATTGGTCCGTCGTTTGCTGCCGTTATCAGTGATGCGTTTACCGGTTCTGCTGCTGCAGGTGGTTTCCTTGGTGCCTCACTGGCTTATGCGTTCAACCGTGGTGTTAACCGCGGCCTGTTCTCTAACGAAGCGGGACAGGGATCTGCACCTATTGCGCACGCCGCTGCAAAAACCAAAGAGCCTGCCTCTGAGGGCATGGTATCTCTGCTTGAACCCTTCATTGATACTATCATCATTTGTACTATTACCGGCCTGGTTATCCTGTCCTCAGGCGTATGGAAAGAAAAGCATGAGAATGTGTTTGACCGCTCAGATATGATTTTTGTTGCCGGTGAATACTCAGACAAAGCCGACGATGACAAGGTTCAGTTGTACGGGTTTTTAAACAGCACGGGTGAAAGCGATGTGAAGCCTTATACGGGCCCAATTTCTGTTGTTAACGGAACGGCTGTCACCTCGGGTTATACATTGATCAATGCACGCTCAATTGCCGAAGATGTGCAATACCTGGTAGGTAACGAAGACCCGTATACGGGTACTCTGCAGATTAAAGATGGTAAACCACTTAAACAAAACCTGATTGTTAAGGGTAAATCGCTGGTCCACTCGGCCACCTTAACAACGATTGCGTTCACGCGCGGTTGGTTTGGTGATTTTGGTCAGTATATTGTGTCGGTAGGCTTGCTGCTATTTGCATTTTCAACCGCAATCGCGTGGTCATATTACGGCGACCGTGCAATGACGTATTTGTTGGGCCCTCGCTCTATCATGCCTTATCGGGTGATATACGTGGCCGGGTTTGTTTGGGCATCGTTTTCTGATACAACCCTGGTATGGGCGTTGTCTGCAGTGGCGATAGTTGTTATGACATTACCTAACCTGTTCGGTATTGTGCTGCTGAGTAAAGAAATGAAGCAGACCGTTGATCAATACTGGCAGAGCGTAAAAGACAAACAGTAAAAGTAAACCAGTCTGGTTTGTTTTATGTACATAGAACAAGCCGGTGTAAAAGCCAGGGTTCATTCCTGGCTTTTTGATATGTCCGGTTTGAAGTTCCGGGCATGAACTCACTATAAAACGGGAGATAGCATGGCGTTAATTGACTGTCCTGCATGTGGTAAAAAAATGTCGGACAAAGCGAAGTCTTGTTCACACTGTGACTTTGCTTATCAGGATGCTTCAATTGAAGATATTGAGCGCAAGCACAGTATGCAGCGCTTTAAGAAAATGCACAGTATTCAAAACCAATCCATGCTTGCCATGTTGTTGTTTATAGGCGGGTTTGGTTTTATGTATTGGGGTGGTGCGTCACCGGGTGATATGCAACATAATATGGCGTTAACGGCCTGTGTTATTGGCTTTTTATGGTACGGCATTAACCGTGTAAGAATCGTATTGTTGAAACGGTCAGGAAAATGAATGTAGAACAAATTCTGGCAGCCATGACCCCCGAAGTTTATGACAGACTTCGCCTGGCGGTTGAAACCGGTAAGTGGCCGGATGGCAACCCATTGTCAGAGGAACAAAAAGAGAATTGCCTTCAGGCGGTATTGTTATATCAGGCCCGTGTTGCGCGCAGTAACGAGCACATGACGGTGGGTGAGAGCGGCGAAATCGTACACAAAAGCAAAAGTGAATTGCGTCAGGAATTACGTGAAACACAATCCAATGAACAATCCATAGCCCGGTTTAAGCAGGATGATATTTAGTCGATTTTTCGCGCCTTCCCACACCAGTAACAACCCGGATATCCGGTTAAAAGCCATTGAAAAACTATCGCCAGATTCGCCGAACGAGAAACGTATTTTACACGAACTGGCCTTTAACGACGACGATGAACGCGTCAGCCTTGCAGCCTTAGAAAAGCTCGATGCATTTGCGCTTTGGCTGAAAATGTCTCAAATTGCCCGCAATACGCGTTTGCGTTCGGCCGCACAAGCCAAAGTAGAATGCGCGTTAATTGACGGCTCTCAACAGTTAAGTGCCAAAGAGGCAAAAGAGTATCTGCTGAAGTCTGCGCCGTCTGAACAAATTGTGCGTTGTTTACCGTTAATGACGGAATTGCACGAAGACAGCGCGTTTATTGTCAAGGCTATCAGCCGGGTAGGACGAAGTGCTTTTTATCTTGAGATGCTGACATTAACGCCATCTGTTCTTTTAAAACACCATCTGATAGAACACTGTAGCGACATTGATGTGCTGCAAAAAGCACTGAAAAAGTGTCGTGACAGCCACACAGCGTCGGCCATTAAAGCTCGACTTGATGAGGTCAGGCTACTTGCACAAAGGCCGGTAGAGCTGTCTAGAGACTGCACGCTAACCTTGTCCAAGATGCAAGCTTTACTCGATAAGTCAGATTTTCCGACTGTCGAAAAGCAGTTCAGTCTTCTGCAGGATGAGTACACCTCGCTGTCGGCAGATTTTCACTGTCTTGACGAGACCACTCGGGAGTCCTTTGAACAGAAATACAGTGCCATTGCAGATAAACTGTCTCGCCATCTGGCGCGACTGGAAGGGCCCTGGCGTGAGGCTCAGCAAGCTGTTGCGCATCAACAGGCAAAAGAACGTGTAGCTACCACCGTGGAAACGGTAAAGCAGTACCACCAGAAGCTTCAGGGTGAACAACTACTCAGTTTGAGTTTAGGTGAGGTCAGCGAATTTCAAAAGGCGGTCGAGGCTGCTGAATCTGCTATCGAAGCCCTGCAGGCGTACGAAACCCCCGCAGAGGAAATTGAGAGCTTACTGGAAAGCTATCGACACATTTGGGATGGTCTCCCAACGTTGCAACGTCAAGTCACCGAATTACAGGTGCAACTCAAAGACTGGCAAGCGCGGGCCGAGAGCACTGAAGAGCAACAATCATTGGATGCCGGGCAGATCAAGCAAGCCTGGGCACAAGCTACGTCCGACATGGCAGTGGTGCCTGTGTTTCTTCAGACGCAATGGAAGACACTGAATAACACGCTGTCTGCACATAAACGCAAAGCGCAGGCTCGTCAGCAATCTGACCTGAAATTATGCAGAAAATATATCAATATCATTGATAACCTGGTCTCACAGGGTAAGTTTAATGCGGCGATGGTCAAATTTAGCAAGCTGTCTGAAATCTATCAGGCGCTACCTGATGCAACGCGCCAGGTCATAGACAAACGCTACCAACAAACCGAGGCAGAAATTGCCCGGCTTGAAGGCTGGCAGAACTACATTGCGGCGCCGCGCAAACCCCAGCTTATAGAGCAGGCTCAAGCGTTAGTATCTACCGATGATACCGACATGCCAGGCAGAGCCAAGGCCGTTAAGGTACTTAGGCAGCAATGGCAAAGCCTGGGAAGTACAGGTACAGCGGATGACGAAGCGTTAAACACGCAATTTGATACGCTGTTAGAAGAAGCATTCGCCCCTTGTCGGACCTATTTCGCTGAACTGGAGGCAGCACAGTTAAGTGCGGCTGAAGAGCGTGAACAACTGATTGCTCAATTGACGGCATTAGTCAGTGAGGACTATGAGCCACTCGCTCGTTATCAGCGCTTTGAACAACTAAAAAAGCAATGGCAACAAGCCCCCCAAACGGACGCTGAGCGTTATAATGCGCTGCGTAAACGTTGGGATGGGATCAGTGAACAGGTGAACGAATTATTGTCGCCGTGGATACAGCACAATCGCGAACAAAAAACAGCCCTGGTAGAGCAGGCTGAGTTACTCTCATCACAAGACGATGCCGCAGAAGCGTGTGAACAAGCAAAGTCGCTGCAGCAACAGTGGAAGCAAGTTGGTCCGGCGGGTAAACGGGTTGAGTCCAAATTGTGGTTTGCGTTTAAGGCTGCGAATGACGTTGTGTTCGGCAAAGCAAAGGCTCAACAGCAGCAGGCCAGAAGCCAACAACGCTCTGTTGCACAGCAGTGGCTACAATCGTTAGACACGCTTAGCGCCGAGATTGAACAAACACCTCTGCCTGAGCATCAGGAAGCCGTTATCGCGCTAGGGGACGAACTCGCCTCGTTAGCCGTTCACCCGAAGGAAAGAAAAGCACTGGGCTCACAGTTAAGTAAGGTGAAAGCCGTGCTGGATGAGGCGCTGCTGAGTCAGCTGCAGGATTCAATTACCCGTCAGGTTGACGCCGTTGTAGAATCGCTTGGCGATACTACGGATATCAACGAATCACTGACGCCAGCCTTAGCGCCTGACTTGCCGGTGAGTTGGTGGAAAGGGCAAGTCGCAGACAACGAGAATGATTTGCAACACGACATGTTAATGTTGGAAGTGCTTGCGCAACAGCCGTCGCCTACAGAGCTAGAATCACAGCGTTCTACCGTGCAGTTACAGTTGATGCAAAGTAAATTGAATGGCTCAGCGCTGCCCGACACTGATGCGTTAATTGCACGTGTTATTGCCTCTTCGGGTCAATTCGACGCTGCCAAAGGGGAAGGGTGGCAACGTCGGTTGCAGGGTATTCTGAGTTACTATGCTATGCCGGCGCTGGAGGAGTAATGCAAAACGCCATTGAATATGTATTCGATACTCAACCTCAGGCGTACCGTTTTCTCAACACGGCTAAGCACCTTCAGGCTGACAACCTGAAGGTGAAGTATGGCCAGTCTAATTTCCATGTACGTGTGAGTTATCGCATTAAAACAGGTGAGTTCGACACCATGCTAGCGCAGTTGGATGATTTGGCGTCAGAGCTCGGAGGAAGTGAAATCTGACGCTTCGCGTTGTGCTTATTCGACAGACAGCGTCACATTATACCCGGCAAATTTGCGGATATTGATGACTCTGTCTTCATTTAGCATCCAGTACTGACCTTTTATGCCGGTCAAGGTACCACTAAATTGCGGCGTTTTATCCAGATTCAGCGACTTAATTTTCACTGGGTACGTATCGACAGGGTAGTTAATGGTGTGCAATGTGTCATCCACAGTAGAAAACGCCTGTAAGCCTTTATCCTGCGCAATCTTATTCAGTTCTTCATCCAGCTCTGCAAGTAATCGTTGCTTTAACCCGGTTAAATCCTGAGGTTCTGCAGCCCCTTTTAACATCGTCCGCCAGTTCGTTTTATCACCGATAAACTGGGTGCAGAGTTTTTCAATACGCCCACTGGTTAGTCTGTCTGGTACGCGGAGCATCACGGTAGCCTGGGTTGCACCCTGATCAATCCAACGGCTGGAAATGCCGTCGGTCACATGTCGGGTAATACCCACTTTCATGTTGCCGGTATTGGCCAGATACACAAAGTGGTCAGATAAACAGTGTGCTTCCCCCCATTGTGGGTCACGGCAGGTGCCTTCGTGATAATGGCACAACTCAGGCTTAATAATACAGGTGTCGCACTCAGCCAGCTTCATCATACAGGGATAGCAATATCCCTGATTGAAGCTTTTTTTGGTTTTGCGATCGCAGTTTACACAGTGAATGTCGCCGTGGAACTCTACCGTAAGCTCCTGCCCGATCAGTGCGTTCATGTCAACGCTGTGCTCACCAATGGGTAATGCATATTGAGCAACGCAATCGTCGTTTGCGCTAACCCGCATTTTTCTTAAATTTCCAGTGTATTGCATGTGGTAAGGCACCTTATTCAGTCAGTTCGCCGCGCAGGCTTTTGGTCAGTGCGTGTTTAAGTTCGCTGAAAGTCAGCTGCTGGCTTAACAAGCAATGTAATTTAGCTAACGTGGCTTCTGGCGTCATGTCGTGACCTGAAACCACCCCAATCTGGGAGAGGCCGTGACCAGTTTTATACCCGCCCATGTTTACTTTACCGCGCAAACATTGAGTACAATTGATCACCACAATGTCGCGCTCTGCAGCCAACTTCAGTTGCGCGAGAAGGGCAGGGTTTTGTGGTGCGTTGCCGACCCCGTAGCTCAATAGGATCAGGGCATTAACGGGTTGTTGAATGGTATTTTCTATGACCGCCGGTGAAATACCTGGGTACAAGCTCACGAGGCCGATAGGCTGGGCTTTAACCGGATTTACTTTCAGTGTATGCGGGGTGTAATCGGTAATTTTGCCTGCTTTCAAGCGAATATTGATTCCCGCCTCTAATAATGGAGGGAAGTTCGGAGAATCAAACGCGTCAAATCCATCAGCGTCTACTTTACGGCTGCGATTACCACGTAATAACTTGTTATTAAAATACAAACTGACTTCGGCAATCGGGTAATTAGCAGCAATGTACAATGCATTGAGTAAGTTCTCCTGGCCGTCTGAACGCAGCTCAGCAAAGGGAATTTGCGAACCCGTGACGATGACCGGTTTACCGAGGTTTTCCAGCATAAAACTGAGAGCCGATGCTGTATAGGCCATGGTGTCTGTGCCGTGGAGTATAATAAAGCCGTCGTACTGTTCGTAGTGTTGTGCGATATCATCTGCGATGTGCTGCCAATCTGCGGGGCTCATATCCGATGAATCCATAAGTTCATCGTATTCGTGCAGGGTATACAGGGGCATTTCTTCCCGATGAAACTCCGGCATGTTAGCCAGTGTTTCAGCCAGGAAACCGGGAGCAGGCACGTAGCCTTGGGAGGATGGCCGCATACCGATGGTGCCGCCCGTGTAGGCAATATATATATGTTTACGCATAATGATGGTCGTTTTTCTGTTTTGCGCGCATTGTAACAAGCCTTACAGTTCGGGGGTACAGCCGAAGGTCAATATTCCGGATTGTCGGGTCGAATCGCTAACGATTTTGTATTAGGCTATGGCGATAATTTTGCGACCAGTCAGGTACGCATCGTAGTAATAATAACGAAAAAAGGAATGCCTCATGGCGGTAAAACAAGGGAGCCTGGTTTGTGTTGGGCCCGGAATGGTGCTGGGAGCGCACATGTCGGAGCGCTGCAGAAATCACATTAGTCAGGCAGACGTAGTATTCAGTAGCTGTCACCCGGTTATAGAACAGTGGATTTCCACTATGAATCCTGACGTTCGTTCATTACAAGGCTTATACGGTAAAGACAAAGATCGCGGGCAAACCTATGCAGAAATGCAAGCCGCTTTGATACAGGCTGTGCGGGATGGTTGTCGTGTTGTGGGTGTTTTTTATGGTCATCCCGGGGTGTTTGCTCAGGTTCCCCATGCGGCAATACAACAAGCTCGCGAGGAAGGCTTTGAAGCCTGGATGGAACCGGGCATTTCTGCGGATGCCTGTTTGTATGCAGACATGGGCATTGACCCTGGTGCCTTCGGGTGTCAGTCGTTTGAGACCAGCCAGTTTATGTTTTACAAGCGCGCAATTGATCCAACTGCTTATTTAATTCTGTGGCAACTAGGGCATGCCGGGGATTTGTCGATGACGCCAAGGCAGACCGGGCCGGAACAACGGACGGTATTAATGAACATGCTGCTGGAATATTATGCACCTGATCATAATATTGCGATTTACGAATCTCCGTTTTTGCCCACGCAACGACCAAAAATAGACTGGTTTCCATTACAAGAGCTACCCGATGCCGATGTTTCTCTGATTTCGACGTTGGTGGTCCCGCCGGGTAAAAAATTAACGCCAAATCATGCAATTGTTAAACAATTAAAATCGATTTCTGGCGCGTAGCGTGGTAAAAAGAAGTTTAGTTTATAAACCCGTATGGATAAAAGAGGTAAAACAATGACTGCTATTAAAATTTTAGAGAAACTCGGTGTCGATCCAAATTCTGATTTGTCACAATTGACTGAGCAAGACCGCGCTGAAATAGAGGCGCTAATGACATCAATGGCAGATACTGAAAATCAACCAGCACTCACGATAGTTAAGCCTGATTCGCCTGACGAAGAAGAGCCTAAAGAACCTGAATCTGTTTCTGTTTAGTAAATGGTGCATTAAGTAGCAGTATGCATCGCCTTTTTAGTAGATCATGTGTCCTTTTCGCCGTGTTGGCTATTTGGACACATTTTGCTTTTGGCCAATCCAATTATGGCTTTGAGCTAGCAGATATTGACCAGGGCCGTCTTTCAAACCCCGAGCAAAGCCGTAACCGTCTTTCGGCTATTCCCATTAACGCATTGAGTGCCGAAGAACGCGAATATTATCAGTATTTGAATGCGTATTTTCTTACCTTTGATGGCGATCTAGATGCGGTGATTGCCGAATATTCCGCGTTGTTGGAGGTTTCGCAGAGCCCCGACATTCGCATTCGTACATTTAGCTCATTGATCAATTTACTCGGAGCAAAAAAACAATGGCAGGAAGGGTTCTATCGCGTCGAAGAGCTGTTGGCTCTATTGCAGAATCACCCTGATTCAACATACCGTCCTGCTGCGTACATCGCTCTGGCATTGTTATATAAACAAATTAATCAGCCTGAAACGGCTCTGCATTTTGCCGAAAGGGCACTTTCGATAGACAACATCGATTTGTTCCATAAGTGTTTAGCGATGGAAGTGAAATTAGTGTCTGTTCTCAATCTGGATATTGAGCAGCTTTCACTGTCTGACTTTACTGACGCTGATGCAGTGTGCAATGCAGCTAACTTAGATTACGAATTGATAAATATTGCGCTGTGGAAAATCAAGTGGCTAAAACAACAAGCCCGTTATCAGGAAGCGTTGAATGTACTTCAATTAACGCTCTTTCAGGCAGAACAATTTCGCCAGGACTCTCAATTAATTGAAATATATAACCAGTTCGCAACGTTACATGTTGCTCTAAAGCAATATGAAGAGGCGCAGCAATATGCAGAAATGGCATTGTCCCTTGACAATATTGATAGCTTTGTTGGTGCCAAGATCACGATGTTTGACGTGTTACGTCAGCTGGCTGAGGTAAAGCAGGATTTCGAGCAAGCTTACCACTATCTGAATGAAAAGTTGTCGCTGGAAAAAACCATGTTCGAAACCAAACTGGCAAATGAAATGGCAATTCAGAAAGCCTGGTTTGAAGTCGATGCCAAACAAAACCAGATTGAATTGTTAGACAAGCAGAATGACCTGTTAAAAACCGAGTCTCAACTGACTACCGAGCAATTGGAAAACTCACTGCTGGCTTTATCTTTGGTGTCGCTACTATTAGCAACGCTGTTATTCTGGTCTTACCGAAGCAGAAAAGTACAGGCTAAGTTGCGATATTATGCCCATACAGATGGACTGACCCGCATTTATAACCGCGGCTTTTTCACCGATAGCGCCGAAAACCTGCTGAGTCAGGCACAAAAGAACAACAATCCAGTGTCGCTCATTCTGTTGGATTTGGACCATTTTAAAAATATTAACGATTCGTTTGGACATCAGGTGGGTGATTGGGCTTTGACTCAGGTAGCAAGCACGATATCCCGGTGTGTAGGTCAACACGGTATCGTTGGTCGGCTTGGTGGTGAAGAATTTGGTATCGCTTTAACGGTGACCGATAGCGGCGTGGGTATGCGTATTGCGGAAGAATGTCGTAAGGCAATAGACAATATAGATACCAGTCAATCGGGTTACAATTTCAAGTTAACAGTCAGTGCCGGGGTAGGGTGTTCCTCACACGCTGGCTATAAGCTCGATAACCTGTATGCCGCTGCCGACTTAGCGCTGTATCAGTCTAAGCACTACGGTCGTAACCGTGTATATGAATATTCGGCGAATATGTCGTCATAATCGTTAAAAAAGCTTACAATCCCTGTTTTTATCGACGCTACGGACTGCTCTCTCATTAGGACCCTGAATCGATTTGCCTGTGTTATATTGAGAGGTAGTTTTGTTTTATAAGCGGACAAAAATTGCGGTTAAGCAATTTTTGACAATAAGCCTGCTACTGCTGTTTGAATTTATGAGTCCTCTGTGTGCCGCACAGGAGGCGATTGAATTAATTGAACAAGCTGATACTTTGCGCGTTACCGAACGGCAGTCCTCTGTGGCGCTTTTAAAAAAAGCCAGCCGTTTGACACTCTCACCGTATGAACAGGATTACCTGAATTACCTGACCTCTTTTCACGTTGCCATGGGCGGCGATATTTCCAAAGCGGCAAGGCAAATAGAGCCACTCCTTTCTCGTCATGTTTCAGGCCGTTTGGCTCTCCGATTACGCGCTACATTACTCAGTCTTTACGCAGGTACGAAAGAATGGGAAAAAGGCGTAATACTGGTGAATGAACTGGCTACCATTCAAAAAGAAGCTCCCAGAGACACTGATTGGTATACCGCACGTGTCGGGCAGATATTCTTTTTCCTTCACCTGGAACTCTTTGACGACGCATTGCAGTTAATACTGGATGCGAGGAGTTATCCTGAAGTCATCTCTGAAGAGCTAAACTGTCGCTTTACGACCTATGAATTTGTGTCATTGAAAGGATTGCATTCGCAGCGCATCGACAATGTTTGGCTACAAAAATTACAGAATACCTGTGATCACCTTACTCCAAATGTGTACACCATTGAATATGTCGTCAGTTGGGCAGAGTTACTTAATGAACGAAAAGACTATCAGTCGACTGTGGACTTTGTTGAGGCGCACTGGGAGAAAGTCAGTCAACTTAATTATTATCACTTATTTGCCGAACTGCAGGAATTTTATGCCAGCGCTTTGTTCTCACTGGGGCGATATCAGCAGGCCGAGGCAATCGTAAACGAACTGGTCAACAATCCGCTGTCTGAAAATTATTTGCAAGGCTTCTTGAATGCCAGCATGTTGAAATCGGATTTGGCAATGAAACGGCAAAATTTTGCTGAGAGTTATCATTGGCTACGTATTGCGAGCGAACTGAGGCGACAGGAGCAGAAAAGTGCTCTGACTAAGCGTTTAGCCATTGCGCAAGCCGAATTCAGCCTGGCAGCATCAGAAAGAGCGTTGCAATCACTGTCGAAACAAAATGCACTGCTGGAAAGTGAGTTGTCGGTGAGCCACCAACGCATGCTAAATACCTATCTGGTTGTGGTGTTGTCAGCCACCTTGATTTTACTGACGCTGGTTAGCCTGTTCCGACATCGCCAGCAGCGAAAACGTTTGATTACGACCGCGAATACCGACGCCTTAACCGGATTGGCGAATAGACGCTGTTTTACCGAAACCGTGTCTTCATACTTAAGAGATATCGAACCTACCACAACGTACAGTCTGGTGCTGTTTGATTTGGATAATCTGAAGTGGGTCAACGATGGATTCGGGCATCAAAATGGTGACTGGGTACTACAGCAGGTAAGTCAGTGTATATCCACGTTGGAATCGCCGTCTGTACTGAGTGCGGCAAGAATAGGAGGAGAAGAGTTCGCTATCTTCCTGCGGGATATGTCTGCCAACCAGGCGCAGAAATTTGCGGCTCAATTACAGCAACATTTTCAAGTTATTGATACCAATGAGCGGTTGGATAGCTGGCGAATTTCGGCAAGCTTTGGGATTTGTGACACGCAAACGGCGGGTGTGCAGTTATCTGAATTATTAAATGCTGCTGACATGGCCTTGTACCAGGCGAAAAGAGCAGGGAAGCAGCAGGCTGTGATTTATCAGCCTGCCAATAATGCGGCTACTTAATTTCTTCTCCAGCGGCCTGACGGTCTGCGTGGTAGCTGGACCGAACCATCGGACCACAAGCTGCGTGAGTAAAGCCAATTTCTTTAGCCAGTTCACCTAATTCATCAAATTCATTGGGGTGAACGTAGCGTTTTACCGGGAAGTGATGACGACTTGGCTGCAGATACTGCCCCAGAGTCAACATGTTTACGTCATGCGCTCGCAGGTCTTTTAACACTTCTGCGATTTCTTCCTTGCTTTCGCCCATACCCATCATCAAACCAGACTTAGTAGGAATAGAAGGGTGTTGTGCCTTGAACTTCTTCAGCAAGTCCAGTGACCATTGATAGTTGGCGCCCGGACGACATTCACGGTACAAGCGGGGGATCGTTTCCAGGTTGTGGTTAAACACATCCGGTGGCCCTGCTTTAAAGATTTCCAGTGCGCGGTCCATTCGTCCGCGGAAATCCGGTACCAATACTTCAATCGTTGTCGAAGGGCTGTGTTCGCGAATGGCGTTAATGCAGTCCACAAAATGCTGAGCGCCACCGTCTCTCAGGTCATCGCGGTCAACTGAGGTGATAACCACGTATTTAAGATTCATCTCTTTGATGGTGGTTGCCAGTTTTAACGGCTCTTCAGCACTCGGTGGTAACGGCTTGCCGTGCGCAACATCACAAAACGGGCAGCGACGGGTACAGATATCACCCAGAATCATAAAGGTGGCGGTACCGTGATTAAAGCACTCCGCCAGGTTGGGGCAGCTGGCTTCTTCACACACTGAATGCAGATTGTTTTTACGCAGCGTCTGTTTAATGTGATCGATTTTATCTGTAGTACGTGGCAGCTTGATCTTGATCCACTCAGGCTTGCGTAACATCTCTTCCTTTTCGGTTGGAATGATGGTTACCGGAATGTGTTTGACTTTCTGATCATCACGGAGCTTAACTCCGGCTTTTGCTTTTACGTTACTCATTAAAGCCTTCTATTGTTTGTGTAGTCTCAATGGCCAGTTCAGCCAATAAGTGTTTGAGCAGAGCTGAGCCAGCCTCGTCAAGCGTTTGTGGACCGCCGAGTCTGGCACAATCCGTCATCTCCATACCTGCATAACCGCAAGGGTTAATACGTAAAAAGGGCGCTAAATCCATATTTACATTCAAAGCCAGACCATGAAAAGAGCAGCCACGGCGAATGCGTAAACCCAGGGAACAGACTTTTTGACTGTTTACATATACGCCTGGTGCGTCAGGGCGAGCATTCGCGGTAATACCATAATCGCCTAGTGTCTTTACTACGGCATTTTCCATGGCAGTGACCAATTGTCGAACACCTAATTTACGGCGACGTACATTCAGCATCAAATAGACGACTTGTTGGCCAGGGCCGTGATAGGTAACCTGACCGCCGCGGTCAACCTGAACCACCGGAATATCGCCGGGCATTAGCACGTGTTCAGCTTTACCTGCCTGGCCCTGAGTAAAGACAGGGTCGTGTTCGACTAACCAAATCTCGTCCTGATCCTCGTCGTTACGCGTATCGGTAAAGGTTTGCATACGTTGCCAAACCGGTTCGTAAGACTGTCTGCCTAACTGACGAATAATTACCGCGTTGTTACTCATGAATTACAGTACAACCCTGACTAATTCTAATTTAGCTAATTCTTTATACAGGGTTTCCATGTGCTCTTTGCTGGTACAGGTTACCTGCACGGAAACCGAGTGATAATTGCCTTTTGAGCTCGGCTTAACGGTTGGTGCATAGTCACCGGGTGCATGTTGCTGCAAGCATTCAATGACATGATTTGGCAAATCTTCATGGGCGACGCCCATAACTTTAAACGTCTGAACTGTTGGGAAATCTAACAATTCGTCGAAGCGAGTGTCCATGACGTAAACCTCTAAAGTGAAAACCAGCGAATTGTATCAATTTGACAGGCGTGAAGCCAGATTTGGCGTGCGTTTAATACGCACGCCGGTGTGTAAAGTGTGAATTTTGCCGTAGGGGTATAGTTAGTCGTCTAATCCCAGTTTGAGAGACACATAATCCATCATGCGATCAATCAATCCACCTTCTTTAACTTCGTGCAGGGTAACCAGTGGATATTCAGCTACATCTTCACCTTCGAGTTGGATATAAAGCTTGCCAACGACCTCACCTTTCGCCAGTGGCGCTTCCAGTTTGCGGTCAAGCTCGAAGTTTGCTTTCAGGTTATCGACCTGACCACGCGGAATAGTGATGGGCGTAGACTGGTTAATGCCTAAATCAACGGTATCGCGATCGCCCATATAAATTCGGTGTGCGACAAAGCTTTCACCTGCCTGGTAAGGCGTGACGGTTTCATAAAAACGGAAGCCGTAACGGAGCAGCTTTTTGTTTTCAACTTTACGTGCGCGTTCGCTGTCAGTCCCCATTACAACAGAAACCAGACGCATATCACCCTGATAAGCTGAAGTGATCAGGCTGTAGCCTGCATCAGAAGTATGCCCGGTTTTAATGCCGTCTACGTTCAGACTTTTGTCCCACAGCAGGCTGTTGCGGTTGTATTGCTTAATACCGTTGTAGGTAAACTCTTTTTCGCTGTAAATGGCATACATGTCTGGTGTTTCTTCAATCAACGCGCGAGATAGGGTCGCCATATCACGTGGGGACGTGTAATGATCCGCGTCATGCAGGCCGTGACTGTTAACAAAGTGACTTGCTGTCATACCCAGGTTAGCAGCGTGGGCGTTCATCATGCTGGCAAAGGCACTTTCAGAACCCGCAATGTGCTCGGCCATAGCTACGCAGGCATCATTACCAGATTGCACAATAATACCGCGCAACAAATCGCGAACCTTAACGGTGGTGCCCACTTCAATGAACATCTTAGAGGAGTCAGGGAAGTTCTTAGCCCAGGCATTTTCTGAAATTTTTACTTCGTCATCGAGGCTGATGTTGCCTGCCTGAATCTCTTTACCAATGACATACACGGTCATGATTTTGGTTAAGCTGGCAGGGGCAAGCTGCATATCTGCATTTTGATCAGCAATAATATGGCCGGTTTCGTAGTCCATCAGGATAAAACCTGAGGCGGCGACACTCGGGGCCGGGGGGATCACAACTGCAGCTGACGCCGCGTTACAGGCAAATAGACTCAGTGCCATCAACATGGATGGCAAGAAAGACGGTTTAGCGCGCTTTATTTTATTATGCATGGTGTTACCGTTTTTGGTTGGAAATGAAGACTGTCATAAACATCGGCATTCTAACGTATGCCAGGGTATTGGACTAGGGCAACCTAAAAAAGTTTAATTCACGATATCTCGCTACGAAAACATCACGCTACGAAAACCGGCAAACGCTTATGCAACGCTGACTACAGTGCAGCTTCTATGGTGTAGGCACCGGGATAGCCATTTTGCTTTAGTTCATCCAGTAGCATTTTTAATTGAAAACGGTCTGTCAGTGGCCCCAAGCGCAACCGGTAGATGTCGTCGATGAGTGGCATTTCTGCCGGTACCTGATAAAGACTGGAAAGGCCGTCTGATAACTGTTTTGCCCGCTCTGCATCTGACAATGCCGCAACCTGAATGTAATAGCCTTTGAGCGCGGTTAATACAGATGTACCTGTTTCTGCTGGCGCGGACGCCTCTGCTAAATCCGGATTCTGGGCTGCATCATCCGCCGCCTCGCTTGCGGTATGCAAATCAGCTTCGTCAGGTAACTGACCAGCATAGAGTGAGTAGGGCACAGGGGGTTCATTACCAACGGTGACCATGTCGTGTTTATCAACATGAATGACTTCCAGTTTGACACGGGTGGTCCCGACATCGTGATAGCCCAATTTCTTTGCTGCCGCGTAGGACAAGTCAATAATGCGATCTGAGTGAAACGGGCCGCGGTCGTTAACCCGCACAATCGCGGTTTGCTGGTTTTCCAGATTGGTGACCCTGACATAGGAGGGCAAGGGAAGCGTCTTGTGAGCGGCGGTCATGCCAAACATGTCATACACTTCACCATTTGATGTGAGATGACCATGAAATTTCTGGCCGTACCACGAGGCCTGGCCGGTTTGCACGTAGCCTTTTCCCGTTGTTAGCGGTTGATACCGCTTACCAAATACTTCATAAGGCAGGCTGTTCTGTTCGCGATAAGGCTCATAACGGGGTTCGGCATCCAGCATCTCTGGCTCGTCATAGTCGTAATCGGGCGCAGAATCCACCGCCCGCGTGTAGCGTGACGGCGCCTGGCAGGCTGAGAGCCCGGCCATTAACAAAACCCATAAAAAAACCGACGTAAACCTTTGCATTAGCGCGACATTAATCGTTTTTGTGTGCCGATACCCATAAGAATGCCAAATCCGGCCAGCAAAGTCACCATAGATGTACCACCGTAACTCACAAGTGGCAGGGGTACGCCTACCACAGGTAAAATGCCGGACACCATGCCCATGTTGACGAATACGTAGACAAAGAAGGTGAGGGTGATACTCCCAGCCAGGAGTTTGCTGTAGGCATTCTGCGCGCGTACAGCCAGCATCAGACCACGCACAATAATGAACAGGTAAATGGCTAGCAGCACCAGTACACCAGTCAGGCCAAATTCTTCACTGAATACAGCAAAGATAAAATCAGTATGCCGTTCAGGGAGAAATTCTAACTGACTTTGGGTGCCTTGCAGCCAGCCTTTACCTTCCAGGCCACCAGAGCCAATCGCTATTTTTGATTGAATAATATGATAGCCCGATCCCAAAGGGTCACTCTCGGGGTTCAGAAAGGTTAATACGCGTTGCTTCTGATAATCCTGCATCAGGAATATCCACATGATTGGCAGGAACGCCCCACCTAATGCCGCAACAATGCCTATCAGTTTCCAGCTCATGCCGGCCAGAAAAATTACAAATATTCCTGAGCTGGCAATCAGCAGGGATGTGCCCAAATCCGGCTGTTTTGCGATGAGAATTGTGGGTACGACGACCAGTACAAAGGCAATGACGATTTGCGATAAGGTGGGAGGCATAGTGAATTTACTGATATACCAGGCAATCATCATAGGTACTGCGAGTTTCATAGCCTCAGAAGGCTGAAACCGCACAAATCCCAAATCCAGCCAGCGCTGCGCACCTTTACCGATGTCACCAAATAACAGCACGGCAATAAGCATGAGAATACCCGCACCATAGGCATAAATACTCAGCCGTCGGTAGGCCATGGGCGGCACCTGTGCCAGAACGAACATCACAAACAGGGCGATGCCTAATCGAATAACCTGTCGGTTAATCAGATCCATGTCCTGACCACCTGCGGAATAAATGGTAACCAGCCCTACACCCATCAGCACCAGCAACCCTAGCAATAATGGGATGTCGATATGCAGGGTTTGCCAAATGGTTGTTTGCCGTTCATTCAGTGTGGTTTTTTTCATGGCATTAATCGGCTTTTGCTGTTTTCGGGTATTTGATGGCGTCCGGGTTCAGGCGGAAAAACTCGTCCATCATGATGCGTGCAATGGGGGCGGCATTTGAGCTTCCACCACCGGCGTTTTCCAGCACCACAGCAACAGTGAGTTCTGGGTTTTCGTATGGCGCAAAACCAACATACATTGCGTTATCCCGCAAACGTTCATCGACTTTTTCCGCCTCGTATTTTTCGTTTTGGCCAACCGAGAATAGTTGCGCAGTCCCTGTTTTACCCGCTGCGGTATAGTTGGTGCCGACAAACGCCGTTCTGGCGGTACCATGTTCCCGGTTTACTGTGCCATACATGGCATCGAGTACAATTTCCCAGTTTTCCTGATTCTTGATTTCGATAGGGCGCAACGATTTAAGCGGTTCTAATGCGACCTGGCCATCTGGCTGGTGGTAGCCCCTTAATATTTGTGGCACGAAGCGCGCGCCATAATTGACCAGTGCATTAGTTGCGTGTACCAGCTGCACTGGTGTTGTTGTCCAGTAGCCCTGACCAATTCCAACAGAGATTGTATCACCGATATACCAGGGCTGATTATGTCGGGCTTTCTTCCAGCCCCGGCTCGGCATATTGGCATCGCTTTCTTCGTAAAGATCGATACCGGTGTAGTCACCAAAACCAAACTCCGACATGTATCCGCTGATCATGTCGATACCCATCTGATAGGCTAATTCGTAATAATAAGTATCGCAGGACACTTCAATTGAGCGGGTTACGTCGACATCGCCATGCCCCCACTTTTTCCAGTCACGCCACACATGACTGACGTTAGGCAGGGAGTACCGACCGTTATCTTTGATGGTGAACGACTTGTCGATGGTTTCTGTTTCCAGACTCAATAACGCCAGCAGTGGTTTGACGGTTGACGCGGGAGGGTACTGGCCCTGAGTCGCCCGGTTGATCAGCGGGCGATCAGGTGAATTCAGCAACGCTGCGTAATTCTTACGGCTTATACCGTGAACAAATAAATTAGGGTCGTAACTGGGATTAGAATACATGGCCAGAATACCACCGGTATGCGGCGAAGCCAGAACAACGGTCCCGCGCTGGCCTTCTAATGCTTTCTGAGCCGCTTGCTGTAAGCGAATATCAATGTTCAGCACAATATCACGGCCTGGTACCGGTGGATCGACATCCAGAGTGCGGATAATACGGCCCTGACTGTTTACTTCTACCTGCTGGTATCCCACACTGCCATGCAAAATATCCTCGTGATATTTTTCAATGCCCAGTTTGCCTATGTCATAGGTGGCGGCGTAATTTGCTTCCTGACCGGCTTCTTTGATCTTTTGCAGGTCTTTTTTATTAATTTTGGCCACGTAACCCAACACGTGCGTGAGCATATCTCCATAGGGATAATAGCGAGCAAGACGCGCTTCGATGGATACGCCAGGATACTGATGGCTGCGGCTGGCAAAGCGAGCGACTTCCTGTTCAGACAGACGGGAACGCAAGGCAACCGGTTTAAAACGGCGCTGTCCTCTTAATGCCTGACGAAAGTCGTCTATTTCATCGTCGGTGATCCCCATTAACGACTGTAAGCCTGCAAGTGTTTCCTCAAGGTTATCAACCTGCTCCGGAATGACTTCCAGGTTATAAACCGGACGGTTTTCAGCCAGTAACACACCATTTCGGTCGTAAATCAGACCCCGGTTGGGCGCGATAGGCAGTACTTTAATTCGGTTGCCGTTAGAACGGGTCTGGTAGTCGTCAAAATGCTTGACCTGCAGGTAATACAAATTGCTGACCACCATGCCCAATAAGGCTATGACAATCAGGCCGGCAATGACGGTGCGGCGGGCAAACAGGTTGGCCTCGGCAGAGTGATCGCGAATCGTCTGGCGCTTGATTGGCATTGGACTACTCGCGATGGTACGGATGGTTTTGTGTAACAGACCAGGCGCGGTAGAGGGCTTCTGTCACAATGATTCTGACCATGGGGTGAGGCAGGGTCAATGCAGACAACGACCAGCGTTGCTCAGCAAGGGCGCAGCACTCGGGTGCCAGCCCTTCCGGACCGCCAATTAACAAGCTCACATCCCGGCCATCCATTTTCCAGTTGTCGAGTTGTTTAGCCAGCGTTGGGGTATCCCAGGGGCGTCCAGTCACTTCCAGTGTAACCACTTTATGGTTTTTGCCGATGGCGGCCATCATGGCTTCGCCTTCTTTTTGCAGGATGCGTTTAATGTCAGCATTTTTGCCGCGTTTACCCGGGGCAATCTCAACAAAACTGACTGGCATATCAGCGGGAAACCGACGCAGGAATTCCTGGGTGCCAGTAGTGACCCAGTCAGGCATTTTGTTACCCACAGCAATGATCTGAATTCGCACGGCCTGCTACTCCTTAGGCAGGGGACGGGTTAACCCCAGAGTTTCTCTAATTGATAAAAGTCCCGCGACTCATCTTGCATGATGTGTACAATAATTTCGCCCAGATCTACCAATACCCACTCGCCGGTTTCCTTGCCTTCAACATTCAGCGGTGAAATGCCTGCTCGTTTTGATTCCAGTTGAACGTGTTCAGCAATAGAGCTGACATGACGTTTGGAATTACCGGAACAAATGATCATCGTATCGGTGATCGTTGATTTGCCTTTTACGTCCAGTTCAACAATATCACGACCTTTCATGTCGTCTATCTTGTCAATAACAAAGGCTTTGAGTTGCTCGTGTTGCAAAAGTTCTCCTCACAAGTGCTTATTCAGCACGGTATAACTTATGTGTATCAATATAGTGCACTACGTCGGGGTGTAGCCAGTCTGACGTAGTATCATCGTTTGGATCGTCCTGACCTAATGCGTTTCGCAATTGCGTAGACGACACAGAGTAATCCTTGCTCTGGGTGATGTACACCCGGCCAAACCTTTGCTCGTGTAAGGCTTCGGGGGTATCGACCAGCCGGGTGTTCAGCCAGTCCTGTAAAATCGGTAATATTTGCCCTTTACTGGCCGGTCGCCTCATAACAACAAGGTGACAAAACTCAGTGAGGTGCTGCCATTCATACCAGGATGGCAGATTATACAGTGAATCTTCGCCCAGCAAAAAGCAGATTCCCTTATCTGGCTCGCTTTCACGTAAATACGCCAGTGTTTTTACCGTATAGTTTGGTGCCGGTAAGCTAAGCTCTAGGGGTTCGACATATAACTTTGAACTTTGTCGGCATGCCAGCTCCAGCATTGCCAAACGGTGCTTCGTCGCAGTTTCCGGGGCAGATTTATGTGGTGGCACATTGCAGGGCAGTAACCCAAGCTTATTTACGCCGATTTCATTAATTGCATCAAGTCCTGCATTAATATGCCCTTGATGAGGCGGATTAAAGGTGCCTCCCAATAACGCAATCATCAGGCCAGGCTGTCCATGTCACTGAGCGGCATGTGTAATAGTGGCACGCCAGTAAACAGCAAACACAGGTGTGCTAGTTTGACGAAAGGCCGCACCACGGATTCTTGCTTGAACAGAAAGTCGGCCTGGGTAAGCTGTTCGCCTATGCCTTGTAACTGTGCCGTGTTCAACCGCTGTAATGCCTGTTGGTAAAAGCCTTGTCTGTTTTTCCAGATACCAAATTTTTGCCAGGTGATGGGCTGACGACTTTGTTGAAGCTGACATAGGTTCCACAGTGTTTGCCATTCGCGAATGAGCGCCCAGATAACAATGTTGGGCTCTATCCCCTCTGATTCGAGGCGATAGAGCATTTTCACACATCGATCCCGGTCGCCCTGCAACATTACGTCGACCAGTTGGAACACATTGAAGCGCGATTGATCCACCAGTGCTTCGCTGAGTTTTTGCTCGTCAATGTGCTTATCAGGATAGGCGAGTACCAGCTTTTCAATTTCTTGTGCGCCGGCCATTAAATTGCCTTCACAAAAATCGGCGAGCATTTTCACGCAGCCAGGTGTGAACTGAAAACCATGCTGTTGTAATCGGCGTGATAGCCAGCCAGACAGGGCATTCCCTTCAAGGGGGTAACAAATAGTAAACGCGCCAATGGCATCCAGGGCTTTAAACCACTTAGTGCGCTGCACGTCTTTACCGATACGTGGCCCGTGAATAATGAGCAATGTATCGGGTGACAAGTTGTCTGCAATAGACGTGAGCAAAGCCGCGCCTTCGGTGCCTGGTTTACCGGTGGGAAGCTCAAGCTCAATAACTTGTCTGTCTGCGAACAATGACATGGCCTGAGTGGCGTCCAAAAGAGAATTCCAACTGAACTCGTTGTCGGCCACCATGACATTGCGTTCGGTAAAGCCTTGTTGTTTGGCTTTCTCCCGTAATGCTTGCAGGATTTCGAATTTTTGCTGTGGTTCGTCCCCGAAAATCAAATAGCACCCTTTGAACTCGCGTTCTAGGGTAGGGATGAATTTATCGGGATAAACCTGCATTCGACGACGGTGCCTTACTGCTGATTTGAAATGATACGAATGATACGATCAGCCGCCTCGGTACGCATTTCGCTGAGTACCAAATTAAGTTCGCGGGACTTTGCCAGTACTTGCTTGGGGTCGTCCTGGTATTCACGCAACACTTCAAACTGCTGTGTGATTTGATTACCGTCGGGGTAGGTTGCGGTAAACCGCACACCATAAATAAGTTCGTACTCGGCAACCTGACCTGTGGCAAACACCGACAGTAATCGTCTGTCGAGCTTTTCGGGCTGTAGTTTTACCGAGATCGTAGAGGCAGCCTCACCATCCAGCGCCTGACTGCCACTGTTGATCTGATAGACTTTCATGCGTGCTAATACCGACTTCTCCAGTGGTGCAGTCTGTTTACCAGCAATAATGTGTACGTAACTGCTGCCAACCGGCAGCGTTTGTGCACTGCGTAAATGAAAACCGCAACCGGCAGTGACCAGCGTCACAGCCAGCAACAGGAAAAGCCCGATATAAGACGCGCGCATTGTTAGTTAGCCACAATGTTTACCAGCTTACCCGGCACCACAATCACCTTCCTGATCGTTTTGCCTTCGGTAAACTGCTGCACATTCGGTTGTGTTTTCGCGGCCTCTTCAATTTCTTCTTTTGAAGCAGACGCTGACACGGTAAGTTTCGCTCGCACCTTACCGTTAACCTGAACAATGATCAGTTTTTCATCTTCCACCAGAGCTGCTTTATCTGCAACCGGCCAGGCTGCCTCTTCAATGCTGCCTGTGTGGCCCAACTGTTCCCATAAATGGTGACAGATATGCGGTGTGATTGGGTTCAGAATTAACAGCACGCTCTCGACAGCCTCCCGCATAAGCGCGATATCCTGCTCGTTTTCCTGCGGTGCTTTTTGTAAGTGATTCAACAGTTCCATAATGGCCGCAATGGCGGTATTGAACGTTTGACGGCGACCTAAGTCATCGGTCACTTTCTCAATAGTTTTATGAACTTCACGACGCAGGGCTTGCTGAGGTTTACTCAGGCTTGCCACGTCTAGTGCCACTGGTGTGCCGGCGGCCAGATGGTCGGTAACCAGTTTCCATACACGGCGCAGGAATCGGTTCGCTCCTTCAACACCAGAATCTACCCATTCCAGTGTTTGTTCTGGTGGCGCAGCAAACATGGTGAACAAGCGCACGGTATCTGCACCGTACTGGTCGATAACCTGTTGGGGGTCGATACCGTTATTTTTCGACTTCGACATCTTGGTCATTCCACCGTGAATAACAGGTGTACCGTCTTTCGTTAACCAGGCTTTGGTGATACGGCCTTTGTCATCTTTTTCCGTACTGACTTCGGTCGGTGAATACCAGGTCTTCTTACCGGCTTCATCTTCGCTGTAGTAAGAATCGGCTAATACCATGCCCTGACACAACAAGCGCTTGTAGGGCTCGTCAGAGTTAACCAAACCTTCGTCGCGTAATAATTTGTGATAAAAACGCGAGTACAACAAGTGAAGGATAGCGTGTTCAATACCACCAATATACTGGTCGACGGGCAGCCAGTAGTTGGCTTTCGCGGGGTCTAACATGGCATCGTCGGTGTTCGCACAGCTATAGCGGGCGTAATACCACGATGATTCCATGAAGGTATCAAAGGTATCTGTTTCACGCAGAGCGGCTTCGCCGTTATAAGTGGTTTTCGCCCACTCAGGATCGGCTTTAATCGGCGAGGTGACACCGTTCATCTCTACGTCTTCTGGTAGTACAACTGGCAGTTGGTCTGCAGGTACCGGCACGGACTCGCCATTTTCCAGGTTCAGCATTGGGATAGGAGAGCCCCAGTAGCGCTGACGGCTTACGCCCCAATCGCGCAGTCGATAATTCACTTTGCGCTCGCCTCTGCCCAGGCTTACCAGCTTATCGGCAATGGCGTTGAAGGCATCTTCAAAATCTTTGCCATCAAATTCACCTGAATTTATCAGGCTGCCTTTTTCGGTAAAGGCAGAAGTGGATAAATCACATTCGGCATCACTGTCTGCCGCCGGTGCAATGACCTGTTTGATTGGCAAGCTGTAGCGTGTTGCGAATTCCCAGTCGCGCTGGTCGTGACCTGGCACTGCCATAACCGCGCCCGAGCCATAATCCATTAATACGAAGTTGGCGATCCACACTGGCACTTCTTCACCAGTCAGTGGATGAATTGCGTTAAAGCCGGTCGCGATGCCTTTTTTCTCCATTGTCGCCATATCGGCTTCGGCGACTTTGGTGTTTTTGCACTCGTCGATAAAGGCGGCAATATCCGGGTTATTTTTTGCAGCCGCTTCGGCAAGCGGGTGCTGAGCCGCAACTGCAACGTAAGTTACACCCATAAACGTATCCGGACGAGTGGTGTACACGGTTAACGATGCAACATCGGCTACCTGAGCGGCCAGATCAAAGGTGATTTCTACCCCTTCAGAACGACCAATCCAGTTTGCCTGCATGGCACGCACTTGCTCTGGCCATTCTTCCAGTTGCTCAAGGTCGTTTAATAATTCTTCGGCATAGTCTGTGATTTTAATGAACCACTGAGGAATTTCTTTTTGTTCAACCACAGCGCCCGAGCGCCAGCCCCGGCCATCAATGACCTGTTCATTGGCCAAAACGGTCTGGTCTACCGGGTCCCAGTTGACGGTAGCGTTTTTCTTATACACCAGACCTTTTTCGTAAAGGCGGGTGAAGAACCATTGTTCCCAGCGATAGTAGTCAGACTTACACGTAGTGACTTCGCGCTCCCAATCGTAACCAAATCCCAGCGATTTTAGCTGGTTCTTCATGTAGTCGATGTTCGAGTAAGTCCAGTTAGCGGGGGCGGTATTGTTATTGATCGCGGCGTTTTCGGCCGGCAGACCAAAGGCATCCCAACCCATAGGCTGCAGTACGTTTTTGCCCTGCATACGCTGGAAACGGCTAATCACATCGCCGATAGTGTAGTTGCGCACGTGACCCATATGCAGTCGGCCACTGGGGTAAGGAAACATCGACAGACAGTAGAATTTTTCTTTGCTGTCATCTTCGCTTACTTTGAAGGTGTTGTGTTGTTCCCAGGACTGCTGGACGGCGTGTTCAATTTCTCGTGGATTATACTGGTTATCGGCCATGTTAACGTAGGCTTCCGCATTCTGTTGTGTTTAAACAAATATACCCGCCGGCTTACGGCGAGTGTGCCTGATATAATAACCGCATAGAATAGCCCAGCCATAGTGCTTCCCACAATAGCGTGTGCATGAATGAGCAGGATTTTATGATTAACTGCGTGGAATTTAGCCAGTCTGGCTTAAAACGCGTTAGCTAAGCCCTGTAATTGGAGTCCCTGTACCTGTGCCACGATAGGAGCAAGCTGCTGGTAACCATCCGGATAGTAGCCATGTACCCGATATGTCATTGCAACCTTTGTTGAGTCATCTTGCTCGGTGAGTTCAAAGGTCAAGGCACCAAACAAGCCCATGCCTTGAAGCGGGCCAAGGCCACCGGTCATGACGAGCTTTTTATTCGGGTCGACAAACACAACATGTAAATGCTCAGCGGACTTTTCACCTGCGGTTTCACAAAAACAGCCGCCAGCTTCAGGTGAAATTGTAAAGGTACCGTCCTGACCCCACCAACTGTGATCTTTTGGCCACCAGGTATCCACGCCGTAAATAAGTTTTTGCCAGACCTCATCAGGGGAGGCGCTAATGGTGACGACATTTTCGGTGATAAAACCGTATTCACTTTGCGCTGTGACCTTGGGCTCTGCGTGCGCGAATGGAGCCATGATCAGCAACAATACCAGTGCAGTGACATAAGAAGGCGTTAATCGATTCATAATTTTGCGTTCTTTTCGTTATTTTTGCCAAGGCTAGTACGTTAAATAAGCAAACACAAGCGATTGACACTGCTGGCCCGGGAATAGGTTTGACACGTGGGCTTATTCAGGATTCACTGTACAAAACGGTAAAAAAGAAGAAAAGAACTATGACCTGGGAGCGCTTGAGCGCAACACAGCTTACGCCTTCAATTAATCGCCGGGCAATTAATCAGGCATTAAAAGATGATGCCGCACTGAGTTCAACCTTTATTGGCCAGGAACGAGCGAGAGAAGCTCTGACGTTTGGCTTGAGTGTAGACTCAACTGGCTACAACCTGTTTGTGATGGGCGAACATGCAACGGGGCGCTTTACCCTGGTAAAGGAATACATTGAGCGTCATGTCAGTCAGTTAGCCACGCCGGATGATTGGTGCATTATCAATAACTTCGAGGAAGAACGAGAGCCGTTGGTTCTGCGTATGCACCCGGGCGGGGCGCGTGATTTTGCCAAAGACATGAGTAATTTGCTCGATGAGCTGCTCGACACTTTTCCTGCGGCGTTCGACAACCCAGGCTATTTACGTAAAAAAGCGGCAATAGCACGTAATTTTGAACAAAAGTACGATGAAGCCCTTAATGCGGTAGAGCGATTCGCCCAGGCTAATTCTGTGGCGATGTATGAAGAGCAGGGTACTGTTAGTTTCTCACCCATCGTGGATGATAAACCACTCAACGACACGGAGTTTTCTGCGCTTTCCGATGAGCAGCGCCAGTTCTTTTACCAACTCATCGATGAACTGGAGAATCGCCTGAGTGAGAGCCTGATCGCGTTGCCCGTGTGGAAACGTGAAAATTCCGAACAATTGCGCCAGTTAAATCGCAGCACAGCGGAGCAGGGTATTCGCCCGTTGTTAAAAGATTTGGAACATAAGTATGCCAGTGATTTAGGCATTCTGAAGCATTTGCGTCAGATTAAATCTCATCTTATTGAGGCGGTGATTTCGTTTCTGACTGAAGATAAGGGTGAAAAACTGGATGAGCGAGAACGCCGCTCCTATCTGGAAGAGTTGTTTTTACCCAATGTAATTTGTGCACATGGCCTCGACAGCGGTGCGCCGGTTATCTATGAGCCAAATCCGACGTATCAGAATTTGTTTGGGTCAATAGAGTACACCCATGTTGGCGGTGCAGTGTATACCAACCATCGTATGATTCGACCAGGTGCACTGCATCGGGCCAATGGTGGCTATTTGTTGCTGGATGCCGACCACTTACTACACCAGCCCTATGTGTGGGATGCCCTTAAACTGGCAATTAAATTTGGCAAGTTAAAAATGGACTTGCCACAGCAGGACATGGGCATGGTGAATGCCATGACATTAATGCCGCAGACCATTGATCTTAAAATTAAAGTCATCTTGCTGGGTTCCCGGGATTTGTATTACACCCTGCAGGACTATGACTCTGAATTTAACGAGCTGTTTCGCGTATTGGTGGACTTCGATCACGAAATAGACGTAACGCGCCAGAATCTGTTCGACTTCGTTGGCAGAGTCCGCAAGAAAGTGGTCGGTCTGGGGCTGGAAGGGATTACAAACCAGGCGATGTATCGACTGGTAGAATATTCCCTGAGGATGGCTGAGCATCAGGAAAAACTGTCTGCGCATTTTGCGGATGTCATTGAGTTACTCAACGAAGCCCATTATTTCTGTGCAAAAGTCGGTGACAAGGTACTTGACCTGGGCCACCTCAATTCTGCGCTGATGGCCAAAAAACGCCGTACAGGCAGAGTCAGCGATTCACTGTTAAATGACATAAAAGAAGGCCAGGTACTGATCGCAACCGATGGCAAGGCGATTGGCAAAGTTAACGGCCTCACCGTGATGGACATTGGTGACAGTGCTTTCGGTACGCCTGCTCGTATTACGGCTACTGTGTATGCCGGCGCAAATGGCGTTGTCGATATTGAGCGCGAAGTTGAACTTGGTCAGCCTATTCACTCCAAAGGGGTGATGTTGTTAACCGGCTACCTGGGCAATAAATATGCGCAGTCGTTCCCGTTAACCTTGTCTGCAAATATTGCCCTGGAACAGTCTTACGGTCATATCGACGGTGACAGTGCCTCATTGGGTGAATTGGTCGCGCTTATCTCAGCCATTACAGATATCCCCATTCGTCAGTCACTGGCTATTACCGGTTCGATTAACCAGTATGGAGAAGTACAGGCTGTCGGCGGGGTAAACGAAAAAATCGAAGGGTTCTTCGATGTGTGTCAGCATCGGGGCCTGACCGGCGACCAAGGCGTTATTATTCCCAAATCCAATGTTAAACATCTGGTGCTGGATAAAGCAGTAGTTGAAGCGGTGAAAAAGAATCAGTTTGCGGTTTATTGTGTGGAAACCGTTGATGACGCACTGGAGTTATTAATGGAGCGAGAGGCGGGCGTGTTGTCGACAAGATTCCGCTATCCAAAACATTCGGTTAACGACCTGGCCGTGAAGCGTTTATACGATATTGCATGTATCGTGAACGGAGGCGAGGAAGAACGTTAAGCATTATGCTGATATAAACGG